>Ga0114969_10004191_pt1 | contig 11439 bp, 8 predicted proteins | sample M_130807_MF_Meta_FD_87316 | JGI IMG/M metagenome (GOLD analysis project Ga0114969, IMG submission 87316) | Freshwater microbial communities from Lake Montjoie, Canada to study carbon cycling - M_130807_MF_MetaG | ecosystem: Environmental > Aquatic > Freshwater > Lake | place: Lake Montjoie...
CATCTTCCTCAAATGTTTTTTCGTTTATTTAATGGAACATTAAAAGATAATAAATATTTAAAAACCCATCATTGTAAAAAATTTACAGCAACTGCTTCTCGCCCATTACACATTCATATTGATGGGGAAGCATTAGATCCGATTTCAAAAATTGAAGTTGAAATTATTCCTTCTTCATTAAAAATATTAATGCCATAATTATGACTGAAAACTCACTCGACGAAAAGTATTGGGATGGAAGATATACAAATGATTCATCAGCTTGGGATGTTGGATTTATTTCTACACCCTTAAAAGAATACATTGACCAACTCACTAATAAAGACCTTAAAATACTTATACCAGGTTGTGGGAATAGTTACGAAGCAGAATATTTATTTACAAATGGTTTTAAAAACGTATTCATTATTGACTTGGCTGATTCACCTTTAAAACATTTTTCAGACAGGGTACCTTCCTTTCCGAAAAACCAATTAATTAAAGGTGATTTTTTTAAGCATGAAGGAAGTTATGATCTAATACTTGAACAAACGTTTTTTTGCGCTATTGATCCATTATTGCGTAATGATTATGTGAAAAAGATGAGTGAGCTTTTAAATCCTTCAGGTAAACTAGTTGGATTACTTTTCGATTGCGATTTTGAAAAAATGGGACCTCCATTTGGGGGAAACAAAATCACTTACATAGAACAATTTTCCCCCTTTTTTTGAGTTAAAACAATTTGAAAAGGCATTAAATTCTATAGAACCGCGTTTTGGGAAAGAGCTCTTCATCATATGTTTAAAAAGAAACGATAGTATTGCTTAAATTCGCAGCAATGTTAAAACGACTGCTTCTAATTTTATGTTTATTATGCCCCAGATTAATTTCTGTGGGGCAAGGAGCAACACCATATATTGACATTATTAAAGAATATCAGCATAATTACTTCTCTCAGGAACTTGGCTTCACCATTCCAGAAGTTTATAATATTACGCTATATGATACCATAGTTAGCTGGCTAGGAACACCTTACAAATTTGCTGGCAATTGTGAAAAAGGTATTGACTGTTCAGGGTTTGTAACAATTTTGTATGATCATGCTCTTGGATTAAAGCTTGGAGCTAGAAATTCAGCTGAAATCTATCAGAAAATGGAGAAAGTTGATCCTGAAGAAATGAAAGAAGGAGATTTGATTTTTTTTAGCATTAAAAAAAGAAGAATCTCGCATATTGGAGTTTATTTAAGCAACAATAAGTTTGTTCACTCTAGCACCTCTAAAGGCGTGATTATAAGTGACTTAAACGAACCCTATTATAAACGTTATTTTGCTGGATTTGGTCGTCAAAAGACTGATGCTGCAAACTTTATAACACAAGATAAGGCTGAATAGATATGGCTCATCAATCAACATTACTACTTAATAGTAGACAAATAAATCAGCGGGTTAAAAGAATTGCTTATCAAATTTATGAAGACAATTTAAATGAAACTGAATTAACTATAGCAGGAATAGCTAACAGCGGATATATATTCGCCCAATTACTTAAGAATGCTTTAGAACAAATTTGCCCATTTCCTATTCAATTAATTGAAATTCGTCTAAATAAAGAGAATCCAATTCAATTTGAACTTACTCCGTCAATAAAATTAGAGACTTTTACTAATAAAGTGGTAATAGTTGTTGACGATGTACTTCATTCTGGAAAGACATTAATGTATAGTTTAAGACCATTCTTAGAAGTGAACACTAAAAAGATTCGTACAGTTTTGCTTGTTGATAGAGATCACAAGAGATATCCTGTTGAGGCTAATTTTGTTGGGATCACTTTAAGTACCTCTCTACAAGAACATATAAGGGTTGAACTTGAATCAGGAAAAGAAACTGTTTATTTAGAATAAATTAATTCATGTTAATTATCTGTTAAACTTCAAGAAGACGTCATACTAAGTATTTATTTTGCGTTTAAATATCGAAAGAAAATTGCGAGTTCATGATTCTGTCAAAAAACAATAAAAACATTATTAAAAATACGGCATTAATATTTTGCTTTCTCTTATTAACAGGGAAAACATATTCACAGACACCGTTTTTTTCTGCTACTGCAAGTAAATCAACTGTTGGATTAAACGAGCAGTTTCAAATTAGTTTTAGTATCAGTGGTTCTGTTAGGTCATTCCAGGCGCCCAATTTATCTGATTTCAGTGTTTTATCGGGACCAAACCAAAGCACAAGTATGGAATTTAGCAATGGAAGCTTATCTCAAACACTTACATTGTCCTACATTTTACAACCAAAAGTTGAAGGGAATTTCAAAATTGGTCCAGCATCTATAGAAGCCAACGGAAAGCGGGTTGCCTCAAACGTAATTAATATTACAGTTGTTAAGGGAAATGCAGCAGCACAAAACAATAAAGGACAACAAGGCAATGATGATGACGGTGGAATAAGTGATAGAAACATTTTCGTTCGAGCCACAACAAATAAGTCGAGCGTCTATCTTGGAGAAGCTGTAGTAGTAAATTTTAAATTGTACACTAATGTATCCATGTCAAGTCCTGTTGTTACAAAGATGTCTGAATTTAATGGTTTCTGGAATAAAGATATTGAAATGGCTTCACAGATTACGAAAGAGGTGGAGAATGTGAATGGTATAAATTATAATACATATCAAATTCGAAAAATAGTTTTATTTCCTCAACAAACAGGAAATTTAACAATTGACCCAACAGAATACGAAACTGTAGCAAGATCAACAGTAAAAAGTAACAATAGAAATTTTGACCCATTTGGTTTTTTTCAGGGAGGAGATCCATTTGCTGCGATGCAAGGTTATAAAGATGTAAAATTCAATTTTAAAAGTAATAGCATTAAAATTAATGTTCGTGAATTTCCCTCAAATGCACCCGCATCATTTAACGGAGCTGTTGGAAAAATTAACTTAGATGCGTCTATTGATAAAAATTCTGTAAAAGCAAATGAACCCGTTTCATTAAAAGTCAAGATTTCGGGAACAGGAAATCTTAAACTTGCTGAGGCACCAGAAATTAAATTTCCTCAAGATATAGAATCTTATGATCCTAAAATAACTGAAAACTTAAAAGCAAATTCGGAAGGTTTAAGTGGTGCAAAAACATTTGAATATTTAATAATACCTCGTCATGAAGGTAGTTACACAATTGAGCCTATTATTTTCACTTATTTTGATCTTGATAAAAAGCAATATATAACACAACGAAGTAATACATTTACAATAAATGTAACTAAAGGAAATGGAGAACAAACTTTTGCTTCTACTGCACCAACAAAAAGTGAATTTCAAGTAATAGGAAAAGACATAAGATACATTAAAATTCAACAACCTGACTTTACATTAGCATCGGATAATTTTTATGGTTCAAGTACCTTTTATGCCTTAAGTATTTCTCCGATAGTACTATTTATGGGTTTATTGTTTTATCGTAAACGTAAGGAAGAAATATATGGCAACGCTGGTTTATTAAGAATAAAAAATGCTACAAATGTTGCAAAGAAAAGACTGATTTCTGCTGATAAATTATTAAATGAACAAAAAAATGCACTTGTTTACGAAGAAATATCAAAGGCATTGTGGGGATATGTGAGTGACAAATTAACTATTCCGTTAGCTGATTTATCAAAAGAAACAGTAACAGAAATACTATTCAAACATTTTGTTACAAATACCACTGTTGAAGAATTTATGAGTACGCTTCAAATTTGTGAATTTGCTAGATACGGAGGATCAGATACAACTAGCGAACCGAAACAAGTTTATGAACGTGCGCTAAGTTTAATTACAAAACTAGAAGGAGAATTGAAAGCATGAAAAAAAATTCTTTAATTACACGGAATTTGATTTTAATAGCATCTATATTCATATTAAATTTAGTCGTAAAATCAAGCCAATGCACCACTCCAAAAGCGCAATTTGATGCTGCAAATAAAGCATATCGCGCAGGAAATTATGCATTAGCTAATGAACAATACGAAACTTTAATAAAGTCAGGACAACATAATGCGGTTATCTATTTCAATAATGGGAATAGTTATTACAAACAACAAGATCTTCCTAACTCCATTTTAAATTTTGAGCGTGCTAAGAGATTAGATCCGATAGATGATGACATTAACTATAATTTAAAGATTGCATATGCCAATACACTTGATAAAATAGAACCAATTCCACTATTATTTTATGAGCGCTGGGGAAATGAATTTTTGTTTACCTTTAAGCCTGCAACTTGGTCATGGATTGCAATTATTTCTTTATGGTTTTCTATTGCATTTGGTATTTGGTACTTATTTGCCAAAACAGTTTCTACTAAAAAATTAAGTTTTTTAATGAGTGGTGGAATATTTATTCTTTCAATAATGTTATATTCAATTGCATCATTTTCGCATAAAAAACTTTACGGGCATACAGACGCTATTGTTATGGAATCAAATGCTTATATTAAAAGTTCACCCGATTCAAAAAGCACTAATCTTTTTATGTTACATGGTGGCACAAAAATAGAAGTAACGGATGAATTATCAGGCTGGAAAAGAATCCGAATCGCAAATGGAAATACTGGCTGGGTAGAAGAAAAATCGATTATAGTTATTTAAATCAATTCGAAATATTAATCTAAGTACCTTATCAGTTTTAAAAATTCATACACGCCAAAGCCCAAATTATGCAAATGCATAATTTGGGCTTTGGCGTTTTCCAATGATTATAAAATAATTAAATATAAAACTCAGATTAAAAAATATTTATTTATCTTTATAAATATGGAAGACACCTTTTTTTGAAAACTCAATTTCAATAAGAATCACTTAGTTCTATAAGTTACATGATAAATAAATCCTTTATTGCTATTATTATTCTACTTTCTTCATCAAAATCTTTTTGTCAAAACAATAAGAAAAATCTATCATATTACGCGAAAAATCCTGTTTGGATCCAAATGATGAATGACACATTAGCAAACTACAATGAAGCTAATAATGCATTCACTATTTATTGGAGTGTCCGACCTAAGCCTATTGAAGAAAGTGAAATTATCGGTCATTCTGAGATGAGAAATGAAGAGCGAATTAATTTGCTCAACAATTTATTTATGTCGAAGAAAAAAAGATACGCGAAAGAATCAGAGTTTTATTCCTTTCAATATAAGAAATTTAAAAATTGGCAACGAGCAATGAAACCTTATATTCAAGCGAATGGCAGCATACTAACACCTTCTCAGCGTATTGCAATTTGGAAAGAACAACAAACAAAATAAATATTATACTTAAAAAAAATGAAAAAAATAATATTTATTATAATTTCGTTACTGACCACATTAAACATTAATGTTCACGCGCAAATTATAGCCAATTGGCATAGTACAGGTCCGATAGCATTTCCAACAAATGTATCAGGACAAATAAACGGGATTGGAAGAGTTACACAAATAAAGTTCCATCCAACTGACTCAAATAAAATTTACGCAACGAGTGCGTCTGGTGGTTTATGGATCAGCACAAATGCTGGACTTAATTGGAATCATACAGGAACAGATAATATGCCCTGGACACAATGTGCTTCTGTATGCATAGATTTCACGAACGATTCCATAATCTATTTGGGTACTGGAGATCCGAATTATTATGGACAAGGATTAGGCATTTGGAAAAGTACAGATGGAGGAATAACTTTTAATCCTTCTAATTCTAATATAGGAAATAGAATGGCATTAGAATTACTCATGGATCCATCGAATAACTCCATTTTAATTGCTGCAACTGATGATGGAATATGGAAGACTTATGATGGCGGTAATACATGGCAAAATAAATTAAGTAGCGGTTCATTTACCGATATGAAATATAAAGGAACCTCCATTGCTGATACTTTGTATGCTGTAACATATTCTGAATATTATCGATCAACGGATCGTGGTGAAACTTGGACACAAATTACAAATGGAGTAGTTACTCCAAATGGAAATGGAGATGGAATGCGTCTAGGAATAGCTATTAATAATCCCAATGTGATTTATATTGGAATGGTTTCAGATAATGGCACCATTTTAAAATCAACAGATGGTGGCACTTCATTTTCGACAGTTTACAATAATCCTAGTCAGAGTTTAGTTGGTTATGATGCTGCGTCAACAGGACAAGGAAATTATAATTTCGGAATTACTGTAGATCCGTTAAATTCTAATATAGTTTTGCTTGTATCACATTGTGTTTGGCGTACAAATAATGGTGGAATTACTTGGGTTAAACTAACAGATTGGCCAACTGATTGTCATACAGATATGCATCAAATTATTTATGATCCCTACAATCATTCCAATTTATTTAATGCTAATGATGGTGGAATATTTGTTAGTCATGATGATGGAAATAATTGGGATCCTTATTGTGATGGAATTGAAGCAACAGAATGTTATCATGCTGCGCAAAGTCAGTTGAAAACAAATATTGTTAGCATTGGAACACAAGATAATGGCGAACTATTTTATGATAATACTTGGAAAACAAATCGAGGCGGAGATTGGGGTGAGCAAATGGTTTATGATTTCCAAAAATACAATCGAGTATATTACTTCAATGGTAATCGAAGAACAGTAACAGGAGGAGATCAATTATGGGCAAATCCAGTAACGAATCTTACTACGCTACTTTTTTCTCCGCTAGTAACTAATGCTGCTTTTGCAGGAGGGAATGAAATTTACCGTACTACAAATTTAAATTCCAATCCTCCAACATGGAGTCAAATTACGAATTTAAATCAAAATGTAATGGACATGGCCTTATCAGCTACAGATAGTAATGATTTATATGTTGTTTTAAATGGAAATCAGATTCTGCATAGTAGTAATGCATTTGCTTCAACACCAACATTTATTACAAAAGCTGCTCCTGCAAATACATTTAACTCTTCTAGTATTGCTTTAGTGAAAAACAATTCTAATGTTATTTACATTACTTGTGGCAACGAAGTTTATCGATCGGCAAATAAAGGTACATCATGGACAAACATAACTTATAATTTATCCAACATAAATATTTTAAGGATATTTCATGATAATTATAGTACTAATGAATCCGTTTACGTAGGAACTGCGAGAGGAGTTTACTACAAGAATGACACGATGAATTATTGGGCGAATTATTCACAAAACCTTCCAGGAATTGCAGACATCCAAGATTTTATGATGATTAATGATGGTAGTCCGAATACAAGATTACGTGTTGCGTATTATGGACGTGGAGTTTGGGAGTGTGATATGATTCAACTAAATCAAATTCCAGCTTCAGATTTTGAAGGATTTCCGAAAGTATTATGTCCTGGCAACAGTGTTTATTTTTCTGATTCATCTACAATAAATACGACTACATGGAATTGGAGTTTCCCTGGAGGAACACCAACAACTGCTTCAACAAGAAATGTTTCAGTTATTTATAATACTCCTGGAATATATCCAGTAACTTTAATATCAGGAAATTTAAATGGTAGTGATACTGAAACGAAAACAGATTACATAATTGTACAACCTACTTTAACATTGCCCATTTCAGAAGGATTTGCAGGGAGTTTTCTGCCTCCTTATTATAGCTTTAAAGACGGCGGAGAAGATGGTGTAAATTGGACTCAATCAACAACAGTTGGTGGATATGGTTTAAGCACATCATGTGCATTGTTTGACAATTACAATGTTGATGCTGGTGGTAAATACGACGAAATAAGAACTGGGCAATATGATCTTTCTAGCACAAATAATTTTCAATTAAATTTTGATGTTGCCTACGCACCATACGGTACTCCCTACGATGATTCCTTAGCAGTTTTATATTCAACAGATTGCGACAGCACATTTACATTACTTAATTTATATAGCTCATCAGCCTTAGCAACTGCTCCTCAAATAACGTCTGCAACATTTGTTCCTACAGCTAACGAGTGGAGAACCGAATCAATAAATGTTGCCAATCTAGTTGGAACAAATAAAGTATCATTTGCATTTCAAAATAGAGGGAATTATGGCCAAGCTCTTTACATTGATAATATAAATATTAGTTCAGCAGTAGGAGTTAAAGAAAATAATTATAGCACGAATAACATTATTGTTTACCCAAATCCATCTAATGGAATATTTAACGTAGAATTAAATAATAAAACTACTATAGATTACTCTTATCAAATAATAAATTCGTATGGTCAGGTTATAGTCGAAAACAATTTCAATTCGGCAATTTTACAAAGCGAACAACCTATAGATATTTCTAAATATGGGAAAGGATTTTATCAATTGTTAATAAAAACAAGTGACCAGAAAGACATAAAATATTTAAAAATTATCATCTTATAAATTAACATTCAGCAAAAATTACTATCTCGAACATATTTTATTCTACAACAAATCTTTTAACACCAGCATGCTTATTGCTTTTTAATTTTGCAAAATACGTTCCTGATTGCAAATTTAATTGTTGATGACAATGGTTATTGCCTTTTAATTTTTCTGAATGAATTAGCCTTCCTTTTATATCAATAATTTCAAGTAAGAATGATTCTGATATTAATTTTTTATCTAAAATATTAATATCAAATGAACCGTGATTAATTGAAGGTGTTAATTCGATTTCAAGAGTAGTATTTGTATTTTCACATATGGTTGTTAGTACGCTAATATTAGTTGACCAAATTCCTCTTCCGAAAGTTGCGAGGTAAACTTTATCTAATGACGCATTAAACTCAATATCTTGAATGATCACATTTGGTAATCCTGTACTTTGATTAGTCCAAGTAGTAGAATTACTATCTAAAATATAAATTCCAATATCAGTAGCAGCCATTAATTTATTTGAACCTGGAATGTTTTTCACACAATTAACGGGGATGTTTGGTAAATTATATGAAATATTTGTCCAAGTATTTCCTGCATTATTGGTAACAAAAACTTTATTACCCAAACTAAAACCCGCCAACGAAACATAGGCGGTATTTTCATCATTAGCCTTTACATTGATAGAAGTATAATACAATGAATCAGGCAAGCCAAAGGTAATATCATTCCAAGTTGATCCGCCATCTGGAGTAGTGTAAACACTTCCAGGCACACTGAATTCATAACGCACACGTTTAGCGGCATAAATATAATTACTGTTACTATTTGCAACGGCTAGAGCAGAAATTTCATTATTAGCGATTCCATTTGTAGGAAAATTTGAGATAACAGACCATGAATTCCCATTGTCATTTGACATAACAACATTTTCATAACCAGCATACAAAACTCCAGCTTGATTATAATCCGCAACCAACGGTGTTGTCCATTCGGCGAGTTCATTATTTACATTTGCAAATAGTCCAGAAAAAGTTATTCCTCCATCAAAACTAGCAGCAAGATTACCATATTGACTACTTGCGATTAAATTATTCCCGTTCAATGGGTCGATATAATTGTCCATACCATCGCCACCATTTATAGTTGACCAATTTAAGCCATCAAAAAAGAATGTAGCATTATCTTGTGCGCCTGCTAGCAAAAGTCCATCTGGAGTTCGCGAACTTGAAACACGATAAAAAGAAGTAATTGCCAATCCGTCACAGAGGTTAGTCCATTGTGTTGGCCAAGGATTTCCATTATTAGCATCTAACCACGTTTGCGATTGCAAATTACTGGTTCTGTAAAGCCCACCATCGCTGCAAACGAAAAGATTTCCTGTTAAAGGCTGCCGTTCGATAAAATGAATATCGCCATGAATAGTAGGACCGTAATTTAATGTCCAATGAGCAACGGGATCAAAAACATAACCACCATCTTTAGATTCCCATAAATTAACACCACCTACATAAAGAATATTTTCGTCATTAGCATTTATTGAAAATCCTAAATCATAATTTCCTTGTCCTCCGGATCCGTTTCCATCACTATTATTTAAAATATTTAAACCGTTATTAATAAATTGCCAATTTACTCCTGCATCCGTTGATTTATAAATGCCATAAAATCCATTCTCAGTATTAACTGTAACTGCATAAATAAAATTCGAGTTACTAGGTGCAACAGCTAACCGAATGCGTTGAACAGAATCGATTACAGGAATATTTGTGTTTAAGAGAAACCAAGTTGAACCAAAATTGGTTGACTTATAAATGCCTGCACTACCAATATTCGCAGTTTGCACCCAACCTGTAGCAGCGTAAAGGATATTTTGATTGTTTGGATCAATAGTAAGATCCCAAAATAAATCATTTACAGTTTTATTCCATGTAACACCAGCATCTAAACTTTTATACATTCCATTAACACCGCAAGCTACCAATTCATTTGTATTTGTTGGATTAATTAAAATTTTTCTTATTAACGAAGCTAAACCATCTGTAAGTAGAAAACTTAAGCCAGTTGGGTTCCATGTCGCCCCACCATCAATGGTTTTATATACCCCAAGACCATAATGTGTATTTCGTTTTTTTCCATTTAGAAGAAGACTAAAACCAATATATTCAAAATCACAAACAGAGATATACATAATATTGGGATTAATAGGGTCAATCTCGATATCACTTATTCGGGTAATTGGTAAATTATCCGTAAGTGGAGTCCATGAAACACCATTGTTAGAAGTTTTCCAAACACCGCCTTGAGCAACACCAACGAAAAAAGTTGCGGGATCGGTTGGATGGAATGCAATACAATTAATTCTACCAACACCATTTTCCATATAGCCAGTAAGATTGTTAGGCAACACATTTGGGCCTTGAGGAACCCATGACGGGGTGGAGAAACGAGAAGTGATAGTGGATTGTTTATCAGCAGCTGCTTTAGTTACGATCTCTACATACGATTTTGGGTCAACGGGATTGCCATGAGCATCGGTATGCATTTGAGTTTCCATCTCCCAACGTTTGAAATATTTCCAACCATGTTCCTTAGAAATATCGACATTCTTTTTCCACGAATCGAATAATCGTTGAAGTTCGATGAAACTTTTCGGTTTTTCATTAATGTTTTTTAAAAATGGTTGAGCGGAGCTAGTTTCTATAGATATAAACAGAAAAAAGAAAACTAATATTAAGGATACTCTCATAGTTATAAAATAAGAATTAGCATATATTTTATAAAATTACAAAAAACAGTTTAAATCTATATTAAATATTCACATTTATAGGTAACTTAAAACGAAAAGCCACATTTTTACAATTATATCACATTAAAATAAGGAAAGAGATTTTGATTTGCAAAAATTTGATGGATAAATCATATCCGACATTAAACTTTTATTCTTCGTTTAGCGTTAAGAAAATTAAGATCTTCGCTGCAGAGAAAGAAGAATTAAAAATTACGAATTAAGAATTACGAATTACTTCACGATAGAAATAGGATACGAATAATATAAATGGTCATGATTTTTTAGAACTAATTTCAAATATTAAAATTCCATTGTTCCTGATA
>Ga0114969_10004193_pt1 | contig 11438 bp, 7 predicted proteins | sample M_130807_MF_Meta_FD_87316 | JGI IMG/M metagenome (GOLD analysis project Ga0114969, IMG submission 87316) | Freshwater microbial communities from Lake Montjoie, Canada to study carbon cycling - M_130807_MF_MetaG | ecosystem: Environmental > Aquatic > Freshwater > Lake | place: Lake Montjoie...
CGGCGCAATTCGTCGCCTCACCTTTGCATTGAATGCCCGCGATTACCGGATTGTTCCGGTTGCAGCCCCAACGGATGAGGAGCGCGCGCACCACTATCTCTGGCGGTTCTGGCGGCACCTCGGTCGCGCCGGACGCATGACGATTTTTGATCGCAGTTGGTATGGGCGGGTACTTGTCGAGCGTGTGGAAAATTACATCGACGAAGAAACCTGGATGCGTGGATATGCCGAGATCAACGACTTTGAAGAGCAATTGGTCGAGCACGGCAGCCTTGTGGTGAAGATCTGGTTGCATATTTCAAAAAAGGAACAACTGCGCCGGTTCAATGAACGCAGAAAAACCCCACATAAACGCTGGAAATTGACCGCCGATGACTGGCGTAATCGAGACAAATGGGACGAATACGAGGACGCGATCAATGATATGGTGAGCCGCACCTCAACAACGGCGGCGCCATGGCACCTGATCCCGGCAACTGATAAGCGCTACACACGCGTAAAGGTCTTGGAGACGGTGGCGAACGCCCTTGCTGGGGCGCTTGCGAAATAAGTCTCCATCCGCCGCCGTTCATGCGGCTGTTACAATCGATTGCTCGTTATGCGAGCAACAACAGAATCCCGTCACAAGGCTTTGAGCATCAAGCAGATTCCGCTAGAAGGGCATTCTTTGCTTGGTATAGTCTCCGCGCGCCCTACTTAGGGCCAATAACTCAAATCAGGCCGTAACCGGCTTTAACAGGGACGTATGGGAGTGGCATGAGCTCAGTTGCCGAGAACGCCCCGAATTCGGCTGGCGCAAAGACGACGGGTCAGGATCTTCTTACCGGACTAATTCCTCTTCTATTACAGTTGAGGAAGTTGGCCTGGCTGATCTTTGCCGTGACCACGTTGCTGTTCTTTGTCTTGCGACAAGCGGGCGATCCCGCGTTGGTTCTCGCTGGCAACGACGCCACGCCCGAACAGCTGGCTGCCATTCGCGCCCAGTTCGGCTTAGACCGGCCACTCATCATTCAATACTTCTCTTACATGTGGAATGTGCTGCAGTTCGACTTTGGCAAGTCGCTTGCAAGTGCCGAGCCAGCCCTGGGCAAAGTGCTGGATATGGTGCCGCGCACACTGCATCTGGCGGGTATGGCCATTTTGCTCACTGCAACCATCGCCATTCCGTTGGGCTCATGGCTTGGCTTCAAACCTGAAAACCCCGAACGCCGCGCCGTTTCGGGGTTTTTGTTTGTGATGCAAGGGGTGCCCGGGTTTGTGACAGCGCTGGTGCTGATCCAAGTGTTTGCCGTGAACCTGCGCTGGCTGCCCTCGTTGGGCTACGAGTGGTTCGAGCCCAAAACATGGGTTTTGCCGACGTGCAGCCTGGCCTCGTTCTTATTTCCAAGTCTCACGCGCGTGGTAGCGGCCAACGTGGCCGAGGCGATGCGTGAAGATTATATCCGCACTGCCCGTGCCAACGGCGCCAGTCAATCGGCCTTGCTTTGGAAACATGCCGTTCCAAACGCGCTATTGGGCGCTGCGGCGTTGATTGGTACGCAGTTCGCAGCCTTGTTGGGTGGCAGCGCGATTATTGAAACCATCTTTTCGTGGCCCGGCATGGGGTGGCTTTTACTTGAGTCTGTTCAAACGCTCGACTTCCCGGTTGTTCAAGCTTTGGCGTTTATGATTGCGATTATGGTGTTTACGGTAAATGCCTGCACCGATCTCGTCTTCCGCTTCCTTGATCCCCGCTTACGAACGAAGGGGGCTTGATCGATGCCTGAAAATTCCAAACAGCCTAGCGATGCGCTCGCGATTGCCAAGACCGCAGGCGTCAGCTTGAATCCGCTGGACCCCACATCGCGCTTTAACGCGTCGAAACTTAAGCAATTCACGAACACCGAAATCGTTATCGCCTTTATTTTGTTCGTTACGCTGGTGATCTTGGCCGTGTTCGGTACGTTCTTGCAGACACATGATCCGATGCAAGGTGACCTGTTGAAGCGCTTCGCCAAGGTCGGAGAGAAGGGTTATCTGCTGGGAAGCGATCACTTAGGCCGCGACCTTTGGAGCCGCGCTGTTGCAGGCTTGCAATGGTCGATGGCCTGCGCGCTGACCGCGAACGTGATAAACTTGCTGATTGGCACTAGCCTGGGCCTGATGGCCGCCGAGAAAGAAGGCTGGGCGCGCACAATTATTCGCCAATTTACCGATACTTTGCAGTCGTTCCCGTTCCTGGTCGTCGCCATCGTTGTTGTGGTGATTGTCGGCCACGGCTTTGTTCCATTAGTCCTTACGCTGGGTCTTGGCGCATGGGTTGTTTTCATGCGCGTTGTCTATGCAGAAGCGACATCGATTTACCAACGCGACTATGTAAAAGCCGCACGCATCGCTGGCGTCAGCCGCTCGGCCATTATGTTTGGGCACGTATTGCCAGGCGTTCGCGCCAGCCTGTTTGTGATTTTCGCATTTCACTTTGCGGGCCTTTTGATTGCCGAAAGCGCGTTATCATTCCTCGGCATTGGCGCACCGTTGGGCGTTCCCACATGGGGCAATATGCTGGCCGAAAGCCGTCAGTACCTTCTGAAAGCACCCTGGATGCTGATGGTCCCGGCAGGCGCGATCGTTTTGGCTGTGATCACCATGAACTTGGTGGGTGACGGTATTGCCAGTTTGTCGCGCAAGCGCGGCCGCAGCATCGACGTTTAATTTTAAGCGAAAAGCCCAGACGCATGACTCCTGCCTCCAACACCGATGCCGTCTTAAAAATCGACAACCTCGCTTTGCATTTCCTTGGTCAAGATTCGATCGTTGAGGCCCTGAAGGGCATCACGATGGAGATCGCGGCCGGCGAAGTGGTTGGGGTTGTCGGGGAGTCCGGATCAGGCAAGTCAGTGACTGCGCTGAACACACTGCGCCTCCTGCCACGCACCAAAACGAGAATCCCCCACGGCACTGTTTCGGTGCTCGGGCGCGACGTGATGACGCTGAACGAATCTGAATTGCAAAAAGTGCGCGGTGGCGACGTCTCGATGATCTTCCAAGAACCGATGACAGCGCTGAACCCTGTTCTGCGTGTGCGCGAACAAATGTTCGACGTTATCTTGCGGCATCAGACGATTTCTCCGGCCGATGCCGAGAAGCTTTCGTTGAAATTGCTGTCGGACATGAAGATCCAAGACGCCGAGCGCGTGTTCAATGCTTATCCGCACGAGTTATCGGGCGGGATGCGCCAACGCGTGATGATTGCTATGGCGTTTTCATGCCAGCCCAAACTGATCGTCGCTGATGAGCCGACGACAGCATTAGATGTGACCGTGCAAGCGCAAATTTTGAATCTGTTGCGCGAACGCGCGCGCGCCACGAAGACTGCCGTGATGTTGATTACCCACGACTTGGCCGTTGTTGCCCAACTGTGCGACCGCGTCTACGTGATGTACAAAGGCAAAATCGTAGAGCAAGGCCTCACGCGCGATGTCATCGGCAAGCCGCAACATGCTTATACGCGCGCGCTGTTGAACGCGCTGCCTGAAGGCAAGAAACCCAAGTCTCGTTTGGAAACCGTTGCCGCCTCAATGATCGAGGGACAGGCCGCCGTTGCGGCACCTGTTGCACAACGCACCACGGTTCAAGCGGGTTTTAAGCTGTACGGGCGGGCCACTCCACTATTCGAAGCGGTTGGCGCCACAGTGCGCTATCCCAAAAAATATAACCTGCTGGGCCGCGCCATCAGCTACCAAACCGCAGTCAATCAAGTGAACTTAAGCCTGTATGAAGGCCAGACGTTGGCGATTGTGGGTGAGTCAGGTTGCGGCAAAACATCGTTCGCCAATTCCATTGTCGGGTTGGTTCCGCTGGCCAGTGGCGAGCTGCGCTACAAAGGCAAGAACTTACGCGACCACGATGAGCTGACACGTCGTGAAGTGCAGATTGTGTTCCAAGATCCGCAAAGCTCGCTTGATCCGCGCTGGCCGATTTGGCGCATCATGACTGAGCCCCTCACCGTGGGCAAACGTCCCAGCCGCAACGAGTTACGTGAAACGGCCGCCGGCTTGTGCGAGATGGTAGGCCTGGACCCTAACGCTATCGACCGCCTGCCGCACGAATTCTCAGGCGGACAGCGCCAGCGTATTGCCATTGGGCGGGCGCTGTCGGTTCACCCTCGTTTGCTGCTGCTTGATGAACCGACATCGGCGCTCGACGTCTCGGTGCAGGCGCAAATTTTGAATCTGCTGCTTGATCTGCAGGAGAAGTATCAACTTAGTTACCTGTTCATTTCACACAATGTCGCTGTCGTGCGCCACATCGCCGACCATGTAGCCGTCATGTACATGGGCCAGGTGGTTGAGAGCGGTGAATCCGAGCAAGTGCTCACACGCCCGACACACGAATATACGCGGACCCTGATGGACGCGGTGCCGACGCTTGAACGGGCATTTGCGGCCTAGAAGCGACAGATCTGCCTCAAGTTTTTTGGTGGATACCTCTCGTCGCCGCTTAAGACCTCAATCAACACTGAGTCTTGAGCCGATAAATCCGTACATTGCGTCATGTTGGTGAAGCGTTAGGCTCAAACCAAGATTTCTGACATTTTTCCCATCGTCATCCGCATCCCGTCGTGGGTTGTCAGTTGAGAGAATGAAACGACGTAAAAGTCTTCTAGCTGGAGGCAACCAACTGCCCAGACAAAGCGTTAATAGGGTAGATTAGACGTTACTAAGGCATTGAAATATAACGCAAAGATGGAATTTGACGATGTCTTTGCTATGGTTAACAGGGTCGCATTTGTATCGGCTGTATGACAATTGCCTTAGAGGTACAGACAAATTTGTGGGATGCTGCTACAATTGAGAATGGTTGGTTGAGGAGCCCGTGATGACGTTATCCCGCCGCGATCTTCTTCGTACCGCGACTTCGAGTGCCGCGCTTGCGACAGTGGCCCCCGGACTCAAAGTTGCGTTTGCCGCTGATGGCGTTGCGAAAGACGTCCTTGTTGTTCTTTACCTCAGATTTGGCTCTGATGGCCTGCAGATGATCGCGCCGGCAGGTGACGCGAATTACATTAGCAACCGCCCCACCATTCGTGTTCGCACAGACGGCAATACTCCGGGCCTCGGCGTCTCCACATTGCAGGGAACAGATTTCTACCTGAACCCAGTTGCGACCGACCTAAAAACACTTTTCGACCAAAAGAAGCTCGCCATCGTACATGCCGCCGGATTGCGCAGCATCGAGCGAAGCCACTTTGTCTGCCAAGAACAGATGGAGCTTGGGGCAAACGAAAATGAAAAGGTCACCAGCGACGGTTGGTTATCCCGCCACGTCAACGCCCTCGAAGGCAAGCGCTCGGGCCTCAGCACTGTGGCGTTGTCGTCGAATAACCCAGAGTCGTTGCTGGGATACAGCGGAGCAGTTGCGATCGCCAACACGTCCAGTTTTGCGGTGTCGGGCGGCGATCCCAACGCCAATATTATTCGCGCGCTTAATGGCGGGAAAAGTGGCTACGAAACCACTGCTGTTGAAACACTGAACTCCATCTCCAGCGTGCAAACGGGTTTGCGCAACCTAGCGGTTGATAGCACCAATTATGGCTATCCCGGCGGCGGATTAACAACCTCGCTGCGCTCGCTCATCTCGCTGATGAAAATGAATGTCGGAATTGAAGTTGCCCACATCGATATGGGCGGCTGGGATCACCACAACAACTTGGTGGCCGAGTTCGGTGCACGTGCGACCGAACTTTCGCGAAACTTGGGCGCCTTCACACGCGAACTCGCCGGCAACAACTTTAACAACACGACGCTTGTCACCATGACCGAGTTTGGCCGTCGCTTTCGCGAGAACGGCAGCCAGGGCACCGATCACGGCTCGGGCGGCTACATGTTTGTGCTGGGCAACAACGTCAATGGCGGAAAAATGTATGGCGTTTGGCCTGGCCTGGCAGCCAACCAGCTCTTTAACGGTGACCTTGATGTCACCACCGATTACCGCACGGTGCTTGGCGAGATTCTGGCCAAACGCCAAGGCGCGAAGCGCCTCGATAAAGTGTTTCCAACCACGAAGTATGCGCCGCTTGGTATCGTCAATGGTGATGATGCTGGGGTTATCGGCGGCTCCAGCTCGACGTAAGTTTCAGTAAACGCAGTCACGCAGAAGAGGCTGAGGCGACATGTTGCCAGAAACGCCATCCCCCGAACGAATTGCCATCAACCGCGTCACATTCGGCGCGCGCGACAGTGACATTGCCAAAGCTCAATCGCTGGGCTGGACTGGCTGGGTTGAAGACCAGCTCAACCCCCCTGTGGGCGACGACCCGTTGACTGCCCAACTGCTCAAAGATGCCACCTTGCGCATTACCTATGGCGAACGCAACGATAGCCAAGGAACTTGGCCGGCGGTTGATGAAGACCGCCCCCTCAATACGCTGTCGATGACCGGTGAAGAACTTTTCAAAATTTACGACGACGTCAATCGCACGCGCACGCTGCCCACCAACGAGATCAATCGCATTGCTGAAGAAGTTGCCGCAGCGACGTGGCTGCGCAACACGCATAGTCAGTATCAATTGCGCGAGTTTATGGTCGATTTCTGGCACCGCCATTTCAATGTGGCCACGGCAGAAGGCTCGCTCGTCATCTTTACGTTGCCGGTTTACGATCAAGAAGTGATGCGCGATCACGCCTTGGGTAATTTTACCGACCTCGTGAATGCGAATGCGCGCTCGACCGCAATGCTGTTTTACCTCGACAACGCGGTCAGCCGCGCCACAACCCCTAACGAGAATTATGCGCGTGAGCTGCTTGAACTCCACACCATGGGGCGCGATGCCTACCAAGGCGTGACAACGCCGCCCTGGTCGGGTCCGGGTTCAGCCCCCATCGGAACAAAGTCAGTCGGCTTTTCTGATCAAGACATCCTTCAAGCCAGCCGCGCCTTATCTGGCTGGACCGTTGGCATGGGCCAACGCATCTCCAGCACCCGGAGTTTGGCCACGAGTGGAAAGTTTGTGTATGAGTCGACTTACCACAATCGTAACGCGACCACTTTCTTAGGCGTCAATCTGGCAACTCTTCAGCCTGCGGCAAACTTGGAAAACCAAACAGGCGCCATTGCCCAAGGCAACAAGGTGATCGAGCTGGCGGCCCAACACGAGAAAACCGCTGTCTTTGTTGTCGGTAAAATCGCCAAGCGCATTTTTGGTGATGATCCGCCAAAAGCGGTTGTTGATGCCGCAGTCAAGACATGGCTCGACAATAGCGAAAGCCCCGAGCAAATAAAACTGGTGATGCGGACATTCCTGATGTCGCCAGAGCTGATGCAGGGCCCGCAAACCAAGGTGCGCCGCCCATATGAAAAAGTGATCGCGTTTGCACGCGCGACAAATTCGAAAATCCGGCCGACCCGTTTGGTCTCGACCGCATTTGCAGCAACAAAAGATGCTCTGTTCCTGTGGGGCACGCCCAACGGCTGGCCTGACGATAGTGAATATTGGCTCAGCACAACAGGTTTGATGACGCAGTGGAACACCAACCTCACGGCCATGGCGAATGGTGCGTTGAGCGTGACATTGCGCAACGAATCGTTACAAACCAATTCCGTTTCAGCCCTACTGGATGATTGGATCGGCCGAATTATCGGCTACCAAATCTCATCGGCCGGCTATTCGGCGTTGCGTACTATGGCCGCTCAAAGCACCGGCATATCGTCTTATTTGGGCAATGGAACCGCGAGTGTGCAAACCCAAGAGAACGAATTGCGCCGACTTGTGGCCCTGATCTCGACGGCCCGGGAGTTCGCATACCGCTAGTTACTGCGAACAGATGTCGAGTCTGGGCAGCCATTGACCCCGACCCACTCGTATATGTCGGTGACCGACGACTCACATTTGCCGCACGTGCCGCATGGCAAATGATCTTTGAGACGCCGCACACGTCCCTTGGCCAGCCACGATGCCAACAAGCCTTCCATGGCAGTAACTTCCATTTCGAAGTGACCGGCGATATCTGCAATTGATGCGCGTTTGCGGCTCGATAAGTAGTCACGAATGTCGGTGAGTAACATGGCGGGTTACTTGGCTGGCGCCAAAGTAGCCGCGCGGTCGCGTCGACCCGAGACGATCAACCCGACAACCCCCGCAGTGATCAGGCCCACGATGATGCCAATCCACATCGTTGCTGTCGCAGGATCGCGGTTATATGTGCCGACTTGGTAGGTGAGAACAGCAAATCCATACCCCAGGGCGGTAGAATAAAGCGCCACAAAAGCTGTCCACCCGGCCGAGAGTTCGCGGTAATACGCCGAGAGCGCGGACATGCACGGTGAATACAGTAATATGGCAATGAGGTAGGCAAAGGCGCCAATGCCGCCATCGAACTTAGAGGCGATCACGTCGAATGTTCCGCGCGCCACCGACTGCTTTTCAGCGGCTTGATCCAGATTATCAGATATCGTCACGTCAAAACCCAAGGGATCGAGAATACGATCTGCCAGCCCCGCAAGGTTCGTTGGGATGGTTTGGAATGCTTCAGTCACGCCGGCCAAAAGATCAAAATCTGCTGCGTCTTGCTTGCCGCCGCTCGAGTCAGCTTCCATTTGCGTATAAAGCGCATCAAGCGTGCCAACCACGACTTCTTTGGCAAACAGCCCCGTAAACAAACCAACGGCAGCAGGCCAATTGTCTTCTCGAATACCCATGGGTTTGAAGATAGGAATCAAGCTCTCGCCGACAGCGGCCAAAACCGAGTTCTGTGTATTCTCATTGCCGAACGAGCCATCGCGCCCCCAGGAATTGAGGAACGTTAAAACCACTGCGACCATAACGATGAACTTGCCAGCTTTGAAAATGAAAGCCTTCAATCGCTCCCAGGTGCGAATCAAAACACCTTGCAACGTGGGGCGATGATAGAGCGGCAATTCCATCAAAAACGGAGCGGAACGACCTGAAAGAATGGTGCTCTTGAGCAGCAGTCCTGTCGCAACAGCGAAGAATAAGCCGATCAAGTAAAGCAGGAAAACAATGTTCTGCCCGCCGACAGGAAAGAAGACTGCGGCAAAAAGGGCATAAACAGGTAAGCGAGCGCCACACGACATAAAGTGAGACATCACAGCCGTCAGAACACGGTCGCGATGATTGTCCAGTGTGCGAGTCGACATCACGGCTGGCACCGTGCAGCCAAAACCCACCATCATCGGCACAAATGACTTGCCCGGCAGCCCAAGCGCACGCATGAACCGATCCATAACGAACGCCGCGCGCGCCATATACCCGCTGTCTTCTAAAACCGACAAAAACAAAAATAGGCAACCGATCACGGGAATGAATGTGCCGACGGTTTGAATACCTCCGCCCACGCCACCAGCCAGAATTGTCACCAGCCATTCCGGCGCGCCCACCAAGCGCAACGCATGGCCAAAGCCGTCGACCAATATCGTGCCGCCCAACTTGTCGAAGAAATCGATAAACGCGCTGCCGACATCGATGGTGAACAAAAACATCAAGTACATTACGAACAGAAAAATCGGTATGCCGAGAATCCGGTTGAGCACAATGCCATCGATGCGATCGGTGATCGAACGACTGGCAATCCCACGGCGCGAGACAGCTTGTTGAACAAGTTCGTGGGCCAAAGAAAATCGCCGATCAGCAATTAAGATGTCTGTATCTTCATTTGCGGCCTTACTGATGCGCGCTTGGGCTTGGCGCACAGCTTGCTGAATAGATGCATCTACGCTTGCAGTAATGTTGGCGTCGTCTTCCAGCAGCTTAATTGCCGTCCATCGCTGATGCGCTGGATTGCCGTTATCTTGAGGCGGCAGAAGTGATTGCAGTGTCTGAATTTCGGTTTCGACCGCTTCGCCAAATTTGACGCTCAAACCGGACACAGATTGCCGTGATTCGGGTGCCAGCATGGTCGCTTTGAGGGCCTCAAGGCCCTCGCCTGTTGGCGCAACAACGCCAACAACTGGAACGCCCAGCCGCGTGCAAAGTTGATCGAGATCGACGATCAAGCCTTTGGCCCTTGCCGCATCCATCATATTCAGTGCCACGATTATCGGCACGCCCATCTCGAACAGTTGCGTTGTGAGATAGAGGTTACGCTCGAGGTTTGAAGCATCGAGAATATTGACGATCACATCGGCCTGCTGAGCGAGGATGTAGTCGCGCGCGATGCGCTCGTCGATTGAACTTTCGCCAGCCACGGCCAGCGAATAGACACCTGGCAAGTCTACGACCAACACCTTTTGGCCGTTAAAGGTGAAGCTCCCTTCTTTGCGGTCGACGGTCACGCCCGGCCAGTTACCCACCTTTTGATGAGACCCGGTCAGCGCATTAAACAGCGATGTCTTGCCGCAATTGGGATTGCCGACAATAGCGACAGTAATAGTTTTGGGTGTCATGCGCGTTCGACCATCACGATATCAGCCTCGCCGCGCCGCAGACTGAGGGCAAAACCACGCACGCGAAGTTCAAGCGGATCACCAAGAGGGGCGACGCGCTCAACCGAAACTAAGGTTCCTGGTGTAAGGCCAAATGCCAACAGCTTTTCGCGATATCGGCGATCGGCTTTGCCGAGGCTGATGACTCGGGCGCTTTCGCCAACTTTAAGGCTGCCGAGTGGAAAGTGTTCTAATGGGGACATCATCATTCGCGTTGGTTACCATCGTGCTCGAAAGCTCGAATATAGAGCATGGCTATACTGCAATTAAGAATTGTTCGCAATTAAAAGAAGCGCCATGATCTGGATCAATTTTACTCCCGATGCGTAAAAACGTTATAGAAAGCAATGGTTTACATTTTCGCAGGACCGCCGGGGAAAATGGCTGAGCGATCCACCAGGATCCAGATGTTTGCCAATGCCTGCGTCTGGGCCCGACTCGGACATTAGGATCGTATCCATGGGCTGGCAGTTTTGGATCGACCGCGGCGGTACATTCACAGACATCGTTGCTCTCTCGCCGCAAGGTCGCATCAGCACCGCGAAGTTATTATCGGTCGACCCTTCGCATTACGATGACGCCGCAGTGCACGGCATGCGCGCGATCTTGAAATTGGAGCCCAGCGACAACTTCCCCTCTCACCAGGTCGACGTCATTAAAGTGGGAACAACCGTGGCGACCAATGCGCTGCTTGAGCGTACGGGAGAACCTACGGCTATCGCGATCACAGAAGGCCTTGGTGATGTCTTGCGCATTGGAACGCAGCATCGCCCTCGCCTGTTTGACCTCAACATCATCTTGCCCGACATGCTGTATACGCACGTGATCGAGATTCGCGAACGTGTATCTGCGAATGGCGCGCTAATTCGGCCGCTTGATATCGCGCACGCAAGGGCCGCCTTCTCGGCCGCATTTGACTCCGGGTTGAGAGCACTTGCCATTGTGCTGATGCATGCCGATCGCTTTCCGGCGCATGAACAACAACTGGAAATCATCGCACGCGATGTTGGTTTCACGCA
>Ga0114969_10004197_pt1 | contig 11430 bp, 11 predicted proteins | sample M_130807_MF_Meta_FD_87316 | JGI IMG/M metagenome (GOLD analysis project Ga0114969, IMG submission 87316) | Freshwater microbial communities from Lake Montjoie, Canada to study carbon cycling - M_130807_MF_MetaG | ecosystem: Environmental > Aquatic > Freshwater > Lake | place: Lake Montjoie...
AATATGAAAGCAATAGTATGTACGCAAGCTCAAAACGTAATGTTTATAATTTTGTTTCTACTAAACTTGAGAATTATTATTGGATAAGAATTGCTAATTGCTACGGTTCTACAAATACGGGTAGGTTAATTGACCAAATTTTTCAATCTTTCTTGACTGGCAATTCTTTTGTATTAAACAATCCAGAAAAAATTATTAATATATACCCAGTCCAACAACTTGTTAATTCTTGCATTGATCTTATATTTAATTTGCCATCAGGTGACTACAATGTTTCATCACAACAATGGGTCAAATTAAAAGATCTTAATAATTCTTTTTTAAACTTAATAGAACCTGACTATTTAAAAATAGACAGCGGACCATTTTCAATGACTGACTTAAAACTTTTAGAGATTAAAGCACCTTTACTAACTGAATTTTTTAGAGCGCTAAAATTAAATCAACTTTAATTTTAGCGCAACTTTATAAAATATTATCTTAAAAAAATCTAGTTTTATTAACGAGGTCCATCCATTTGACATAATTCTGGACAAAATAAAATTACTTCGAGCCGACTTATCATTCCGGACCAAACTGTTTACAAGAATATTACCAATAGTTATATCAAGAATAAATCTAGGTAACTTTGACCAGAATGATGGAAATTTTACCAAGATTGAGGTTAATATAAGATTTTGTTTAAATTTGTTTTTATTATTTTTAGGAATTAAATTTCTTATGATTTTATAGTCAATTCTATGGGAAATAGATTTTAATATTGTATTAATTGGAAGTCCCGCGTATAACTCATCGTCGTCAGGTAAATCACACTTTAGCGAAGCTTTGCTAAGGTCTTTTGCGCTACAGAATTTCCAATCTGAATGGATAATTGAATTATTAACTAAGGCACAGCAGGGCGAAAGTTCCTTAACCCATTTACTATTAATACCAACATGTAAATATCCATCAAGATGCCGAAAAAGTTCATACTTTGGTGACAGATGTACTGCAGGGCTAAATTTAACGCTAGGCCCAAATGGATTATCCGGTCTTGTGATCCTTTTGCCCTGAGTAAAATCATTCCTCCATATTTCTTCATACAATTTCTTAGAAATTAGTGATGTTCCAACGACTCTATCGGTATTCCTCTGGAAATACTTTTCTTCTATTATTAATTCCTGACTTCTAATCCAAGGCTTCGAAATTTCTGAAAGTGCTTCGGGCCAGTGCGTTATCTCTCCAATTGCTCTAGAATCAACCTGTTTTAAATGATTTGCAAAGCTACTAAAAAGTTTAGCATCTTTTGCAACATATGCATGGTCAAAATTACTTAAAAGTAAAATTAACTCGGAATTATTTGGGATATTTTGCACGCTCATATTCCAATCTTTGAAATACTCAAGCCTTTTCCAAAATAATTTTGCTTTAGGAAAATAATACAAAATTCTTTCTTTGATTAATAATTTGAGTGATAAAAAATTATCATCTATTTCTAGGTAAAAAGATTGACTTTTGATACCGAGGTTTGACATAGAATGTATTGATGTAAAAAATTGATTTATGCACTTATAGTCATTTTTATTATAATTAAAAGACCTATCACTTAGGCGTCGATTTGTCAGGAAAGACGTAAAAATTAAATGTATATTTGGTACAGCGCTTTCATTTTGATTTGCTTTGCTCATAAGAAAAGTATACAGAAAATTTTAAATATTTTACTTTTGTATTGATAGTTGTAGGGTTTATCTTTTATTGTTATCCTATATGATTATGAACAAGTATTTGTTGCTTGATAGGGATGGCACTTTAATAAAACACGTTCATCATTTAGTCGATGAAAGTTTAGTCTCAGTATTAGATGGTGTTATCGAAGGACTCCATAAATTTGAGTCGATGGGTTATCGTTTTGGAATAATCACAAATCAGTCTGTAATGTCTGAAAGTGCAGAGAATGCAGAAAAAGTGCTTCGTATTAATTCTAAATTAAAGAACATATTAGAATTAGAAAATATTTCTATTGATTTCTTTAAAATCTGTCCCCATTCACCACTAGTAAATTGCTTATGCAGGAAGCCTAGAACTCAGCTAGGTGAGGAAGCTATCAGCGAATATAAAATTGACCAAAGTGCAAGCTATATGGTTGGTGACCAGAAATCAGATATTGAATTCGGAATTGGGCTTGGGTTGAAAACAATATTTATTGGTAAGGCAACTTTCCCTGAAATAATCCCTAATTACAGCGTACAATCTATCCTACATGCGGCTCAAAAAATAGAATCGAGTATATAAGTTGCGTAACGAAATATTAACCGAAATCTGTGATAGAAATTTTTCAGATTTAATTAAGATTGCGGGTGAATTACAGGAAATTGTGGCTGAAAAACTAATTATGGCAGCAAACCAAATTGTTAATACCTTTGAATCTGGGGGTAAATTATTAATTTGCGGTAATGGTGGAAGTGCTGCAGATTCCCAGCATTTAGCGACAGAGTTTGTTAGTTCTTTTTCAAAAGACATAAAACGAAAGTCATTGCCGGCGATATCACTCTCATCTGATGTTGCATTTTTAACTGCTTACTCGAATGATTTTAATTTCACCGGTGTTTTTGAAAGGCAGGTTGAAGCGCTTGGAAGCAATATTGACACACTTATAGTTTTTAGTACTAGTGGCAACTCTGAGAACTGCCTCAAAGCTTTAGAGAAAGCTAAACTAATTGGGATTAAATCTATTGCATTTACAGGCGCATCGGGTTCTATAGGAACATTTTCCGATTTTGTTATTGAGGTACCCTCTACAAATACTCAGCATATTCAAGAATGCCACCAAATCTGTTACCACACCTTAGTTGAATTAGTTGAAAATATTATGTTTAGGAATAAGTAGCATGAAAAGAATCCTAGTTACCGGAGGCGCTGGCTATATAGGATCTAAACTAGTAGAAGCCCTACTGTTGAAAAATTATAAAGTTACAATCTTGGACAATTTGCTCTATAAACAAACTAGTCTTGCTCATTTGATCTCAAATAGTAATTTAGAGCTGGCTATTGGTGATGTCCAGGATAAAGAATTAGTAGGAAAGCTCGTTTCAAGATCAGATGTGATTATTCCTTTAGCAGCAATAGTTGGGGCACCTGCTTGTGAAAAGGACCCCGCTAAAGCAACTTTAATTAATAATGAATCTACATTGTGGCTGATCGATCAGGTTTCTCAAAGTCAACAAATTTTAATGCCTACCACAAATAGTGCTTATGGGAGCGGAGATGATAAAAACTATTGCGACGAGAATTCTCCTCTGAACCCGCTTTCATTATACGCTAAAGATAAAGTTATAGTTGAAAAAAAACTTATGGAAAAAGATAATGCAACAAGCTTTAGACTTGCAACTGTTTTTGGAATTTCACCTAGAATGCGTTTAGATTTACTGGTTAATAACTTTGTTTATAGAGCGTTAACAGATAAATTTGTTATTTTGTTTGAAGGTCATTTTAAAAGAAATTATGTACATGTGACAGACGTGGTAGAAGCCTTTATTTTTGGTATTGAAAATCCAAATCTTGTAAAAAATGAGATTTTTAATTTTGGTTTAAGTGAGGCTAATATTTCCAAACAGCAATTATGTGAAAGAATTAAAAACCAACTACCTGAATTTACTTTTCAGGATGCTCCACTAGCAAAAGATCCCGACCAGAGAAACTATATAGTTTCAAATAAAAAAATAGAGTCTCTTGGAATGAAAGCAAAAATAACCCTTGATGAAGGCATCAGTGAATTAATCAAAGGCCTACAGATGTTTACTACTTATCCTTACACAAATTTATAGCAAATGATAATTACTAGAACTCCATACAGAGTGTCAATGTTTGGTGGTGGAACCGATCACCCCAAATGGTTTAATGATAACGGTGGATCTGTTGTTTCTTTTTCAATAAATAAGTATAGCTATATAACACTGCGTGAACTACCTCCCTTTTTTTCACATAAATTTCGAGTTTCTTACTCGAAGGTTGAGATGACACAGACCGCAGATGAAATTTTACATCCAGCGGTAAAAAAAGCTTTTGCTAAGTACGCGAGTAATCTAAAATTAGAACTGCATCACCATGGAGATTTACCTGCTCAAAGTGGAGTAGGTTCAAGTTCAGCATTTGCGGTTGGTTTAATAAAATCACTTTATGCAATAAAAAAACATAAGATTGATAGTTTTGAATTAGCGAGTGAAGCAATTATCTTTGAACAAAATGATTTGTTAGAAACCGTTGGTTCTCAAGATCAAATTGCTTGTTCAGTCGGAGGAATAAATTACATTGAGTTTCAAAAAAATAATTTATGGAAAGTCAATAAAATTAATTTAACAGAAAAGTACATAAACGATCTTGAATCAAGAATTGTCTTGATTTATACAGGTATTCCTAGGTTTAGCTCAGATATTTCGGATGGTTTACTGAATAAAATAGAGACAAAATCTAAATTAATGAACAGAACAAAAAAAATGGCTGAAGAGTTTAATCAAATCCTTTTAAGTAATAGTAATTTGGATGATGTAGGTGAAATGTTGCATGAAAGTTGGAAAATTAAAAAAGAATTAAATCCTTATTCTGTCACGGAAGCCCTTGAAAGTTTTTATCAAATAGCCATTAATAATGGTGCCAAAGCTGGAAAAATATTAGGGGCTGGAGGGGGAGGATTTTTTTTATTCTGGGTAGACCCGTATAATAGGGAGAGATTTATTCAAAGCATGAATCAATATGTCTATGTACCTATTTCAATTGATTTTGAGGGTTGTACTCAAATTCTTTAAATTTAAATAAATGCTTGAATTGATTCTTAAATAGTAAAAATTGATTTATTTTGATAAGAGTATATTTTATAAAATAATGAAAAGTGATGTATTATTTATTATATTATAAGGAGTAAAATGAGTACTGATGCAATAAAGTGGCCGTTAATGAGTAACAATTTATCTCGTGATGATTTGAATTCTGTTATTAAATTGCTGGAACAAGATGACCCAAAACTTACAAACGGTCCAGCGGTTAAAGAATTTGAAGTTGCTTGGTCAAAATGGCTCGGAGTTAAGTACTCGGTAATGTTAAATTCAGGAGCATCAGCAAATGATCTAACCATGCTTGCGCTAAAAGAAATAAAAGGTATAGGTGAGGTAATTGTCCCAGCTCTGACTTGGGTTTCCGACATTTCTTCAGTAATTCATGCTGGCCATAAGCCTGTTTTTGTTGACATAAACCCTAAAACATTCGGAATGAATACTGATTTAATTTTAAAATCAATCACGTTAAAAACAAAAGCTGTCTTTTTGACCCATGTTCTTGGATTTAACGCGCTAAGCGATAGATTGCTTTCAGAACTTAAAGAAAGAGATATCTTGTTAATTGAAGATGCCTGTGAATCCCATGGAGCTGAGCATAATAGTCAAAAGGTTGGAACTTTCGGTTGGGCCTCTAATTTTTCGTTTTACTATGCCCACCATATGACGACAATCGAGGGTGGTATGATTTCTACAAATGATCTGAATTTGTATGAAATGTTACGCATAATGAGATCTCATGGAATGGTAAGAGAGGCTTCTCTTGATGAGACAAGAAAATTTTATTCTCAAAAATACCCTGACTTAAATCCAGATTTTATTTTTTTATATCCCTCACATAACATGAGGCCAACTGAAATAAATGCAACTCTAGGATTATCTCAATTGAAAAGGTTAGATAATAATATTTCGGTAAGAAAAGCCAATTTTTCTAAATTCTTAAAATCTATTGAAGGTAGCATTTTTAGAACTGATTTTGATGCTGAAGGTAATTCAAATTATGCTTTTACTTTAGTGATGAAAGAACCTAACTTTGCTGTTAGAGATGAAATTGAAAATATTTTAAAAATTAAAGGAATTGAATACAGAAGAGGATTGGCGGGTGGTGGTAACCAACTTAGGCAGCCATATTTAAGATCGCTTCACGGCACACCGTCACCCGATTCACTTCCAAATGTAGACTTTATTCATAATTTTAGTTGGTATATCGGTAACTATCCAAATATAGACAACGGTATCTTTGTTGAATTGAAAGAATTAGCAGAAACTATGTCTAAATATTAGCTTCTTCTACAATTTTGCGCTTTAATTTTATTTTAGTCATTTCAGAAATATTATTTGCTGCATTATCTCCAAATTTTTCTTTTATTCTTTTTAAAAATCTAGTATTCGTATGATATTTAGTGAAAGCTTCGTCTCGGAATGCCAATATTTCTGCTGCAGATAGATACTCCGTTGGCATTGGAATAGTTTCATAAGAATGGAATGAGTATCCTTCATAACTTTCGGGCATTTTGTAATTATTTTGAATTGCTTGTTTGTAGAGCGCACTTCCTGGTAGAGCCATTGCAGCATACATATTCCAACCAGAAGTACAAAGTTCTAAAGAAAGGTCTAGTGTCTTCTGCATCAATTCTTTATTTTCTCCCGGTAGTCCAACAATGTAATTTGCCATCACTTCAATATCTGCCTCATGGACATATTGAATAACTTTTTTTATGTCTACATCCTCAAATTTACCTTTAGAAATTTCTAGTCGAACTTTTCTTTCAGCACTTTCAATTCCGAGGCAAAGCCATTTTATCCCAGCTGATCTGACTAGACTTAAAAATTCAGGATTTTTTATTGTATCAACTCTTGAATATGCCCACATCCTAAGCTCTTTTGCATATTCTCTTGATGCTATTAGCTCACAAAGTGGTACGTAGTATTTTCGGTTGAGTAAAAACATTTCGTCAACGATTCTTATTGTTCTAACACCTAGCGCTGCTAATTTATCGAACTCTTTGATAATAAATTCGGGTGACCAAAATCGCATTTTGCTATACTTTCCTGCCACGCCAAGTTCATCTTCATCGTTGCGATTAATAATATTTATCATGCAAAAGGAACAGGCGAACATGCAACCAAGTGAGGTTTGAATAGCCGCATAAGGGCTTCTTTTTTCTTCCACATACTCGCCATGCCACATTGGGGCTCTATATAAATCAAGTGGGCTTTTTATGTAAGGTAAAAGGTCCCAAGCGTAACCAGGTAAATCGATGTCCATTCTTTCAGTTGGCACAACTTCTTCTGCGGCATTTATTACTACTCTATTCCCATCACGCCAGACTATACCTTTTATATTTCTAATTGTTGCAGTACTTATAATTTCTAATTTCAAAATATTCCATAGCGCATAGACACCTTCGTTTGTAAATCCAAAATCTATAGATTGTTCATCTTCCAGGGCTTTTTTTGGCAATGCTTGAATGTATGATCCAATAAAAGTGATAATTGATTTTGGTAATGAGTTTTTAATAAATTTTGAAGTTCTTGTCGCGCCTGCCATACCAGCAGTGCCAGCATTTACATTTTGCCCATAAACTACGAAAGAAATTAATCGAGGCTTGAGTTCTAAAATTCTAATAAGAATTTCTTCGTCGGTTAACTTCTCTGCATTAGCATCAATAATTGCTGTAGAAAAACCTTGTGATCTTACTGATTGCGCCAATAAAAGCGCCCATGTGGGAGGTTCAATAGCAGTCAATTTATCTGCTAATCCTTGATATAAGTTAGTGGCATTTGAAGGGTTAATAAAAACGATATCCATGATTTATTTTACTTCATTCCTATATGTTTCACCAAATTCTTTAATTTTATAAACAATATCTGTTACCCCTAGACTATTCTTATCAAGTAATTGATCTCTGGTACCGTTTTCAAATACATAGGCGGTTTTTAAGCCTAAACGAAGAACATTAATTTGAAATTGACGATCTGATAATCCCTCTATAATCGCAGCGCCGAATGCTGCGCTAATCGCTTGCTCTTCAATAGTAACCAAAAAGTTTGAGTTATGTAGATATTTAATAATATATTCTATGTCGAGCGGTTTTATTCTAACCACATCTAGAATTTGAACGTCAATTCCGAATTCTTTTTCCAATATTATGCTCGCATCGTACGCTCTTTGGAGTAAATATCCACTCGTTAAAATAGTGACTTTAGACTTGTTCTTCGATACGCTAAACTTTTTAAATATTTGGTTTCCTGAATTAATTACCTCGGAAAATGTGCTAGTTGATTTATAGTTACTAACATACTCGCTGACAGTTCTTTCTAATCTTATATAGCGCAGTTTTGGTACAGTGATTGTTAGCTTAACAATTGGTGGGATTAACCCAAGCGAAGATGGAGAAAATATCTCAATGTTCTCAATTGCCCGCATATAGGCTAAATCTTCAGTAGGCTCATGTGCTGGCCCAGCTGGAGCGTAACCTAAACCAACTCCTGCTCCAAGAATTGTTATTGGATTTTGTGCCATCGCACATGAATACCGAATTTGTTCAAAACATCTAGCAACCCAACATGCCATCATGTAAACATAGGGTTTCTTGCCTGCTCTAGAAAGGCCAGCGGCTAAATTTATTGCATTTTGCTCAGATATACCCGCAACTATAAATTGGTTTGGTAATTCTTCACGCCATTGATCAAGAGCTGGAGCACCCATATCTACAGAAATGAATATAATATTACAATCTTTTTTAGCTTCTATAAAAAGTTTCTCAATAAATTCGTCGCGTTGGGTTTTCAATTTAAACCCTCCAACATTTTTTTTATTATATCCTTGTCTTTTGGAATAATTGTATGAAACTCTGCCTTTCCTTCCATAAATGAAACGCCTTTAGATTTAATTGTATTCAGAATAATCACGGTAGCTGTTCTTGGCGTGGTCGCAAATACTTCTCGAAGTGAATCGAAGTTATGACCATCTGCAATTAGTGTTTCAAAACCAAAACTAGAAAACTTTTCAGCTAATGGCTCAAGTTTTAATAGAACTTCTGTTTCGCCTAATATTCCAAGACCATTCCTATCAACCACCAATATCAGATTATTTAATTTGTTATGTGAAATAAATAAAAGTGATTCCCAAACAGAGCCTTCGTAAAGCTCAGCATCCCCTAATATTGTTACAACTATTTTTTCTCGATCTGCCCAAGCCAGCCCGGCTGCATAACCGATTGCGTTCCCTAGTGATCCTCCGACAAACTCACACCCAGGGATAGTTTGGTCTGGGTGGAGTCTTAATATGCCTTCTGGCTTACAGTATTTTTCTAATTCTGATTTAGGAAAATAGCCTAAATCGGCCAAAATTGGATAGACGGCTGGCCCCCCGTGAGCTTTCCCAAAAACAATTTTGCCCGTTTTGTGGTCGAAAAAAGTTTTTTCATCATAATAAAGTGCCACTAATGCGTCAACTAGACTTAGTGAACTAGCCAAATGTCCAGAGCCTGCATTAGTTTTAAAACGAATTATATCTTTGCGGGTATCTTTAGCTTTTTCAACTAAGAAGTCATTGGAAGTCACTTAGGTATTATACGTGTTGAATTAAGATTTGTCGGCATTTCTTGCACGAAAAGCGTTTTCAATTCCTTCTTCAAGCGAAATAACAGGTTTCCAGCCATATTCTCTTAACTCACTTCCATCAATTAATTTTACTAATGTGCCGTTTTTTTCATTGTTTGAAAACAATACCTCTCCTGAAAACCCTGTAATTCTTTTCACTAAATGTGCCAATTCTTTTATCGTAGTGCTTTGACCACCCGCGACATTTAAAATATTTTTTTGATACAAATTATCACTAATGACCTTTGCTACAGCTCTAGCTAAATCGTCAGCATGTAAAAACTCTCTCTTGGGCGTACCGTCTCCTAGTAATTTTATTGATTTTAAATTTGATAGTTTTGCATCAGTAAATTTATTTATCAGCGCAGGTATCACATGGGCCTTATGTGTTTCAATCTCTAAATTATTACCATAGACATTTGTAGAAATAAGTGAAATATAATTTAGATTGTTCTGAGCTCGTAGGGCGTTAACCATAACTATGCTGGCAATTTTTGCAGTTGAGTAAGGTAAGCTGGACGCTTCCATTGGTGAGCTAAATAAATCTTGTGGTACAGCAGGTTTAGATAAATTAGATGGATAAACACAGGCTGGAACTAAGTTAATAAAGTATCTTACGTTGAATATTGATAATGATTCAATCACATTTAAAATTATTCTAGAATTTGTAAATATTAATTCTGCTGGGCTGCTTAAGTTTTTCTCGATTCCGCCAACAGCCCCTGCGGCTAAAATGCATAAATCTGGTTTAAACTTCTTAAACATTTCGTGCACAACTTTAATATCGACTAAGTCGTAGTCTTTTTTGCTCACTGTTTTAACTGTGAAATAACTTATATTTTGCAATTGTTTTTGTATAGAATTCCCTACTAAACCATTGCCAAGTAATAATATTTTCACGACATTTAGTGTTTTAAATTATTCAATGGAAACGTTCTTGTTTCCGTTAGTAAATGTAACAATATTTATAGTACTTTTTTTAGTATTTTGTAGTGAATCTATTAATTTTAGCTCCGAGATTGAATTATTGAATTGTAAATCCAATATTTCAAAATTTTCATCACCTTCGGTTAGTAATTCTATTCGACTAATTTCAACGACTGCCTTTCCGTCTTTAGATGGATGGTTTGGAGTTAACCATTCAATGAAATAAGGTTTTTTAGCATTATTAACTGTATCGAGTAATCCAATCTGTTTCCATTTTAATTCAGTTCCGTCAGGTCTTCGGCGACTACCTTCTACTGAGTTTCTTCCTATTTTATTTTCTATTTCTGTAATATTTTTAACTGCAACGACCCAAGCAAGCCATCCTCCTCCTTCTTCGGCTTTATTTCTTACTGCTTTGCCAAATGGAGTTGTATCGGTGGCTGGGTGATCCATCGGGCAAACAACCTCAATGTACTGACCGTTTAGTAATGGGGCTGTAAAGTTTCTTGTTCCAAATTTTGGATGGACTCCACCATCAATAAATGCTGTTCCAATTTGGGAGCCAATACGGTTCACAACATCAGAGATCTGATCATGTGAAGCGGCATATGAAATATGGTCAAGACGCATGAGAGTATTTTGCCTTATATTTACGGGTGCTAATTACCATTTTTTACCTTAGTTCACACATTAAAGCTTCAATTAGTAGCAATGGGGCAGCATTTTGTGCCAAATTGCTCCTAGTTTTCAAAATTGCTTCTATCTTCTTAAGTGTTCGCGCTGGGCCCTCAGTCGCAGCAAGTTTACTAATTTCAGATTTTAAATCTACATTTATTAACGAATCATTTGAACCAGATTGAACAAGTAAAACATCTCGGTATAAAGTTGATAGATCTAATAATGCTCGATCAAGATAATCTCTTACCATTCGAGTAGAACGAGACTTTTGTTCCTTCTCTAACTCTTTGACAGCCTTAGAACCACCAGCAGCTAATTTTGACCCGCTCCCTCCCCATGCCTCCTTTAATTTAGAAATCTCTAATTCATCTTTTGCTTCAGAGTCAGCAAGTGCATCTGCCTTTGCTGCCTC
>Ga0114969_10004202_pt1 | contig 11423 bp, 8 predicted proteins | sample M_130807_MF_Meta_FD_87316 | JGI IMG/M metagenome (GOLD analysis project Ga0114969, IMG submission 87316) | Freshwater microbial communities from Lake Montjoie, Canada to study carbon cycling - M_130807_MF_MetaG | ecosystem: Environmental > Aquatic > Freshwater > Lake | place: Lake Montjoie...
ACCCGGCGCGCTCAACGCCGCCCAACTCCGCACCGTTCTCGCCGCCGCCCAGCTGACCCACACTCGCGTCCGCCTCGGCTACAATCATCGCTTCCACCCCGCCCTCCAAAAAGCCCGCGAGCTCCTCGCGTCCGGGGTCCTCGGCCCGCTCATGTTTCTCCGCGCCCGCTACGGCCACGGTGGACGCATGGGCTACGACCGCGAGTGGCGCGCCGATCCCGTCCTTTCCGGCGGCGGCGAACTCATCGATCAGGGCGTCCATCTCATCGATCTCGCCGGCTGGTTCCTCGGCGAATTTCCCACTGTGGAGGGCCACGCCACCACGTCCTTCTGGGACATGAAGGTCGACGACAACGCGTTCCTCAGCCTCCGCACCGCCGCCGGCCAAACCGCGTGGCTCCACGCCAGCTGCACCGAGTGGAAAAATCTCTTCTCCCTCGAGCTCTACGGCCGCGACGCGAAGCTCGCCATCGACGGCCTCGGCGGCAGCTACGGCGCCGAAAAACTCACCTACTACAAAATGCTCCCCGCGATGGGCCCGCCCGAAATCACCTCGTGGGAATACGTCCGTGGCGACGATTCTTGGGCGCTCGAAACCCGCGCTTGGATCGACGACATCCGCCTCGGCCGCGAGCCCAGCCCCGGTCTGCGCGAAGGCATCCGCACTCTGGAAATCGTCGAGGAGATCTACCGCAAAAGCGGCTACCCCGTCTCAGTAGCGGGTCTCTAGCCCTCGCCTGTCATCACCAAGATTCCGTCCGAATCCGTGTTCATCCGTGTCCATCCGTGGTTAAAAAATCCGTCCCCACGCTCCGTCAAGCCGCGCCTCACCGCACCAAACCCAGTCACGCGCTCCGGCAATCTGAAATCATAAATCTTAAATAATAAATCTCTCCGATGATCATCACTCGCTCACCACTTCGCGTTTCCCTCGGCGGCGGCGGCACCGACCTTCCGTCGTACTACCGCGAACACGGCGGCTTCCTCGTCGCCGCGGCGATCGACAAGTACATTTACATCACGCAGCACCGCACGTTTCAGCCCGAGATCATTATCAAGTACTCGAAACTCGAGCGCGTCGCCTCCGTCGATCAGATCGAACATCCCATCATCCGCGAGGCCCTCAAGCTCACCGGTATCACCGATCCGCACCTCGAGCTCACCTCGATGGCCGACATCCCCGGCGGCACCGGCCTCGGCTCCAGCGGCAGCTTTACCACCGCCCTCCTCAAAGCCCTCCACACCTCGAAGCGCACGCTGGTTTCCCCTGCCGAGCTCGCCGAACAGGCCTGCGATATCGAGCTCAACAAACTCGGCGAGCCGATCGGCAAACAGGACCAATACATCGCCGCCGTCGGTGGCATCACCGCCTTCACGTTTCACCAAGACGGCCGCGTCGAATACCGTCCCTGCGTCACGTCCGAGGAAACGCTATTTAACCTCGAAGATAATCTCCTCCTGTTTTTCACCGGCTACAGCCGGAGCGCGTCGTCCATCCTCAAGGACCAAAACGACAAATCCAAGAGCCACGACCCCGCGATGCTCGACAATCTCCACTTCACCAAAGACCTCGGCTACCAGTCGCTCGCCGCCCTCGAGTCAGGCAACCTCGAAGAATTTGCACGCCTCATGGATGTCCATTGGCAGCGCAAAAAAGCCCGCAGCGCCGGCATGAGCAACTCCGTCATCAACGATTGGTATGATCACGCCATGGCCCACGGCGCCCTCGGCGGAAAACTCATCGGCGCCGGCGGCGGCGGCTTCTTGATGTTCTACGCCGGCGACAAGAAAAAACTCCGCCACGCCATGCGCGAAAAAGGCCTCCAAGAAGTCCGCTTCCGCTTCGACTTCGAAGGCACCAAAGTCGTCGCCCAGAATTGAGCCCAAACTTGTTACCCACGGAACACACGGACTACACGGAAAGCTTCTGATCGGAAAATTTCCCGTTCGATTTTTCCGTGTAGTTCGTGTGTTCCGTGGGCACCTCTCCAATGTCCTCCCCTCCCGCTCCTCTCCCCGTCGCCCTTTTGGCCGGCGGCATGGCCACCCGCCTCCGCCCCATCACGGAAAAAATCCCCAAGCTCCTCGTCGAGGTCGCCGGCGAACCGTTTTTCTCCCACCAACTTCGCCTGCTCAAAGCCGCCGGCCTCACTCACCTCGTCCTCTGCGTCGGCTACCTGGGTGAGCACATCGTCGACCTCTACGGCGACGGCTCCCGCTTCGGCGTCAAAATCGACTACTGCTTCGACGGCCCGACACTCCTCGGCACCGGCGGCGCGCTCATCCAAGCACTCCCTCAACTCGGCGACGCCTTTTACGTTCTCTACGGCGACAGCTACCTGCCCATCGACTATCACGCAGTGGCCGATCACTTCCTCCGGTCCGGTCGCCAAGGCCTCATGACCGTCTACGAAAACCACGGCCGCTACGACACGAGCAATGTCGAATTCACCCACGGTGAAATCGTCCGCTACGACAAAAAAGTCCGCACCCCCGCGATGCACCACATCGACTACGGTCTCGGTCTCTTCCGTGCCTCCGCGTTCTCCACCTTCCCCCGCGACGCCGTCGTCGATCTCGCCGCCGTGCAGATGGACCTCGTCGCGCGCCACCAACTCTCCGGCTACGAAATCGCCCAACGCTTCTACGAAATCGGCTCCCACGAAGGCTTGAACGAACTGGACGCCCTCCTGCGCTCGCGCCAAGGTGATCCCCAATAACTCCCTCATGTCTTCCTCCTACTCTATCCAACATCTCCGCGAGACGGTGGAAATCATCGCGAAGATCAATCCGGACGATTGCGAAAAGTGCGTCGCTGAACTCCGCGCCACCCGCGATCGCGGCGGTCGCCTCTTTATCCTCGGCGTCGGCGGTAGCGCCGCCAATGCCTCTCACGCGGTAAACGATTTCCGGAAAATCGCCGGCCTCGAGTGCTACGCCCCCACCGACAACGTCTCCGAACTCACCGCCCGCACCAACGACGAGGGCTGGGCCACCGTCTTCGTCGAATGGCTCCGCGGCTCCCGTCTCAAGCCCGTCGATACGCTGCTCATCCTGTCCGTCGGCGGCGGCAACCTCGAGAAAAACGTTTCCCCTAATCTCGTGCTCGCCCTCAAGCTCGCGCAGGACGTCGGCGCCCACATCATCGCCATCGTCGGCAAAGACGGCGGTTACGCCGCCAAAGTCGCCCACGCCTGCGTCATCGTCCCGACCGTCAACCCCGCCAACATCACTCCGCACAGCGAAGCCTTCCAGGCCGTCATCTGGCACCTCTTCGTCTCCCATCCCGACTTGAAGCTGAACCAGACCAAATGGGAAAGCGTTACACCGCCCGCGACGACCTAATCGCCGCCCCTTTTCCCCGTCTCCTCCTCTCTCCCCCTTTCACGCGGCGCTCCCCACGCCGCGTTTTTATTTCTCCCCCATCCGTCATCGCCCGTCTGAATCCGTGTCCATCCGTGTTCATCCGTGGTTAAAAATTCCGTGCCCTCGCCCTCGCCCCAGCCCACACCTCAGCCCCCGCCCGCGCCCCAGCCACCGCGCCCCGCCGTCTTCCTCGACCGCGACGGCACGCTGAATCGTCAGATTATCCGCGACGGCAAACCCTATCCGCCGAACACGCTCGCGGAGTTCGAACTTTTCCCCGGCGTCCCCGCGGCCTGCGCTGCCCTCGCCGCCGCGGGCTTTATTCTCGTGGTTGCCACCAACCAACCCGACGTCGGCCGCGGCACCCAGTCCGCGGCCGTCGTCGCGTCGATGCACGCACACCTCCTCGCACTCGTTCCCTCCCTCACCCGTATCGAGGCCTGTTACGCGCCCGGCACCGCCCACTCGCCCGACCTACCCGCCGACCCGCGCCGCAAACCCGCCCCGGGCATGCTCCTCGACGCCGCCCTCCTCCTCAATCTCGACCTCAGCCGCTCATGGATGGTCGGTGACCGCTGGCGTGACATCGATTGCGGGAAACGCGCCGGTGTCCGCACCGTGTTCATCGACTTCGGCTACGACGAAGCCCTGCAGGCCCCGCCCGACTTTACCGTCCAGTCCTTCCCCGCCGCTGCCGCCATTATCCTCCAGTCCTAACGCCTCACGAAGCGGCGGTTTCCAGCCAGCGTATTTTCTCCTTTCTCCCGCCGCCCTTCTCCCTCCTCCTCTTCCGCATGGCCTCACTCGCTTCCCTCAAAGTCCAGCTGTACGCCGACGGTGCCGACAAAGCCGGCATCCTCGAACTCTACGCCAAGCCGCACATCAAGGGCCTCACCACCAACCCCACGTTGATGAAAAAAGCCGGCATCAAAGACTACGAAGCCTTCGCCAAAGACATCCTCCAAACCGTCACCGCCAAACCCATTTCCCTCGAGGTCTTCACCGACGACATCGTCGACATGAAGCGCCAGGCCCTCAAAATCACCGCGTGGGCCCCCAACGTCTACACGAAGATTCCGATCACCAACTCCCAGGGCGAGTCCTGCCTCCCGCTCATTAAAGAGCTCGGTCTCCTCGGCGTGAAACTCAACGTCACCGCCCTCCTCACCCTTTCGCAAGTCCGCGGCGTCGCCGAGGCCCTCAACCCCGCCGTCCCTTCCGTCGTCTCCGTCTTCGCCGGCCGCATCGCCGACACCGGCGTGGACCCAATGCCCCTCATGCGCGCCTGCGTACCGCTGCTCGAAGGCCAGCCCAAAGCCGAACTCCTCTGGGCCAGCACGCGCGAAGTCATTAACATTTTTCAAGCCGATGAGGTCGGTTGCCAGATCATCACGGTCCCCCACGACATCCTCGCCAAGGCTGCGAAAATGGTCGGCCTCGACCTCGCCGCCGTGTCCCTCGACACCGTGAAAATGTTCGTCGCCGACTCCACGTCCGCCGGCTTCAAACTCTAAACGGACCGGCGCTTTTCCAGCCGGCGTTTCCGGAGACAATATCTGCTAAAATCCGTATTTACCTTCGAGGCAGACCCGCGCAGCGTCGCGGGTCTGCCTTTTTTATCGCCACCATTTCTCGTCCTTCCTGCCGTGCTGTCGCCTGAATTTTCCGACCGCGCGGCCCTCCTTTCAGCCTGAGTTTTCCGACCTTACACTCGCTCGTTTTCCCTCTCCTCCGATTCCTTTTTTCGCGTGAACATCCTCTTCGTTAACTACGGCGACTTTACCACCAACAGCCTCAACCACATCGCTGGTTTCGCCAACACCCTCTGCGCCGCCGGCCACGTCTGCATCGTCGCCGTCTCGCAGGACAAAGAGACCGTCGCCCATCTCCCGGCCCCGCTCTTCATCGCCGCCACCTACGCCGAACTCCTCGCCCGCCCCGGCCTCTTCCCCGACGGCCGCCCCGCCGACCTCATCCACGCCTGGACCCCGCGCGAGGGCGTCCGCAAGTTCACTCTCGCCTACCAGCGCGCCGCCGCCACCCCGGCCCGCCTCATCATCCACCTCGAGGATAACGAGCGCTTCCTCCTCGAAGCCTACACCGGCGAATCCTTCGCCTCCCTCCGCGACGCCACTCCCGCCGCCACCGACGCTTGGCTGATCGACGCTCTGCCGCACCCCTTGCGCCACGAGGCCTTTCTCCGCGTTGCCGATGGCGTCACCCATATCGTCAACAGTCTTCGCGCCTTCATCCCCGCCGGCATCCCCTCGCAACTCCTCCCGCCCGGCGTCGATTTCTCCCTCTACGCCCCACAAGCCGCCGACCCCGCCCTCCGCGCCGAGCTCGGCCTCCGCGCCGATGAGCGCGTCATCGTGTTCACCGGCAGCAACACCTTCGCCAATGAGCCCGAGATGCGCGACCTCTACGTCGCCGTCGCCCTCCTCAACCAGCGCGGCACCCCCACGCGCCTCGTCCGCACCGGCTTCAACGCCCCGAAGTTTCTCGCCTCACTTTCCCCCGAGCTCACCCGCCACGTCATCGACCTCGGCTTTGTTGAAAAAGCCAAACTCCCGCGCCTCCTCGCCCTCGCCGATGTCCTCGTGCAACCCGGCCAGCCGGGCGACTTCAACGACTACCGCCTCCCTTCCAAGCTCCCCGAGTTTCTCGCCAGCGGCCGCCCCGTCGTCCTCCCGCCCACCAACCTCGCCGCACTCATGACCGATGGCCAAGAGGCCATTTTCCTCCCCACCGGCACGCCCACGGAAATTTCCGACACCTGCCAACTCCTCTTCATCGATCCCGCACTCTGCGCCTCCCTCGGTAAGAACGGCGTCGCCTTCGCCCACACCCACTTCGATCTCGTCGCCAACACCCTCGCACTCGCCAATTTCTACGCGACCGTTTTGACCCGTCCCTCGGCCACCGATTGGTCCCTCATTTCCCCACCCACCGCCAGCGAGACCACCCTCACCGTCGCGCGCGCCCACCGCGCCGCCCAAGCCCTCGGCGCTCCCGCCGCCGACCTCGCCGCCGAGACGGATCTCCTCGCGCACCTCGTGCGCCAGCTCGAACTCGCCCTCAACGCCAGCGCCTCCGTCGAGCGTATCAGCCAACTCACGACCGAACGCGACGACGGCCTCACCCGCGAGAAACTCTCCCGCGATCACATCAGCAACCTCGACGCCCTCCTCGCCGCCGCCCGCGAAAACGTCGCCGCCACTAACCTTAGCCACACCGAGCAACTCGCCGCCACTAACCTTAGCCACACCGAGCAACTCGCCGCCGAGCGACTGAACGCCGCCACCCTCGAGCACGCCCGCGTCCTCACCAAAAATCACGCCGACAACCTCGAACGCGAACTCGCCATCACTCGCGGCGGTTACCACGAAGCCGTCGGCGCCATCGCTCACTACAAACAGCTCCGCGAACAAGCCGACGCCCTCCTCAAGTCCGGTCGCCAACAAGTCGTCGCCTACGAAAACGCCCTGATCCAAGCCGACGCGCGCATCGCCGCCCTCGAGAATTCCCTCACCGTCACCGAGGAAGCCCTCGTCCTCTCGCGCGACGAAACCGTCGTCGCCCGCACCGCGCACGCCGCCGAGGCCGCCACACTCCGCGCCCAATTCGCCGCCGAACGCTCCACCCTCGAAGCCACCCGCGCCGCCGACCAAGCCGCCGCCGCCGCTCGTCTCGCCGAGGCCCAAGCCGTCCTCCGTTCCCGTGACGAAAAAATCGCGAAGCTGCAGTCCTCCTTCTCGTGGAAGATCACGTCCCCGCTCCGCGACCTGCGTCGCCTCTTCCTCGATACGCCTTCGCCCGCCTCCGCCTCAGCCCCCGCCACCACTTCCGCTGAGTTCCACGGCAACATCGATCGCCCCCAAGACTGGCGCACGATTCCGGCAACCCTCAACATTCTCGGCTGGTCCTTGCGCAAAGATCGCGCGCCGATCCGCGCCATCCGCGCCCGCCTCGGCGACGTCACCGTCGCTGCCCAATCGGGCATCGAGCGCCTCGACGTCCTCGACCACTTCCGCGACCACCCCGGCGCCGAGCGCTGCGGCTGGATGCTAAAAATCGAAATCCCCAAACGCGGCATCCGCACGCTCGTCCTCGAAGCCCAAGATGAGGCCGGCGCTTGGACCCCGTTCCTCACTCGCCAAATCAAGCGCACTACCGACGACGCACCGCCGCCGCCCAATTCCTACGCCGCCTGGGCAGCCGCCTACGACCGCCTCACCCCCGAGATCGCCGACCAGATCCGCGCGAAAATCGCCGCACTCCCTAAAAAGCCGCTCATCTCGGTGTTGATGCCGACCTACAACACGCCGGAGAAATGGCTCGTCCGCGCCATCGAATCCGTCCGCCGCCAGCTCTACGAAAACTGGGAACTTTGCATCGCCGACGACGCTTCGAAAGAACCTCACGTCCGCAAAATTCTCGAAGCGTATCAGAAAAAAGACGCCCGCATCAAAGTCGTCCTGCGCGAGACCAACGGCCACATCTCCGCGTCTTCAAACTCCGCCCTCGCCCTCGCTCACGGCGAATTTCTAGCCCTGCTCGACCACGACGACGAAATCCGCCCCCACGCCCTCGCTTGCGTCGCCCTCGAAATCGCCGCCCATCCCGCCGCCGATCTCATCTACAGCGACGAAGATAAAATCGACGAAAACGGCGACCGCTACGACCACTACTTCAAGCCCGACTGGAATCCCGATCTCTTCAACGTCCAGAACTACATCTCGCACCTCGGCGTCTACCGCACGCTCCTCGTCCGCGAAGTCGGCGGCTTCCGCGTCGGCTATGAGGGCTCGCAGGATTGGGATCTCGCCATGCGCGTCATCGAGCGCACCGCCCCCGAGCGCATCCGTCACATTCCGAAAATTCTCTACCACTGGCGCAGCGTCCCGGGCTCTACCGCGATGGTCATCGGTGCGAAAAGCTACGCCACCGGTGCCGCCGAAAAAGTCATCAGCGAACACTTCGTCCGCACCGGCATCACCGCCACCATCAGCCCCACCAAAGGCTCGTACTGGCGCGTGCACTACCCCATCCCCACGCCGGCCCCCCGCGTCACGCTCATCATTCCCACGCGCAATCGCCTCGAATTCCTCCAGCCTTGCGTCGAGAGCCTCCTCGCCAAAACCACGTATCCAAACTTCGAACTCCTCATCGTCGACAACGATTCCGACGACGAAGCCACCCTCGCCTACCTCGCCTCGCTACCAGGGAGGAGCCCGCTGGCGGGCGATGGCTCGACTTCCGTCCGCGTCCTCCGCTCCCCCGGTGAATTCAATTTCTCCGCGCTCAATAATTTCGCGGTTGAGCACACCGACGCCCCGTTGATCGGCCTCCTCAACAACGACCTTACCGTCATCAACCCCGACTGGCTCGACGAGATGGTCAGCCACGCCCTGCGTCCGGAGATCGGCTGCGTCGGCGCGAAGCTCTACTACCCCGACGACCGCATCCAACACGCCGGCGTCATCCTCGGTATCGGCGGCGTCGCCGCGCACGCGTGGCAGACGCACCCCCGCGGTGCCGCCGGTCAAGCTCACCGCAATCTCCTCCAGCAAAACCTCAGCGCCGTCACCGCCGCGTGCCTCGTGATCCGTCGGGAAGTTTACCTACAAGTCGGCGGCCTCAACGCAGACCAACTCAAAGTCGCCTTCAACGACGTCGACTTCTGCCTGAAAGTCCGCGCCGCCGGATTCAACAACCTCTGGACGCCTTACGCCGAACTCTACCACCACGAAAGCGCCAGTCGCGGAAAAGAGGATACGCTGGAAAAGCGCGACCGTTTCCGCAGCGAGGTCGAGTATATGCGCGCCACGTGGGGCGACTTGCTGGACAACGACCCCGCCTACAACTCCAACCTCACGCACACGATCAACGACTTCACCCTCGCCCTCCCCCCCCGCGAGTGGCCGCCGCTAAAGTAACTTAACCACGGATTACACCGATCGCACGGATTCCAAACCTGGCTTGCTCCGCGCATCCGTGAAATCCGTGGTCAAAACGTTCGTTTCCCACGCCCATGTCCGAACTGATTCACGAGAAACTCAGCGAAGACACCATCGGTGCCGCGATGAAAGTGCTCAACGCACTCAGGCCTGGCCTCGACGAAAAACTCTACGAAAACGCGCTCGTGATCGAACTCACCAAACGCGGCCACGTCGTTTCTCAACAAAAACCGTTTTCCGTTTACTACGAAAACCAGCTCATCGGTACCCTCATCCCCGACCTCATCGTCGACGACCTCATGATTGTGGACCCGAAGGTCGTCACTGCATTTACCGACGCCCATGTCGCCCAAATGACTGGTTACCTCGCTATCACCAGCCTGCGGCTTGCTTTGCTCGTCAATTTCAAGTCAGCCAAACTGGAGTGGAAACGAATTGTCCGCTGACCGCCCCACGATGCCACGAAGAAGATCGCCCAACCAAGTTTTGAATCCGTGTCATCCGTGTGATCCGTGGTCAAAACTCTGAGTCTATGCCCGCCCACCTGGACGCTCCCGTTCCTGGCACGCCCGTCGACCCGTTGTGTTTTCAACTCCGCGGCTGGCTCTGGCTCGACACTCTCCACACCCAAACCGCCATCGCGTCCCTCGAAGCCCACACGACCGCACCCGACGGCACCGACGTCCTCCTCGGCTTCACGTCCACGCTCTACGCCCGCCCCGACGTCACCGCCGCCCTTTCTCTCCCACCTACCGCCCTCACTGGCTTCGAGTTCTTCTGCCACCATCCCTTCCCCTCCGTCTCCCCCTCTCCCTCTCTCCCCCTCTCTCCTTCTCCCCCTCTCCCCCTCTCTCCCTCTCTCCCTCTCCCCCTCCGCCTCCACGCCCGCCTCCGCGACGGCACCCTCAGCCCTCCCCTCGCCACCGTCACCCTCCCGACGATCGCGCGCGACTATCGCACCAACCATTTCGGCATTCTCCTCGATCAACGCACCACCGCGATCCAACGCCGCGCCAATATTTTCGCCGAAGGCCCCTCCCTCGCCGAGGGCAGCGGCGAAGTCGCGATGCTGCTCCGCCGTCACCTCGGCCCACCGCCGTGCCGCGTGCTCGATGTCGGCTGCGGTCTCGGCTCCTACGGACGCACCCTCCTGACCGACGGTTACGCTTGGATGGGCGCCGAGGTCGATGCCGCCGATTGCGCCGAACTCGCCCGCCTCAGTCTCCCGCACCGCCACGTCGATGGCCGCTCCCTCCCCTTCGCCGACGCTTCCTTCGACGCCGCACTCTGCCTCGAAGTACTCGAACACCTCGAAGATCCCGCCGCCGTCCTCCGCGAAATCCACCGCGTCGCTCCACGCACACTTCTCGTCTCCGTCCCCAACTGCGAACTCCTCGGCTACCTCTGGGATCACCTCGCCACGCCGTGGCACATGCTCGAGGCCGACCACAAGAATTTCTATACCCGCCACAGCCTCGGCGCCCTCCTCGGCCAATGCTACTCGCAGGTTGAGCTAGGTTTCCACACACCGTATCCGCTGCGCACCGTCGAAGGCACTCCGCTGCACTACCACCTCTTCGCCTTCGCCACGAATCCGTAGCCTCGCTTCTGATCCTCTCCTACCGTGGTCCTCACATTCCTGCGTCCCCACCTCCGCATCGCCGTCTACGCGGCCTGCCTCTTCTGCGTCGTCCTCGGCCTGAAGTGGGCGACCTTCGAGCGCTTCGGCTCCGCGATGCCCGACTGGGATCAGTGGGACGCCGAAGCCTACTACGCCATCATCCCGTGGTTCGAACACGACCACTTCCTCCAAAACATCTTCACCCCCCACAACGAGCACCGCGTCGTTCTCACCAAACTCCAGAACCTCGCCCTCACCGTCCTCAACGGCCAATGGGACGCCCGCCTCGAGTCCGTCACCAACGCCATTCTCCACAGCGCCCTCGCCACCGCCCTCTGGCTCCTCGCCGTCCGCCTCGTCACCCCCTCTCCCCTTCTCCCCCCCCCCCCCCCCCCCCCCCCCCCCCCCCCCCCCCCCCTCCTTCTCCCCCCCCCCTCCCCCCTCCCCCTCCCCCTTTTCCCCCTCCCCCCCCCTTG
>Ga0114969_10004204_pt1 | contig 11413 bp, 10 predicted proteins | sample M_130807_MF_Meta_FD_87316 | JGI IMG/M metagenome (GOLD analysis project Ga0114969, IMG submission 87316) | Freshwater microbial communities from Lake Montjoie, Canada to study carbon cycling - M_130807_MF_MetaG | ecosystem: Environmental > Aquatic > Freshwater > Lake | place: Lake Montjoie...
AGCTGATCTTAAAAAAAATGGAGCGCAATACGACGGCGATGACGCGTCCTGAATTTTTGGATGCACTCCTCGCGAGCGTCGTGAGTATGAAGGAAGGGTTTATCAAAGGGAGCACGCGCCCTGGCATCAACGAGCCGGTGATTCCGGTGACGGCGGGCACGCCGGTGATTGACGCGATTTGTCCGAAGTCGCAGGAAGCGTTGCTGGACCGCGGGCCGTTTTTCGAGGCGGCGGGTTGGCCGGGTGTGCGGTTATGGAAGAGCGCGTTTGGGAAGGCGTGGAGCGCGGCGGAGTTTGTTACGCTGCTGGAGAGTGTGCTCGCGAAGAAGCCGTTTCATGCGACGGGCCTGAAGTCGGCGACGGGCAACCGCGACTACGCGGCGGACCTCGTGATCGACGAAGGAACGAAGAAGCTCGTGATCTTCACGCCGGAGCCAACGAAGGTGAAAGGCGTCAAGTGCCCGAAGTCAGGGAAGCTGCTGCTGGACGGTGGCGGATGGTTTGAAGCGCCGGGCTGGCCGGGCGTGAGGCTATGGAAAAATGCGTTTGGAAAAACGTTCGCCGCCGAGGACTACGTCGCCGTGCTCCAGGGCTGGAAAGACGGCGCACCGATCGACGTGGCGGGGCTGGTCTCGGCGAAGTCGGGCAAAGGCTACACGGCGAAGCTCGTGCTCGACGAGAAGGCGGGGAAGGTGAAGTTGGACTTCGGGGTGCCCCCGGCGGGTCCGGCCGCAATCGGGTAGGGAGCGTCGGCGGCCGGAGACCTCCGACGAGATGGAATGCGCAGAGGCTCAATCAGTGGTTGCGAGCACGAGCGAAGCGGGAAGTTTTTTGGCGGCTTTCTCGAAGCTCACGAGCGTGTGGCCCGAGGAATGGGCGGCACCGTGGATGAGCCGATCAACGAAGCCCGGCTGGGCGGTGGCGAGACCGGGCAAGGCAAGCGAGTCGCGGGCTGCGAGCGAGACGGTGACACCGCTGTGTTCAACAAACTGAGACAACGCCGCGAGAGCATCCCGTTTCGAGAACCGATAAAAACTCAGGAGTGCAAAGTAGCCTTCGGCGAGAACCAAGTCGCCGACGTGGACAGGAATGTGGTTGGCCCGCTGTGCTTGGAGGAAGCGGATCGCGACGCGAAATTGATCGATAGGCTGGGCGACGAGCAGGCGAAGAAGCACCGAGGTATCCAAGCTGACGCCCGCCGCACTCATCGTTTCGGGTCAGCGAGCGAGCGTTTTTCGGCGACCTCGCATGCCCAAGCTTGGGCGACGGCGGCTCGGATGTCGTCCATTTCGTGCGTCATTCCGGGCTGCATGCAACGGCGCGTGAAGGCGAGCCAAGGAGCGGCGACGAGTTCGTCGGAGGTGGGCTCGGCCAGCGCGCTGGCGAACGTGGAGTGCGCTGAAACATCCAACCATTTTTCGAGAAGCTGCACGGCCACGGATTGTAGAGGGCGACCTTCGGCGGCACTGCGGTCTTCTATCCGTCGATAGAGGTCATCGGGGATGTCGAGCGTGGCTTTCATGTCAGGCAGAGTGTGACGTTCCCGTGATGCGTCAAGAGACGGGCAACCGCGACTACGCGGCCGACCTCGTGATCGACGAAGGGACGAAGAAGCTCGTGATCTTCACGCCGGAGCCGACGAAGGTTAAAGGTGTGAAGTGCCCGAAGTCAGGGAAGCTGCTGCTGGACGGCGGCGGATGGTTTGAAGCGCCGGGCTGGCCAGGTGTGAGGCTGGGAAAAATGCGTTTGGAAAAACGTTCGCCGCCGAGGACTACGTCGCCGTGCTCCAGGGTTGGAAAGACGGCGCACCGATCGACGTGGCGGGGCTGGTCTCGGCGAAGTCGGGCAAAGGCTACACGGCGAAGCTCGTTCTCGATGAAAAGGCGGGGAAGGTGAAGTTGCATTTCGGCGCGGGGCCGGGACCGACGGCGGCGGGGCAGGGGATGTCCTAGAGTTTAAAAGTGAGGTTTTCTTCCGATGGAGCGCCACGTTGTTTGTCCAGAGACTGGTGCACCAAACCCAGGACGTCGGGTAACTCGTCAAGGGCCGTAAGACTTACTTCAACATCTCCATCTTCCCAGCGCCCGACGTTTGTCACGTCCCGCAGATGTGCTCGGGATCGTCGATTGCTCGGAATGCGAGGTTGCCTGAATCAATTAACGTCACGCTGAGACGTTTGCGGAAATGGGGCTCGATCTGAAAGCGCGGGCGCCGTTGGCCAAGGCATTCACGCTCTCGCTCGCCAACGGTGCCTACGGCTATCTGCCGACCGCTGCACAGCATCGCCTCGGCGGCTACGAAACGTGGCTCGGCACGAACGTGCTCGAGATCGATGCCGCGACGAACATTACCGACTTGCTGCTGCGGATGGCGGGTGAAATGAAACTCAAATGACCCGAACCTTTACGGCGTGCCGGAATGTTTTTTCGTTGTGGGTACTCCTCGCGGCGGTCGGCGGGTGGCGGGCTGCGGCGGCGGTGGCGGCGCGACCCAACATCGTATTGATCGTCGCTGACGATCACGGTCGCGATGCGCTCGGCTGCTACGGCAACCCGGTGATCAAGACGCCCCACCTCGACGCGCTGGCGGCGGATGGCACGCGGTTCACTCACGCGTTTTGCACTACGGCGAGCTGCAGTCCGTCGCGTTCGGTGATCCTCTCGGGCCAGCAGAACCACCGCAATGGCATGTATGGCCTGCAACATGACGACCACCATTTCCAGTCGTTCGACCACGTGAAGAGCCTGCCGGTGCTGCTCGCGGCGGCTGGCTACCGCACGGCGCGGATCGGGAAATTTCACGTCGGCCCCGAGGCCGTCTATGCGTTTCAGACGGTGCTCTCCGGTGGCGCCGCCAACGACCCCGCCACGATCGGCCGCAGTCCGGTCGAGATGGCGGAGCAGTCGCGCGGCGTGATCGAGGCGAAGGATGACCGGCCGTTCTTTCTCTATTTCGCCAGCGACGATCCGCATCGTGCCAACGCGGTGCTGCCGGACGGCAAGCCCACGTTCGACACTTTTCCGAATCCCAACCGCTTCGGGAATCGGCCGGCGGGTTATCCGGAAATTGTGCCCGTGATTTATCGGCCGGAGGACGTGCGGGTGCCCTCGTATCTGCCCGATACGCCCGCCTGCCGCGCGGAACTGGCCGAATACTACCAGGCGGTATCGCGACTCGATCAAGGGGTGGGGCATTTGCTGGGGATTCTGAAAGCGGCGGGCCGCTACGAATCGACGCTCATCGTTTACCTCTCGGATAACGGCGCGGCCTTTCCCGGGGCGAAGACGACGCTCTACGATCCGGGGATGCGGCTGCCCTGTCTGGTGCGCAGTCCCGGGCGGAAACAGCCGGGCGCGACGCAGCCGGCCATGATCACATGGGCGGATTTGGCACCGACGCTCCTCGACGTCGCGGGCGCGGCGACGGGCGGCGCAGGGTTTGACGGGCGTTCGTTTCGGGCGGGGCTCGATGGCGAGCCGATGGTGGGATGGGAGACGATCTATGCCTCGCACACGCTGCACGAGGTCACGATGTATTATCCGATGCGCGTGGTGCGCACGCGGCGGCACAAGTTGATCGTGAATCTGGCCAACGAGCTGACGTTTCCGTCGGCGCTCGATCTGATCAAGTCGCCCACGTGGATTAGCGCGAACGCAGCGGGCGGGGGGATGCTCGGCCGTCGGCCGATCGCGCAGTTTCTGCACCGGCCGCGCTTCGAGCTCTATGATCTCGAACGCGATCCCGACGAAGTCGTGAACCTCGCCGAGGAGCCGGAGCAGCAACGGCTGAAAGGCGAATTACTCGAAAAAGTGCAGTCGTTTCAAAAGGCGACGCAGGACCCATGGTTCCGCAGGTGGGCTAACGAGTGAACCTACCGACCGTCGTGGCTGTGGCTTGCTGGTAGGGCGCGGCGCGTATCTTTGGGTCGGAGACCGCCACGGAAGACGGCGTTGCGTTGCGCGACGCGCTCCGGCGGGAGCCCATGTACGCGGGCTAACCGGCGTGGCGGTTGATATCCGCCGTGCGTGGCGGATGCTTTTCGTCGCTGCGCTCTCCGCGTCCTCCGGGTTGCAACGGCCTTTTCTGGATTGAAGAGCCGGTGGCGGCGGGCCGATTTCAGGCCGAGGCCGAGGGCGGGGTGGCGGGCTTCGACGGGTTGCGGAAGAAGATTAAAAAGATCACGAGCACGGCGAGGGCTCCCCAAGCGGGTGTGAGCCAAATGGCTTTCCAGTCGTGCGCGAGGCCGTTGACTGGCGCGGCGAGCGCGTGCTTGGCGAGCACTTGACCGGCGAGGAGCGTGCCGACAAAGGCGCCGACTCCCCAGAGGATGAAGGCGATGAAGCCCTGGGCCGCGCCGCGGCTGCGCTCGTTGGCGGCTTCGTCGACATAGAGCTGGCCGGCGATGAAGAGGAAATCGTAGCACGCACCGTGCAGCAAAATCGCTGTGAAGATGAGCGCAGTCTGGGTCGCGCCACCATCGGCGCTGAAGCCGAGCGCGAAATAGCGCAGCACCCAGCACGCGATCCCGATGAAGATCGTGGTCTTGTAGCCAAACTTACTGAGGAAAACCGGCAGGAGCAGAAAACAAATGACATCGGACACCTGCGCGAGCGAGGTCTTCACCAGCATGCCCTCCCACTTCAGCTGGGTGAGATACACGCCGAGATTTACAAAGTAGAAATAGAGGGGGATGCAGATCAGAAACATGCACGCGATGAAGATCGCGAACGACGGTTTCTTGAGCAGCGCGAGGGCGTCGAGCCCGAGGATCTCGGCGAGGCTCACGTTGGCACCGGTCTTCTTCGGCGGCGTGTGCGGCAAGACCAGCGAGTAGAGGCCGAACACGATGGAGGCGCCGCCCGCGATGTAGAACTGCGTGGGCGACTCGGCGCTCGCGATCAGCTGCAGGCCGAAGAGTCCGGCGATCCAGCCGACGGCGGAGAGCATCTTCACGCGCGGGAAATCCACCTTGGCGTTGGCGAGGTGGGTGAGCGAAAGCGAGTTCCCCAGCGCGAGGGTCGGCACATAGAGCGCGCAGTAGAGAATCAGCATCGGGTAGAACGACGCGAACGTCGTGCACCGCGGGAGCAGGCACAGGACGACGCCGCCGAGAATGCCCAGCACGGCGAGCAATTTCTCCGACGCGAAGAAGCGATCCGCGATCAGGCCGACGAGGAAGGGCGAGATCATGGCGCCGATGGCGAACGCGCCGTACGCGAGGCCGATTTGGCCACCGTCGAATTTCAGCGTGCTGAAGAGATACGTGCCCATGCTCACATACCATGCGCCCCAGATGAAATACTGGAGGAACATGAAGACGCTGAGCTGGAGCTTGAGGGTGGATTGGGTGGGGGTGGGATTCATGGGGAAAGGAAAGCGAGCGGGGAGCGAGGGGGGCGAGGGGAGATGAGGGCGGCTAGAGCCGCGCGTTGGTCAAACGCTCACAGCTCTTTGACGGAGACGTTGCGGAATTGGACGAGGCTGGAGGCGGGGCTGTATTTACCGTCTTTCCAGCCGCCGTGGTGTTGGAAGGCGAGCGGGCCGGTCGCGGGCAGACCCGGGAGCTCCGCGTTTTCGATGACGGTTTTTCCGTTGAGGATGACGGTGAGACGTTCGCCGCGGAGGGTGATTTCAAAGGTGTTCCATTCGCCGACGGGTTTGTCGGCGCGGACTTTCGGGGTGACGCCGGCGCGGACGGAGGGCGGCATTTTGGTGTCCATGCGGTAGCCGTACACTTCGCCGGAGCCGATGGGCCAGCACCAGATATTGAGCTGGGCCTTGCTGGTACCGCGCAGGTAAATGCCGGAGTCGGCGTTGGGCGTCGGCGTGACGAGGTCTTTGCCGTCGGGGCCTTTTTTGTGGGTGCCGTCGGCGAGGACGGTGGGGATGGGGTAGAGGCCCGTGGTCTCTTTGATGCGCCAGTCGAGGCGGAGGGTGAAGTCGCGGTAGGATTTTTCGGACCAGAGATTTTTGTCGCCGGGCGCTTCGGAGCGGGCGTCGTAGTCGATGACGCCGTCGAGGACTTTCCAGTGGCCGTTATCGCCGATGGGCGTTTTCCACCCGGTGAGGTCGCGGCCGTTGAAGAGCGAGATCCAGCCCGCGGGAAGTGCGGGAGTGGCCGCGGTGGTCGTGCCGGAGAACGCGGTGAGGGCGAGCGCGGCGGCGAGCGGGGCGAGGAGACGGGGAAGTTTCATGGGTTTTCGGAGTGAAGGTCGGCGATGCCGCGGGGCAAAGAGAAAACGGTGCGGGCTTCGGTGGCGGTGAGAGCGGCGGGCGCGGTGAGCAAAGCGCGCGTGGTGACGAGCGTGCGTGGGCGCATGGCGTGGTCAGAGGCGGAGGAAAATTTTACGGCGCCACAGCCACCAGCAGACGAGCCAGAAGGTGAGGCCGACAGCGAGGCCGCGGAGGGAGGGCTCCCAGAGCGGGCCGGCGAGGAGAAAGACATTTTGTCCGAAGTGCGAGCGCCAGAGGGCGGCGGTCCAAGGCTTGAGGAGCTGGCTGAGGCAGTAGAGCGCGATGGAGTTGGCGCCGGCGATGACGAAGAACTGCGTCCAGCGCGTCCAGCCGCGAAGCTCGGTCATCCCGTAAAATGCGGCGAGCATGAGCAAGCACCAGCCGGTGGAGAGCAGGCCGAAGGACGGCGTCCAGATGCGTTTGACGGCGGGGATAAGCCCAAGGGCGTCGAGGCCGTAGCCAGCGACGAGGCCGGCGATCCCGGCGAGCACGAGGCCGCGGAGTTTGCGGGAGGGCTCGCCGGCACCGCGCAGCCATTCACCGGCCATGAGGCCGAAGATCATGGTGGCGAGGTTGGGGATGAAGTTGAGCGTTTGGTAGCCGCCGACGTTGAAGACAAAAGGTTGGTCGCGGGGGAAGAGGTTGAGGAACCAGACGTCGAAGGCGTGGAAGACGTTGGCGTTTTTGTGCCAGGCGGCGGCGAGGTGCGCCTCGTGTTGGGCGGACCACGCGGCGGTGACGCCGGCGCCGGGTGCGGTGCTGCCGCCGTGGAGGACAAAGGCGAGCCAAGTGAGGCCGAGGGCGGCAGCAGCAGCGAGGGCCTGCACGCGGTATCCGCGATTCCAGCACAGGAAGAGGAGCGGGTAGCCGAGGCCGATTTGCGCGAGGACGTTGGTGAAGATCCACTGCGTTTCTTTGCCGGTGCCGGTGGTGAGGAAGACGGCGAGCGCGATGAGGAGGAGGGCGCGCACGCAGGCGTGGCGAAACATCTGCGCGGTGGTGTGGCCTTCGCGTTGACGGCGTACGTAGGAGTAGGCCATCGCCAGGCCGACCATAAAGGTGAAAGCGGGCATGATCAGGTCCCAGAACCTGCAACCGACCCAGGCGCCGTGCTCCCATTGGGCATAAACAGCCTGCCAGAACGCGGAGTCGGGGGCGACCTTGAGGTGGAGGTCCGCAGTGGCGGCGAGACCGAAGCCGCCGAAGGCGAGGCACACCATAATAAAGCCGCGATAGGCATCGAGGCAGAGGAGGCGGGCGCCGGGGGCGGACGTGAGAGCAGAGGCAGGCGCGGGGGAGGACGGTGGGGTGGACATCGGTGGGGGGTGGACCGGACTCTCCAGCGGGTGCCGCGGGCGCGAGGTTATCAAGCCTGAATTCGCGGGGGCGCGAGCGGAAGGAGCGTCGGGGCGTCACGCCACGCGCGCAGGTGCGGCTCGCCCGGAGCTCGGGCCGCACCCTTTGACGAATCAGAACGTGCCGCGCAGACCGAGGGACCAGATGGAGCCGTAGGAATTCGTCTGGCTGCGGCGCGCGTAGTCGGGCGTCGCTTCGCCATAGCGGGCGTAGGTGCGCCAGCGGTTGAACACGTTGGTACCGGTCACGAAGAGCGCGAGGCGCGAGGTCATTTGGTAGCTGGCGTTCATATCCATCACGACGGCGGGATTGAAGTAAAGGCTGGCGTCGGCACCCTGGGTGGCGGAGACGCCTTGGTTCTGCTCGCCGCGAAGGTTCCAGTTCAGCGAGACGGAGAAGGGGCGCTGGGAGTAGGTGACGCCCCCGTTTACCGTGAGGGGGAGGAAGCGCGTGAAGGAACCGGGCACGGTGCTGTCGAGTTTCAGTTTGGTGCCGTTGGCGAAGACCGAGAAGTAGCGGGCCCAGCCGCCGACGTTCTTGAGGGATTGGCGGGCGCTAAACTCGGCGCCGTTGATGTGGGCGTTGCCGATATTGGCGGTGGTGGTGAGTTGCCAGCCGAGGTAATCGGCGTCGAAGCCGATGGATTCGAGATCGGTGGCGGTGGCGATTTTGGTCACGGTGGCGAAGAAATTCTTGATGTCCTTGCGGAAGACGCCGGCGGTGAACGAGCCGCCTGAATCGGTGTAATACTCGGCGGAGAAGTCGTAGTTGTTCGCGGTGTAGGGCTTCAGGCCGACGTTGCGGACGTTGATCACTCCGGGGACCGCACTGAAGTTGGTGGGGTCGACGTCGTTGACGGTGATGGTCGAGTTTGGGGTGATGGAAGGGAAGTCAGGGCGGCCGTAGGTGCTCGCGTAGGCAAGGCGGAGGACGATGTTGGCGGTGGCGTTGAAGTTGAGGTGCAGGCTGGGATAGTAGCCGTCGTAGGTGACATCGGAGCGGGCGCCGCGCTCGGTACGGATGAGGCGGAGTTCCTCGATGGAGCCAGCGGCGCCGGCCTCGGGCTTGCGGATGAGGGGGCCGCGGGGGACGGTCGCGGTGGGCGTGCCGTGGGCGAAGGTGCCGTCGGCATTGCGGACGAAAACGTTGGTGGGCTCGATGAGGGCGCCGGCGCCCTTGTCGTTGACTTTCTCATACCGGACGCCGGTGAGGAGCTGGAGGCGGTTGAAGAGACGGATTTCGCCCTGGAGGTAGCCGGCGGTGATGGTTTCCCGGAGCTGATCGGAGCCGTTGATGCGGTTGACTTCGGCGGTGACTCGTTGCGCGGCGGTCTGGGTGAAGAGCGCGGGATTTTGACGCCAGGCGGTGACGGCGCGGTTGGGCGAGACGAAAGGCAGATTATCGTAGCCGAAGTAGTTGGGTCGGTTGCCGTAGACTTGGTATTGGAAGGGGAGCGGAGTGGTGTCACCGGCGACGGCGGGGACGTAAGTGTAGCTGTAGTTGTAGACGTGGCGGTCGCGGATCTGCTCCTTCTGCGAGGCGCCGGTCTGGAGGGAAGCGGGGAGGCCGAAGACGTTGAATTTGCGCTTCACGTTGAAGTCGCCGCCCTCGACGTTTTCGCTGACGTCGCCGGCGGAGGAGGTGTTGGCGGTGGTCAGCACGTAGTTCCGCAGGTCGTAGAGATTAACAAGGTTGTTGGCGTTGTCGTAGGCGATGACGGTGGCGGGGCCGACGTCGCCGATGTTTTCGAAATGGATGCGGACGGGATTGCGGAGGGCGACGGCGACGTTCTGGAAGTGGCCGCGTTCCTCGAAGCGGCGCCACGTCTGGGAATCGGAGGCGTAGAGGCCGACATCGGCGCGCCAGTCGCCGTCTTCGTAGCGGTAGCGGGCGTTGGCGCTGATGGTGCGGGCGGCGAGGTGGAGGAGGTTGTTGGTCAGGGTGACCGCGCCGCGGCCGGTGCCGCCGCGGGTGAAATCGGGGCCGTAGGAGAGTGAGGCGCCGTCGGCGATGGAAGGCGTGGCGACCGTGCCGGCATTGAAGGTCATGCTATTGTTGCCGTTGAAATCCTTGTAATGATTGAGGGTCGTGCCGACCGAGAGGACGGAGTTGCGGGTGACGCGGTAGTCGGCCTTCAGGCCGAGGGACTCGCGCTCATACCACTTGGGTGCGTCGATCACTTGGAACGACTGGAGGTAGGGCTTGGCGGTGGTGGCACCGGTGCCTGCGGCGACGGCGTTCCAGGTTTTGGGAATGATGTTCTGTTCGTTATATTTTTCCGAAAAGCTACCGGTGACGACGATGCCGAAGCTTTTGTTCACGGGGAGGGTGTAGTCGAAATCGAAGCCGGGCTTGATGCGGTGGATGGATTCCTCGAAGGGGAAGGGCTGCTTCTTGAGCTGGAAACCGTCGCTGGTCGTGGTGGCCGTGACGCGGAAATTAAACTGGGGGCGGGAACGTTCGAAGGAGCTTTTGCTGACCATGTTCACCGAGCCGGAGAGGCTGGAAGCGGAGGTGGCGGGCGTGGGGACTTTGTAGACCTCGATGCGGGCGATGTTGTTGATGGAGCTTTGCGTGAAATCAAATTTGCGGCTGGTGCCGGTGCTGGTGGCGTTGGCCATCTGGCCGCCGTCGGCGGAGACCTCCGTGAGCGAGGGATCCATGCCGCGCAGGCCGATGGAGAGGGGCATGGCATCGGAGTAATCGATGGCGACGCCGGGGAGGAACTTCATGAACTCGGCGACGTTGCCCTCGGCGATGTCGCCAAAGGCGTCGGTGGCGACGACGTTTTTGATATTAGCGGCGAAGCGCTGTTCGTTCGTAGCGAGGGCTTCGCCTTCGGTGACTTTCGAGGTGGAGGCGACGAAGGCGTCCATTTTCACGATGCCGGATTTGTCGCCGGAGGCGGCCTTGGTGTTCAGGCCGAAATCGCGTTCGGAATTCTGGCCGGCGGTGACGGGGACGGTGACGGTGAGCGGTTCGAGGCCTGAGTAGAACGCTTCGATTATGGCGGAGCCGGCGGGAACGAGGGAGAGCCGGTAAGAGCCGCTCTCATCCGTGAACGCGACGAGTTCGCTGCCTTTGACGGTGACGCGGGCGTTGTTGAGGTAGCGACCGGTGGCTTCACTTTGCACGCGGCCGGAGAGCGTGCCGGTGGCGGCGGGCGTGGTTTGGGCGGGCGCGGAGGCGAGGCCGGCGCAGAGGAGCAGCACGGTCAGGCAAGCGCGGACGGCAGAGGCCCAGGTGTCGCGGCGGGATGCGTTGGTTTTCATAGCGGGGGCAGAACGTCGCTCGGAACGACGGGGTGTCGAGGCGGATGAATCTCCGACACTCAATGTTAACATCGCCGTGCCATTGGCGGGCAATTCTGGGGCTAAGCGCGCACGGATTCTTTAGACGGCGAAGGCTGGCAAGGGGGTTGCGGGTGCGCGCTTGCGGGTGCGCGCACCCCGCCTCCCCCACACCATTATCGGGATTTATGGCATCGATTTCACGGCGTCTTGCGGACCCTCGCCGTCTTTTCCGTCTCTCCGCAGGCCTCCGCGCTCATCGTTGACGACCTCGTTTGCCACGGACGGTGAAAAGGGCCGGGTGCGTCGCCAAGCAAACACGTTCGATCCCGTCGGGCAGCTTTCCCGCTTGCCGCGCGTTTCGGCGCTCTCAACCCTCGCCGAAATCTACGCTCATGCCCAAACGCACTGACCTGAAGTCTATCCTCATCATCGGCGCCGGTCCGATCGTCATCGGCCAAGCGTGCGAGTTCGACTATTCCGGCACCCAAGCGTGCAAGGCGCTGAAGGAAGAGGGCTACCGCGTCATTCTG
>Ga0114969_10004205_pt1 | contig 11411 bp, 7 predicted proteins | sample M_130807_MF_Meta_FD_87316 | JGI IMG/M metagenome (GOLD analysis project Ga0114969, IMG submission 87316) | Freshwater microbial communities from Lake Montjoie, Canada to study carbon cycling - M_130807_MF_MetaG | ecosystem: Environmental > Aquatic > Freshwater > Lake | place: Lake Montjoie...
AACAAGTAGGCGCCGCGCTTTGTTTGCTTACCTATTTTGCCTACTTGGTTCTCAGAAACTCCGTGAAAGATCCGAATAAAGAGGCCCGTCTTGCGGCGGTGTATAATGTCTTTTCATTTGCGTTGCTTGTGCCCTTATTATTTATTATTCCGGCCCATTTTAAATCATTGCATCCGGGTACCGACAGTAAACCTTTTGAAGCGCTTTACACACAGGCTGCAGCGTTTCGTAAATTATCAATACCGGCTATGGTCGCTTGGATATTATTAGGTGTTTGGATATTTGATCTCAGATACAGAACTAGAAAACTTGAAAACCCAACACTATTTATATGAAAAATAGAATGAACTACTTTTTAACTATTTGCCTACTAGTATCAGGTTATTTTTCAAAGGCTCAAGGAGGTAATCCAAATAAGGTTGAGATGGCTGATGTGTTGCATCAAAACGGCAAAATTTACCTTGTTGTATTAGTGTTGGTTACTATATTTGCCGGCATTATTTTTTTACTTGTTCGTATCGAACGCAAACTATATAAGCTCGAAAAAAATCACTCATAATTTCTTTATCATAACTTTTAAACTCATAAAATAAATTAAACAATACCATGGCTAAAGCTTCAAAACCAAAGGCATCGCATTACAGCTTTTTTGAAAGCGTAGAACGCAATTTCGACAAGGCAGCACCTTTTACCAACATCAAAGACAAAGGGATATTAGATCAAATTAAGGCTTGTAACAGTGTGTACAGCATGAAATTCCCGGTTAAGATCGGTGAAAAAGTAGAAGTAATCGAAGCGTATCGTGTACAACACTCTCATCATAAATTGCCTGTGAAAGGTGGTATCCGTTTCAGTATGGATGTGAATCAAGATGAGGTGATGGCATTGGCTGCGTTGATGACATACAAATGTGCGATTGTGAATGTGCCATTTGGTGGAGCGAAGGGAGGGATTAAAATTAATCCAAAGGCCTTGACACCCTATGATTTAGAAAAAATTACTCGTCGTTATACTGCGGAGTTAGTGAAGAAAAATTTTATCGGACCTGGTATCGACGTACCCGCTCCTGATTATGGAACAGGTCCTCGTGAAATGAGCTGGATTGTTGATACTTACAGTAGTCTTCGTCCGGGTGAGATCGATGCCGCTGGTTGTGTAACAGGAAAGCCTGTGACGCAAGGTGGTGTAAGAGGTCGCACCGAGGCAACAGGCTTAGGTGTTTATTTCGGTGTTCGTGAAATGTGTAATGATACCGAGATGATGAAGAAGTTGAATATGACAATCGGATTGCAAGATAAAACAGTGGTTATTCAAGGTCTTGGTAATGTTGGTTATCATGCCGCTAAATATTTTCAAGAATGTGGTTCACGCATTGTTGGTATCGCTGAATATGAAGGGGCTATTTCTAATCCAAAAGGATTGGATTTAGAAGCTGTTGTTGCATTCCGCAAGAAGACAGGTTCTATTCTGAATTTCCCTGGCGCTAAAAACCACAAGAAGTCTGGTGAGGCCTTGGAGTTGGCTTGTGATATCCTGATTCCTGCAGCCCTTGAAAATGTGATCAATGGCGATAATGCACCTCGTATCAAAGCAAGAATTATTGCAGAAGCAGCGAATGGGCCTTTAACACCTGATGCTGATGCGATCTTGAATAAAAAAGGAGTTGTCATTGTACCTGATATGTATATCAACGCTGGCGGTGTAACCGTTTCGTACTTCGAATGGTTGAAAAACCTGAGCCACGTACGTTATGGTCGTATGGAAAAGCGCTTCAGCGAAAATATGAATACAAGTATCTTGGGGTCAATCGAAAGCCTAACAGGAAAGAAAGTTTCTAAGGCAGAACGTAGTGTGATCCTTCATGGTCCTGATGAGGTGGATTTAGTTCATAGCGGACTAGAAGACACGATGATGGGTTCATACCATGAAATCAGAGATATTTGGATGGCCAATAAAAAAATCACCGATATGAGAACAGCTGCCTTCGTTAATTCGATTAATAAAGTAGGTGTTTCTTATATGGAATTAGGGATTTTTCCATAATGAATGTTACCCTTGTAAAGCCGTCCGCAAATGCGGGCGGTTTTTTTTTCAATAAAAGTTTTATTTATTACATAAAAGCACTACTTTCGCACTTCCAAAAATAAAACGTCATGCAAGAAGCAGTAAAATTTGTACAAGACCAATTGACCACTTTCAAAGAGGTGCCTAACTTCAAAGCAGGCGACAGCATTTCTGTAAATTATAAGATTCAGGAAGGAAACAAAGAGCGTATCCAAACGTTTAAAGGTGTTTGCCTTAAGCGTCAAGGACAAGGGATCACGCAAACCTTCACCGTTCGTAAGATGAGCGACAACGTAGGTGTAGAACGTACCTTTCCGGTATTATCTCCAAACATCGAATCAATTGAATTAAATAAAGCTGGACGAGTTCGTCGTGCGAAGATTTTGTATCTGCGTGGACGTTCAGGTAAGTCTGCTCGTATCAAGGAAAAGAGGATGAAATAATTCATATACAATAGTTGAAAGGTTGCTATCAGAGATGGCAACCTTTTTTTGTTTGTAAAAGCTAGCCCTACCAAGCACAGAAGGCCACTCCATGAACCGGTTGATTTTATATTCGCCCCGTCTTGATTTCGTCCACGACGGCAGGGTCGAGTAAGGTTGAAATATCACCCAAATTATCGGTGTCGCCTTCAGCAATTTTTCGCAAGATCCGCCGCATAATCTTGCCACTGCGTGTCTTCGGTAAGCCGCTTACTATCTGTATCTTATCGGGCTTAGCAATCGCACCAATGACACGCGAAACAGTCTGATTGATATCCTGTGCAATCAGTTTGTCGTCGTCTAGTACGCCATTGAAAATAATAAAGGCATAAATGCCCTGACCTTTAATATCGTGCGGATAACCAACTACAGCACTTTCGACAACGCCTGTATGCATATTGATCGCGTTCTCAACTTCAGCGGTTCCGATTCGATGGCCACTTACATTCAGCACATCGTCAACACGACCCGTAATACGATAATTACCTTCCTTATCACGAAGACATCCATCGCCTGAAAAATAGAGGTTAGGATAGGTCGAGAAATAGGTTAATCTGCATCGTTCATGATCACCATAGGTTGTTCGTAAGATACCGGGCCACGGATAACGAATACATAAATTGCCACTGACTGTTTCGGATGGCAAGTCTTGCATCGAGGCATCGCCTCCAAGAATAGGCACACCGTTTTCATCAACCAATAAGGGCTGCACGCCGGGCAATGGCAGGGTTGCATAGGATGGTTTCTGTGGCGTAATGCCTGCAAGATTTGAAATTAAGATGCCGCCAGTTTCTGTTTGCCACCACGTATCTACAATAGGGCATTTCCCTTTGCCGATATGTTCGTGAAACCAATGCCAAGCTTCTTCATTAATTGGTTCGCCAACACTACCCAATACCTTCAGTGAGCGTAAGTCCTTGTGTTTGATGACATCAGTTCCGAAACTCATCAGACTTCGAATAGCAGTTGGTGCCGTATAAAGAATATTCACCTTGAACTTATCGACAATGTCCCAAAACCTGCCTGCATCAGGCCATGTAGGGATGCCTTCAAACATCAGTGTGGTGGCGCCTGCCGATAGAGGCCCGTAAATGATATAACTATGACCTGTAATCCAACCGATATCGGCTGTGCAGAAATGGATATCACCCGGTTGGTATTGAAATACATTGATAAAGGTGTAATTGGTATAAATCATATAGCCTGCGCAAGTATGGACAACGCCTTTCGGTTTGCCAGTGCTGCCAGATGTATAGAGAATAAAAAGTGGATCTTCGGCTTCCATCACTTCAGCCTCAACAAACGGATTGCCTGCGTTTTCTACGTTGTTGATTTCATCTTCCCACCAGCAATCGCGGCCCTTGATCATACTCACAGGTGTTTGTGTACGTGTGAGGACAATTACTTTTTGCACCGAAGTGCATTGCACGAGTGCATCATCAATCACGCTTTTTAAGGGGATTTCTTTTGCGCCACGGTATCCGCCATCGGCAGTGATGACAAGAGTGCATTGCGCATCATTGATTCGATCGGCAATGCTTTGTGCAGAGAAGCCTCCAAAGACGACGGAGTGAATGGCACCTATTCGCGCGCACGCCAAAACAGCAATGGCTAATTCAGGAACCATCGGCATGTAAAGGCATATGCGGTCTCCTTTTTTTGCACCATTATTTTTTAAGACATGGCAAAATTGGTTCACCTTGACTAATAATTCCTTGTATGAGATCGATCGGTGCGGTTCATTGATATCATTACTCTCCCAAATGATAGCCGGTGTATTGGGCTGAGTTTCGGCCCAGCGGTCAAGGCAATTTTCGGTGATATTTAATTGGCCGCCTTTGAACCATTCGATGTGAGGCGCTGAAAAATTCCAATCAAGCACATTGTCAAATGGCTTTTTCCAAAGGAAGTGCGAGGCGATTTCGCCCCAGAATTTTTCAGGGTTTTCGATACTTTGTTTGTAGACTTCGTGATATTGTTCGAGTGATTTAATCTGATATGGATACGACATGCGATTCTATTTTCTGTGCATAAATATACGTTGAATAGTCAGAAACTGTTTTTGTTATTCTACATTGAAACGCAGCTGCTCGTATAAGTTATAGTATTTAAACCACTGATTTAAATGCTTGTTTAAATTAAAAACGGCAAAACTTTATTGCAATGCGTCCTTGTATGTTTTTAAGCATTTTTCTCTAGCCTCTTTATGGTCAACAATCGGTTTTGGGTATAAAAAACTTTCAAATTCAGGCACCCATTTTTTGATGTAAGCGAATGTCGGATCAAATTTTAAGGTCTGCAAGTAAGGATTGAATATTCTGAAATAGGGTGCTGCATCAACGCCACATCCTGCGGCCCATTGCCATCCGCCATTGTTTGATGCCAAATCAAAGTCGATTAGTTTTTTTGCAAAATAGGCTTCGCCCCATCGCCAGTCGATCAATAAATGTTTTGTAAGAAAAGAGGCAACTATCATGCGCACTCGGTTGTGCATCCAACCTGTTTGATTCAATTGACGCATGCCTGCATCCACAATTGGATAACCTGTATTGCCTTCGCACCAAGCATTGAAGGTGTCATTGTTATGGCTCCATTGTATGCTGTCGTATGCCGGTTTGAATGAGCCATTAACCACATAGGGGAAATGCCAAAGGATGCTTTGATAAAATTCGCGCCAGATAAGTTCATTTAGAAATTTTTCATTGAGATGAAGTGCCTTTGAAGCCAACTCCCTCACGCTGATAGTGCCGAATCGCAGATGAACGCTAAGTCTCGATGTGCCTTCAATCGATGGAATATCTCGTTGTAAATGATACTGACGAATGATATCATCAGACGTCATTGAGGAAGGGAATGTGGTTTCATCTTCGTTGAATCCGATTTCTTGCAGCGATGGAAAATGAAAGGGTTGTTTGATCTGAATGAAATTTGAAAAAAAAGTTTCAGTAGGATAGGGCTTGAGATGATGTTCCGTTAATGCAGCCTTCCATTTTTTTGAATAGGGTGTAAACACGGTATACGGTTTACCGTCATCTTTACAGATCTCATTCGTTTCAAACACTACTTGATCTTTGAATGTTTTAAAGCCAATTTGCTTTGATGTGAGAAATTCTTCAATCGCTTCATCGCGCTTCATTGCATAGGGTTCGTAATCGTGATTCGTGAATACCGTGCCTATTTCATACACTGTTGTAAGTTGTTGTAAACATTCAAGCGCAGTGCCATGCATAATGTGGAGTCCGGATGAAAGGTTGTTTAACTGTTCCTCCATCTGACGTAATGCCTGATGAATGAATTGCACACGCTTATCATTCGCGTCTAGTTCGTCTAGGATTTGCGTATCAAAAATAAAAAGGGGGAGTACAGGTATGTTTTCACTGAGGGCATGAAACAAGGCGGCATTGTCGTGAAGCCTGAGGTCTCGTCGGAACCAACTAATATTGATTTTTTGCATGAGGCAAAAGTAAACGCTTTAAAGAATCCTATGGATAGAATTAATTGATGTCTGCTTATTTAAGGATGCTCTGAACTTTTAGAATGTCAGGATCTTTTGGATTAAGTTGATACGCTTTATTCCATGCTTGTTTGGCCATTACATAATCCGCTGCGTTAAAGGCAAAGCCACCTAGGTCATACCAATATCGGGCATTGCTTGGCGCTAACTCAACCGCTTTTTGTAGTTGCATCACTCCTTCATTCCATCGTTTTAGTGCCCCCATATTGAATCCTTTTTTGTAGTAAACATCGGCCAATAAATTATAATAGATTGGTTTGCTAGGATGATGCGGGTATATCTTAAACGCGATATCCCACACATATTTAGCGCTATCGTATTTCTCTAGTTTGGCATAACCCAAGCCTAGATTCAGATAGCCGTTTACAAAACCTGGATGAAGTTTGACCGCCTTATTACCATAGGAAATCGCTTTTCGTATGTATGCTTTTTCCTTGGACTTATTCGCTGGGAATTCTGATAAATCGAGATTACGCGAACTAGCGTTTCCATTCAATGCAATACTTTCTGGCATGCTTTCTACATCTGTCAAAGAAAGTGTGATATCATTTTCCCAGGCTTTGTTTCGAGTGTATGTCTTCATCGAATAAAGTATCAGAATCGGAAGCAATAGAATCCATGTTACTTGTTTTATATTCAGTTTCTCGCCTATCCAAACAAGGCCGTAACCTAACAACATACAAAATCCTAAAGACGCATGAAAGGCTAATCGTTCGCCCATAGTAGCACCGATATTGAAGATCAGATTCGTTACGAGTAAGATTGTCAACATATAAAATGCAATCGCAAATGCCGACCAATTTTTGCGTCTAAATGCAACGAGACCGGCAATAACACAACTAATTAAAAAGAGAATGGCAATTGATACACTGAAATCTCCAAAATCTTTATACGGAATACTATTATACCCATAGTCAGAGCTCAGTGGATGCGGGAAAATCATCAAGAGAAAATAGTTAAGAAAGATAAACAATTTAGTAGCCATTTGTTGTGTTTCATCTGCCAACAAGTAAGGGTTGTTCATCAATTCGGCGTCCTGTAAATTTGATTCAGTAATGACAATAGATGAACGGATGCTATAATAGATAGCAAAGCAAATAACAAGTCCTGCCATTAGCCTGATATACTTCGTTATGCTAAACCGATTCGTATCGAATAAGTATAATGATAATGGAATAAGCACAAGGAGCACCACACCATATTCCTTCGAAAGAAGGGCGCAGAAAAAACAAACACAAGTCCAGATGAGATATTTCATAGACCGTTTAATGGCATATTGATGTGCGAGATAGAGGCTTACTATCATAAAGAGAAAGGAGAATATTTCATCGCGACTTTTGACATTGGCAACGACTTCGGTGTGCATCGGATGTGCAAGAAATAGTAGGGATATAACGAAGGCTGTTAGTTTATTTTCTTTAAAAACAACAGTGCTTAAAAAGAGAAAAAGTATGCAAACAGATAAGCCATAGAACAAGGTGTTGTTGATATGCCTAAACCCGAATCCTTTTGATTTTAAATCTTTGTCGTTATGGTTGCCGTCGCCATTGATATCTTCTTCGATATCCTTTTTCCCATTATGGTTGAAGTCCCAACAATTGGGTTCGAATGTAGCATCCTGACGTGTGCCGATAAATTCTTGTTCGATTGCAAACGTAGCCACTGCCAACGGGCGATAACGTCCACCTGCTAGTTGAGGCGTCGTATGCATCTGCTTATAGAAGCTATCGAAAAGATCTTTGCTGAAAATATCGGGGATGCCTGCAATGCCTCGGAGAACGTATTCGTTTTTTGAAATTACGATTTCATCGTCGAGCGCATATTGATGCTTGAACGTATTCGCATACAACGCGATACTAAATAGCATAATGATGATATAAGGGCCCATGCCATTCATTACTTTTTTCAGTACTGATATTTTCTCAGATGCAGTTAATGCTGTTTCGACATGTAATGTTTTGCTTGTATGAGAAGGGTCTGTATTAGTAATGTTGTGGGACTTATTTTTTTTGCTCATATAAAAGTGGAAATAAAGGATAAATATAATAAAGGGTGGATGATTTGTGTTTAGTTTTTCTGCTCTAACTCAGCATAGACATCAGCAAGAATAAAAAAACTGCCTGTTATTAAAATGATGTCATCGGCATGTGCGTTGGATAATGCTTGATTAAGGGCGGCTATTACTGTCTTGAAACCTTCGCCTTTAAGACCTGCTAACACGGCCTTTTCTTTCAGCATTTCGAATGGCAATGCTCTTGGGATATCAGCTTGTGTAAAATAATAGGAGGCCTTTGCTGGAAATATTTTCAGAATATGGTCTACGGTTTTGTCTTGCACAAACCCCGTAATGATATGCAAGTTTTTATGCGGCAATTGATTCACTTGATTGAAGACTTCGCGCAAGCCTGCTTCATTGTGCGCCACATCAGCAATGATGGTTGGGTTTTTATGAAGGATATCGAATCGTCCTTTGATGCCTGTGTTTTTCTTCACGTTGCGCAAACCTTCTGCTAGGTTCTCAGCGCTCAAATGCCATCCCTTACTTCGCAGAATATCAATGGATGCCAACACTGTTTTTATATTTCTAATTTGATAATCACCCGTAAGGTCTAATGTTATTAATTGTGTCGTATGATGGATGCGATTGCTGACACTGATATTCAGTTTCCCTTGCTGATGAATGGCTTCGTTGATGGTAACTAGTTGGTCTGCAAACGTAATGTTGGCTTGTTGTGTTGCAGCTATTTCGCGAAACACTAATTCCGATTCATAGTGCGTTTCTCCAATGACAACAGGGATGTTTGGTTTGATGATGCCTGCTTTTTGAAATGCAATTTTCTCAAGTGTGTCCCCTAATAAATTGGTGTGGTCGTAACTGATATTAGTAATGATAGAAAGCTCGGGTATGATGATATTGGTGCTATCGAGCAATCCGCCAAGGCCTGTTTCAATGATGGCGATATCCACTTCTTGCTCTGCAAAATACGCGAATGCCATGGCGACGGTCACCTCGAAAAACGATGGTTGTATCTTCTCGATCAACGGGATTAATCTGTCTGTTAATGTGACAACGTCTTGTTCTCCAATTTCAATGCCATTAATTTTGATTCGTTCTCTGAAGTCGATCAAATGAGGTGAAGTATACAAGGCTGTTTTATAACCCGCCGCTTGGAATATAGAAGCCATCATATAGCTGCAACTTCCTTTACCGTTTGTGCCTGCAATATGAATGCATTTTATTTTTTTTTCAGGATGTCCAAGCTCCTTACAAAGCGATATGGTATTCTGCAGGTCAGCTTTATAAGCCGCTGCGCCGATTCGTGTAAAAATTGGCAATTTGCTAAAAAGATACGCTAGTGTTTCTTGGTAAGTCATACGTTCATCCCGAAGGACAAATATAAAACTATGTCATTGTAACCTCTCAATTAAAGTTGGCGTCAGCTCAAAATTTTCCGACAGTAGATAAGCCTATTCATACTTTTCCTCAATCATATTTGTATGTACTCGTATTGATTTTCTGTAGTGTAAGGTCTTTCAATGGTTACAGTTAAATAATCAGGCTAAAATTTGCATAATTGGAATATTGCAGTACATTTGAGACACCATTTTTTAGAATGTAGAAAATACGAAGGGTTGGCTATCCTCGTAGCGATGGGGTGAGGCATAAAGACATTATAACAGGGATTGTAAACCATAGGTTGAAAATTGAAAAGACGTGGTTTAACCTGAAAACGACAGATTGAATAAAAATAAATCATACACTGTTATCCGAATAGCAACACAACGTCTTCTCATACTTTCTTATAATTAAAATAATCACACATGAGCAATTTTCGATTATCAACAAACAGAGGTCAATCTGCATGGTTGATGTGTATGTTCCTTTTCGTTCTTTTATCTCTTTTCAATTATACCGCTTCTGACGCTCAAGCACCAGTAACAGTTGCTATTGGAGCTGCAAGTGGAACAGCTTCTGCAACAAATGGTCCTATTTGGAGTGGTAGTAGTGGAAGTTTTACAAGGTATTCACGATATGCATTTATTTATACAGGTGGCGTAGGAGGTGATTTAGCTAGCATACCTTCAGGCGCAAAAATCATTAAAGTTGCTTGGTTGCGTGGGTCGACTGCAGTCACCGTAGCGGCGCCAAATACATTGAATGTGTGGTTGTCAAACACAACGGCAACCTCATTGACGAACTTAACACCTTGGAGCACATTGGTGAATGGTGCGACACAAACGTATGCAAGTACGACACTTTCAATTTTGAATGCCATCAACACATATGTCGAGGTTCCGTTTAATGTGCCTGGTAATGATAGCTTTACCTATACTGGCGGTAATCTTCAGATTCTGACTGATTGGTATAGAGGGGGTGTTCAAACAGGAGCGGTTGGAATGAATTTTATACGGAATACAGCTACTGGAAAAGCTATTGGGGCTAATGGAAACGCCGCTCTTTCAGGTACCACAACGCTCACGAATGCAAATAGTCTAGGCGATTTTAGACCAACCTTGCAAATAACGTATGTGCCGGTTCCTGCTTGTTCGGGTATTCCAAACACTGGAAATGTACTTTCTAGCGCGGCATCCGCCTGTGCAGGAAATCCAATTACCTTGTCGCTTCAAAATGCTGTTGCAGGATCAGGCGTTTCGTTTGTTTGGCAACGAGCCACTAATAGCGGATTTACAGCAGGGTTAACCAACATTGGTACAAGCTCAACTGTAAGCTTCACAGCCTCTGCTTCAGCCTACTACCGATGTATTACTACCTGCTCAGGTAGCGGTCTTTCTTATACTACACCGCCATTATATGTACCACTTAGCCCACATTACAATTGTTATTGCACGAGCGGCGCAACTTCTGTCGCAGACGAAGAAATATTCAATGTCAGTTTCGGTTCATTAAATAATTCGTCTAATTGTTCAACGACAGCAACAGGTGCGGGTTCGGTGGCGCAGTCGTATTCGAACTATCAGTCAGTTGCAGCGCCTAATGTTGAGGTATTATCTTCAGTGTCTTTTTCGATTCAGGTTGGTACTTGCCTGAATCAGTATCCTAATCGTTCGGCTATTTTTATTGACTATAATCAGAACGGCGTTTTTGAAACAAGCGAGGTGGTTTATTCATCTTCGATTGCTACAACAGGCGCTCATATCGAAGCGGGTACGATCACGATTCCATCAGGTGCGTTAACAGGCTTGACTGGATTGCGAGTCATTACCTCTGAGCAGGGCGGGCCAATTACAAGTGCTTGCGGGCCATATTCTTGGGGAGAAACAGAAGACTATCTTATCAATATTACACCAACAACCATTTGCAGTGGGGCGCCAGTTCCGGGGGCTACAAC
>Ga0114969_10004206_pt1 | contig 11408 bp, 10 predicted proteins | sample M_130807_MF_Meta_FD_87316 | JGI IMG/M metagenome (GOLD analysis project Ga0114969, IMG submission 87316) | Freshwater microbial communities from Lake Montjoie, Canada to study carbon cycling - M_130807_MF_MetaG | ecosystem: Environmental > Aquatic > Freshwater > Lake | place: Lake Montjoie...
GATTCACAACAGGAATATATCTTGAACAAGAGTCAAAATTTGAACGAAAACATCTTCGACATTCTCTTGTTATGTGAACCGATGGCATCAACCGAAAATGCAAATCAAACGTATGGTTACAACGAATACCAAGTATTGGAATATTTTTTTTCTGTGCTGAAAGAGAAAAGCTGTACAAAATTCCGAATTCTTCTTCGGCCTCATCCATCTGAATCTCATGACAAATACATAAGTTTAATCAATTCGGAATTTACCCATGTCGAAATCGACACCCACAGGACTCTTGCTGAATGCATTGACAGATCTGAAATAATTGTAGGTTGCAACACTATGGCGATGTTAGTTGCACTTGAAATCGGGAAAAAAGTCTATTCGGTAGTACCGTCACCAATGAAATCCACTCTTCAAGATTCTAGAATTGAACTTCTTCAAGATTGGCAACCCTGATGTTACCCGAATTTAAAATAGTGGCCAAAAACGGACGCACGCTTGAGTTGAAAGATTGTGATGACCGCCAATGGGATACATTATTGGCAAACTCACAACAAAATAATATTTTTATGACATCAAAATACTTGCACTCAATTGGAATGGCCCAAAGTCGCAAGATACTTTTTGAAGATGGACAACCCGTTCTCGGTTCGACCGCAATTACAACAAATCTTGACGAAAGTGAATCGAATACACATACGTATTCAACTTATCAAAGTATATTTTTTCCTGATGATCTCGCTGATGACTTTTCAAGGGATTTGAGAAGAGTCAGATATCTAAGCGAATTTGTTGAAATTCTAGATGCATTGGAATTGCCCGTAACTTTGAGCATTCATCCTTCAGTACAAGATATTAGAGGAATTATTTGGTATTTTCATGAAAGCACAACTAATTTAAAGCTTGATTATCAAGTTCGATATACAGGAATAATTGACTTTGAAAAAGAAATATCTATTGATAAGTACTTGCCTTCCATACGAAAAGTCCGAAATCAGGAATATCGAAAATCTATAGCAAATCAAGATCTTCATGTTCGTAGGAGTGAATCCTCAACCGAATTTTTAAGACTTTATAAATTGACTTTCAGAAAACAGGAATTAGACGTGAGTGACGTTCAAATAGACAGAGTACATAAAATTATAGAGAATGGAATTTCAAATGGTTTTGGTACGCTTTACGAATATGTGCTTAAAGGAGAAGAAGTCATTTCAAGTATATATATCTTAAATCATGACGACACTGACTTCTATCAACTTGGCGCAAATGACCCAAAGTTTCTGCATCTTCACGGATCGACTCGATTACTGATTGAAGCGATATCCGATTCGCTAACAAGCTCTAAGAAACATTTTGATATGGTTGGTATGAATTCCCCCAGCCGTGGTGAATTCAAGGCCTCATTTAATGCCCGCCCATGTCCATACTTCTTGGTAACCCTTTCTAAGAATCATCTAGAACAATAGAATAGATGAAGTCATGTCAAAGTTAAACGCACAAATAGCAAAACAAAATATAATTGTTGTAATAATTCACGATTGGGTATCTCTGGCAAGAATTGAGAGTAGAAATCTAAATTCTTACTTTCAAAAATCACCTTATGGCCGCTCACAGATTAAAAATCTTAAGAAGCTTTTTTTCGAAATTAGAGATAATCGTAATAGTCATTTAGAACGTTCATCCAAAATCTTGTTGGTAGATTATTTTCCGCTACTGTCATGGCTCGCTTGCAATGCCTTAGTGGCTGACTCAATACGAGGAAATACCGGGGTACAGGTGTGCAGCTTCTCATTCAGCAATAGAAATGCTCACGGATCAAAACTGTACAATACTTTTGGAATTAGGAAGCATCTAAGGGTTCGCTTAAAATTTATTGACTACATAAAGGTTGTAAGAATTTATAAGCAAATTCTATTTAATCTGAAAAATGGTTCTTCAGTTATAGATATAACCGTCGAAGACGTTCAAATTGGTATCGATATCTATGAGTCAATTTTAAGAAGAGGTCGCCCCACTGTCAGTATAGAAGATCATGAAACTTATATTCAGATTTTCCGGGGGATCAAACAATTCATATATTTTCAGAAGAAATTTGATAGTAAAAATATTATTGCAGTAATGGCAAGCCATGATAACTATATCGGTCCAGGATTATTAAGTCGTATGTCTTACAAATATGGAATCCCCGTAATTCTGATGAACACTTTCAATCTCAGTATATTGTCTAAACCATTTCAACTATACGAGCGCTTTTTCAGAATACCTGAATACTTTTCAGCCATCCCAGCAGGTGAGCAAGAGCAAGCTCGTATTTGGGCGAGAGATCAATTAGAAGCCAGGATTTCCGGTGAAATTGGAGTAGGAATGCCATATCAGATGGAATCGGCATTTAAGTTTGAGAAGCAGGCACAACAAATTCAATCTTCCGAGAGATATAAAATTTTAGTCCTGACCCACGATTTCTATGATAATCCTCATGCATATGCGCGAATGACTTTCAATGATTTTCTTGAATGGTTAAATTTTTTAGGTGGAATTAGTTCAGAAACAAATTATGACTGGTACATAAAACCTCATCGTGATCATTCAAACCAGGAGGCGGAAGAAATTAGGAAATTTATTTCGAGGTTTCCAAATTTTCGTTTAGTAAGTGCAAACACTTCCTTTCATCAACTTTGCAAAGAGGGGATTGATTGTGCGTTGACATGTCACGGCTCGGCAGGTCACGAATTACCATTATTAGGAATCAGAGTCCTGAATGCAACCCATAACCCACACATCGCTTACACATTTAATGATCATGCTAGAACAAGCATTGAGTACAGAAAGAAAATTATTGAATTAGATAGAGAACGTAAGGTCGAAATTGACAAAAACAATGTGTATGAATTTTACTATGTATATAAGAAGATTATGAGTCCAGATAATTTTGCTTTCAAGTCTTTTTCCGACTATGAAGAATTTTGTAATTATGATCATCAATCAGTAAAGTCGCTAGAGTACATAACTCAAAATCTTGTCGACATTCGAAATAGAGTTATTACTGAACTTGAAAGTGCGATTAAAAACCGTCGAGCATTCTCGACAGAAAAAATCTTATCGCCAAATTCGCAGGAGAAAGTACCATTCACAAGTGGGAATCGTGATTTATTTCAAATGTTTGAAGCAAATTAGCTCCGAAGCCTAATGGAAACTTGTATGATACGCATCATCTATTAGAGGAGTCAAAGGTGAATTGTCGAGTTTGTTCTAGAATGAATATTCCAATTATAGATTTTGGTTCTATGCCTATAGCAAATGATTTTATCCTGGATATCAATAAGGATATTTTTAGATTCCAGATGGCTACAAGTTTTTGTGAGCACTGTTCCCTGTTTCAATTAGACAATCAACCTCGCCCGGAGTTAATGTTTCATGATCATTATCCTTTTTTTACTGGACTATCAACGGCCATGACACGACATTTTGGAGAAATGGTTGAGTTACATCTCAAGGATAGTAAAAAGTTGTTATCTGAATTATTTGTTGTTGAAATTGGAAGTAATGATGGAACACTCTTAGAGTTTGTAAAGAATCTAGGTATTCGCCACTTAGGCATAGACCCATCTCCAAACGTCGTGGAATCATCCTGGCAAAAAGGAGTGAGCGCCGAGGTTGGTTTTTTTGGAGAAAATTTTGGGCTTGATGTTGCGAAGCGCCATGGTAAAGCTGATGTAATTTTTGGAGCAAATGTGATTTGCCATATTCCAGATATTATAGATTTTGCAAAAGGAATCAAAGAATTCTTAGCAGAAGATGGTCAATTTATTTTCGAGGATCCATATATAGGAAGTATGCTAACTAAGACTTCCTACGATCAAATATATGATGAGCATGTGTATATTTTTGGTGCGACTTCTGTGCGCAAAATATTTGCTAATGTGGATCTTGAATTAGTAGATGCGCTAAGTCAAGAGACTCATGGCGGATCAATGCGTTATGTTCTTATGCATAAAGGACAATCAAAGATTTCTGAGCGTCTAAAGTCAATATTACAAAAGGAAGCCGACGAGGGATACGATAAACCGGACGTTTATCGCAGTTTCGCAATGAAATGTAAAGAGAGACGGATTGAATTCACTACATTATTGAAACGCTTGAAGTCAGAAGGAAAGAATGTTGGTGGTTACGCAGCAACATCTAAGAGTACAACTGTCTTAAATTTCTGTTCAATAGGCCCAGACTTAATACAGTTTATTTCGGATTCAACTAAAGAAAAACAAGGTAGGTACTCTCCGGGATCTCATATCCCAATTATTTCGCAAGAGGAAATGCGAATGAATCCACCTGATTATCTTGTTCTATTCGGCTGGAATCATGAAAAGGAGATTTTGGCTAAAGAAAAGGAATTAACCGCTAATGGTGTAAAATGGATTAGATTTGTGCCAAAGATTGAAATACTAGATATCTGATGCTTGAAAATATAATGTGCGGCAATCCGCGAGAGCAATTTCTTGCGCAAGCAGATGAAATAACATCCGCAGTAATAGGCGTTCTAAACTCAGAAAGTTATATACTTGGTGACGAAGTTGTTAATTTTGAGCAGGAATTTGCAGCGTATTTAGGTGCAAAGTTTTGCGTTGGTGTCAATTCTGGCACTGATTCGATAATTCTCGGACTCAAAGCGTTGAACATCGGTGAAGGTGATGAGGTAGTCACGCCTTCACATACCGCGGTTGCAACAGTTGCAGCAATAGTAAGCAGTGGGGCAACTCCGGTTTTTGTTGATATCGATCCAGTCACTTTTACAATCGATCCAAATAGAGCCAAAGAAGCAATTTCACCGAAAACAAAAGCAATTATTGCAGTGCATCTCTACGGTCACCCATGTGATTTAGATGCATTATTAGAGCTCGTAACCCATTACGGAATAGCTCTTATAGAAGATTGCGCACAAGCCCACGGTGCCAAATGGCGAGGGAAGAGAGTTGGCACTTTTGGCATTTTGTCCTGCTTTAGTTTTTATCCGACAAAAAATCTTGGGGCTATAGGAGATGCAGGAGCGGTAGTCACAAATAATGCGGAAATCGCTGAAAAAATTAGATCTTTGCGCCAGTATGGTTGGGACCAAGATAAACAGTCACAGGTTCGAAGTTCAGTTTCAAGATTGGATGAACTTCAAGCTGCAATTCTAAGAGTGAAATTACGAAAATTAGATAATTCAAATAAAAAAAGGCAAGATATTGCCAACATATATGCGTTACAACTTGGGTTATCTGAGTTAATTCTTCCATCACTGCGAGGCGAGGTGGAGCATGTATTTCATTTATATGTTGTTCAAACCTCCAAGAGGGACTTTTTATTAGATAAATTACGATCTAAAGGCATTTTCCCCGGAATTCACTACCCGGTTCCGGTTCACCAACAGCCCGCATATTCAAAGCTAGAATCCTCAACTTCTTCAGCGTTGCCCGTCACTGAGCGCGTTGCAAAGACGATACTCTCCCTTCCTATGTATCCAGAACTTGAGAATTACGAAATTGATAGAGTTTGTGAAGGGATTTTGAATGTTTGACCGTGAGGCTTTTGATAAAGAAAAAGAACAAGACATACAGAATGCCCGTTCGGATCCAAAATTAATGCAAAAAGGCTTAGATTTCTTAATTCACGCGGATAAATATAAGTATGGATATTATTGGACTTGGATGGGGCTTCCAATCATTCAAATGCCAGAGGACATAGTCTTAACTCAAGAAATTCTTTGGGAAACTAGGCCAGATTTTATAATTGAAGCAGGTGTTGCGTGGGGTGGAAGTCTTGCAATGTATGCAGCATTTCAAGAGCTCCAGGGTTATGGCCATGTCTTCGGAATAGATTTGACCATTCCGGTCCATAACCGAGAAGCAATTATGAATTTGCCAGTCTCTCATCGAATTTCACTTATCGAAGGCTCATCATCAGATTCTGAGATATTTAAGAAGGTGTCAGAACAAATCCCCCCTAATTCAAATGTCATGCTTGTACTCGATAGCAATCACACGCACAAGCATGTATTAGAGGAACTAAAACTATGGTCCCCATTACTTCAAAAAGGAAACTATATAATCGTATCCGACACAGTAATTGAATCGATACCGGTTCAAACACATCGACCGCGTGAATGGGGCCCAGGTAATAATCCGATGACCGGTATGCTCGAGTTCCTTTCTTCTAATACCAGATTTACTTCCGTAAATCCGTTCACATCACGTTCATTTTCTTCCTACAATCCTTCAGGTTATTTAAAATGCCTCTAAAAATTCTTAGAACAAATTGATAAAGGTTTTGTCCCTAATATGCAAATCTTGATTTTTGTATCCAAGCGAATTGGATTATCACTTCTTAAGCAAACTTTAATCGCTCAAGATGATATTTTTCTAGTATTAGGAAATGACGATAGAGACTTATTGATGGATTTTGCAATAAAGTCCGACATTCCTTTTATCGAAATTGAAAATTATAGAGCAGAAGACTTTCAGAAAAAGAGTTTCGACTGGATACTAAATTTATGGAGTCCATTTATTTTCCGAAAGGAAGATTTGGAATTAGGAATAGAAACCTTAAATGTTCATCCTTCGTATTTACCTATTGCAAGAGGCCGAGATCCGATTATACATTCAGTATTGTCCAATAATGTTCTAGGCGTGACTTTTCATCGCATCACAATTGGCATTGATGAAGGCCCAATATTCCATCAGGTGAGTTTAGATTACAGATTTCCATTTACGGGGGCAGAATTATATAAAAGAGTCATTGAATTATGTATCGCTGAATGGTCAAGTATTTGGCCAAAAATCAGACAAAAAACCATTTCATCAGTAGAACAAAAAAAAGAAAGTACGGAGACCAATACCCGTCGCAGAACAGAAGAGCTTAGGGTAAAGTTGTGGGAAGATTTCAGTCCGGAAGAGAAAAATCTCCTACAGTGGCTTTGTGTCTATAACTTTAATGCAGATTACTGTGCTGTTATTGAAATAGATGAGAAGAGATTCATGTCTCGATTAGTTTTCGAGGAGATATAGAGTGTCCGAAATCTTTATGGCAGGTCCAGATATTACCGAAGCCGATATTGCAATAGTAAATGACATGCTAAGAAATGGTTGGTATGGTGCATCCGCATATAGTTATGTAGAGCGATTTGAGCACGATTTTGCAAAATGGCATGACCGTAAATATGCATTAATGACACCTAATTGTACTCAAGCAATTCATCTACTCCTGGCTGGAATGGAAATCACGGAAGGACAGGAAGTTATAATTCCAGACATTACCTGGATTGCTTCTGCCGCTCCAATAAAATATCAAAATGCAATTCCTGTATTTGCTGATGTAAATGAAAAATCCTGGTGCCTAGATGTTGAGTCAATTTCAAAAAACCTTACAAATAAGACGAGAGCAGTTATAGTTGTTGATCTATATGGAAATCTTCCAGATATGATGGAAATTGAAGATTTTTGTCGCAAAAACAATCTTTACCTAATTGAAGATGCCGCAGAGGCATTGGGCTCAAGCATCGGAACTCGTAGAGCTGGTTCCTTCGGTGATGCATCAGTCTTTAGCTTTCACAGGACAAAGACACTCACAACTGGTGAAGGAGGGATGCTTCTTCTCGATGACGAACAACTCTACGAGCGTTGTAGGTTTCTTAGAGATCACGGCCGCGAAAAAAGTGGATATTTTAACACGGAGGTTGCATTCAAATATATGCCTTCAAATCTGGCTGCAGCATTAGGGTTCGCTCAATTTCAAAGAGTGAATGAGCTAGTCACAAAGAAACGTGATATTTGGCAAACCTATAAATCGCTTCTTTCCGCAACGCAAGGAGTTACTTTGAATCCGGAACCAAGTGGAACTAAGAATTCTGTATGGTCAACCGTTTTATTGGTTGATCCAGAAACGGGTTTGAATCGAGACCTTTTAATGGAGGGCTTTGTTAAATTAGGGATACCGACAAGGCCTTTCTTTTATCCCCTATCTTCACTACCTGCATTTTCGGGTGATCTTTGGCGGAATACGAGCCACAATGAAGTCGCAAATCGACTATCACAAAGCGGGGTCTGTCTACCTTCCGCATTGAATTTAACAAGTAGCCAGATTGAAGTGGTTGTTCATGCCCTCCAGGAAATTCTTAGCCAATAAATCTTGGGTAAACTATACTTTTTTACCTGACGCAAGGCCGTCTTGGTATGAATTGACTGACTTAGATTAGTATTCGATAGTGATTATTCATAAAAGTCGAGTCTCTAATATCCACAGCATTAAGTTGAATGTATTCAACAAGGATTCTGGCAAGCTCTCAGTAATCCAGTCTGGAAATGAAATCAAATGGAAAATCGAACGAGTATTTTTTATTTCGGTGACAGACCCCGAAATTCGGGGCGAACACGCACACCATGAGAGCCAGCAAGCGTTTGTCTGTACGGCTGGGCAAGTTGACTTAGAATTATCGGATGGAACAGAAGAGAAAATATTTCAATTGTTTCCATTAGAAGAAGTTGTAGTAGTCCCCCCAGGTATTTGGGTGACAATTAAGATGTCTAGCATGTCTTCTCTCACAGTTTTGACAGATCAGCCATACGATGACTCAGACTATATTCACGATTGGGAAATTTTTCGAAAACTAAAGGAAATGAAATGAACTTAGTTTTGACTGGTGGATTAGGGCATATTGGATCATATTTTCTGAGAAATTTTAGTGAAACTACCGAATCGGCTTCAATTACGATTATTGATTCTCTACAAACACAACGCTTTGTCAGTTTATTTGAACTTCCAAAAAATATCTCAATTAAGTTTTTGGAAAAAGATGTTCTATCGGTAATGCCGCAAGATTTTCGAGAAATTGGAAAAATTGACGCCCTGATACACTTAGCTGCAATAACAGATGCTTCAGGAACTGTCGACAAGCGAGAAGAACTATTCAAGAATAATTTGGGCTCAACAAAACATATGATCGATCTATGCGGGGAATTTGGTATTCCTATGATTTTTCCTTCGAGTACCAGTGTTTATGGAACACAAGAGAATTTAGTTGATGAGACATCTTTAGATTTATTTCCACAAAGTCCATATGCCGAATGTAAACTTTCTGAAGAAATGGAAGTGATATCAGCTGCAAGAGCTGGATTGAAGGCAGTAGTTTTTCGCTTTGGTACCATCCATGGAGTATCTCCAGGGATGAGATTTCATACAGCAGTAAATCGATTCTGTTATCAAACTGCAATAGGTGTTCCTCTCACTGTTTGGAAGACAGCGCTGCATCAACTACGACCATACTTAGCAGTATCAGATGCGACTCGGGCAATTAGACATGTAATCGTTGAGGAACTCCTAGACGGTCAAATTTTCAACGTAGTAACAGAGAATAAAACTGTTGATCAAATTATCAAAGCTATCGAAAATGCAACAGGTAAAAAGTGTGAAATTTCCTTAGTGGACAACAGAATTATGAATCAACTTTCCTACGAAGTTTCGAATAAAAAATTCAGTGACACTGGATTTGTATTTCAAGGAAGCTTAGATCAAGACGTGAGTGATACAATGAAACTATTATCCGGTCTTCACCGCTAAGTTTATGCCAAATCCCATTACTTTTTCATTAGAAAGAATAGGAATTCGATGAGGTTGCAATGCTGAAAGTAGGAGTTGTAGGAGTTGGGCATATAGGTTCCGTTATTGCCGCAGAGTTAGCCTTACGTGGTTCCAATGTAATTGCAATTGATTTGGATTCCCGAAAAGTAAATAGCATAAATAACAAGAAGGCTCCGATTTCGGAGCCAGGACTTGAAGAGTTAATCACCCTAGCCATAGATTCCGGTAATTTGAAAGCATCGACAGAACTTTCCTTGATTTCTGAAGTAGATGCAGTCTTAATCACGGTGGGTACGCCGATTGTGGATGGGATTGCTGATTTATCTGCCTTGAAAAATGTCTGTGAGTCAATCGCCAAAATCCTAAAGAAGAAAACTTTAGTCATGATTAAAAGTACAGTACCTCCTGGAACAACTAGAGATGTAGTTGCACCAATAATCGGAATAAACCACTACCTTGCATTTGTGCCTGAACGTTTGGCAGAAGGTCAAGCAATTGCAGACTTTAGAAACTTACCGATGGTACTTGGTGGAATAAACCTTGAATCCAAAGAACAAGCGGTGAAATTCTGGGAGCAACTTAATTTTGAAGTAATTCAAGTAAGCGATTGCACCGCCGCAGAACTTGTAAAATTAGCTGACAACGCTTGGATTGACTTGAATATAGCCTTTGGACATGAGTTGGCGCAGATTTGTGACGCAATCGGAACTGATGTCATGGAAGTGATTCATGCGGCTAACACTTTGGCAAAGGGATCAAGTTATGTCAACATTTTACTTCCATCTGTTGGCGTAGGAGGGTACTGCCTTACGAAGGACCCCTATTTCTTGGCTGATTTTGCTGCATCAAAAGGTGTCGATTTAAAATTATCTCGCCAAGGGCGTCATATTAATGAAAAGTCCCCGGCGTATCTTTATAGTGAAATGCAATCACTGGTTATTGACTTACAAAATAAAAAAATACTTTGTATTGGCATTTCGTTCAAGACGAATAGTGGGGATGTTAGATTCAGTCCGGCTATTGATTTCTTACAATTGATGGATAAGGACGAAGTAGCCTATGAATGGTACGACCCACTAGTTATAAATGAAGATATTTCAGAAAAACTTAGAAGTTCAAGATTAAGTAGTTTGCCTGAAAATAGAAAGTACGACGTTATCGCAATTTTAGCGGCACATGACTGCTTTGGTAGCTTGAATTATCAATCGCTTTCACGGTACCTAGAACGTGAGGCTACTATCGTTGATGGAAGACGTTTCTTTAGAGCGAATGAGATCAATGAAATAATAAACAATGGAATAAACTTTGTTGGAGTTGGAAGAACTAGAAGATGAAATGTCTCATCACGGGCGGGAATGGTTTTATAGCCACACACATGGCTCGTATCCTTCTAGAGCAAGGCCATCAAGTTTCTTTATTGGATATAGACCCAAACCTAGGCCAGCTTGCTAAAACTAACTTAAAATTTGGTGCACTAAATTATTTACAGGTTGACATAGTTGCTGATTCAAGAGAATTGGATGAAGCGATTTCTAAATCAGATTGGGTTTTTCATTTTGCAGCTTTAGTTGGGGTTAAAAACTATATCCAAAGCCCACTTCGGCTCTTCGATGTGAATGTATTAGGGTCAAGAAATATAATACAGGCCTGCGTGAGACACGGAAAGAGACTGATTTTTTCAAGTACAAGTGAAATTTTTGGAAAGAACTTAAATGTTCCTTGGGATGAAGACGCAGATCGAGTTTTAGGTACCACGATCCGTAGCCGATGGACATACAGTACGAGTAAAGCAACTGTGGAACATCTAA
>Ga0114969_10004208_pt1 | contig 11406 bp, 11 predicted proteins | sample M_130807_MF_Meta_FD_87316 | JGI IMG/M metagenome (GOLD analysis project Ga0114969, IMG submission 87316) | Freshwater microbial communities from Lake Montjoie, Canada to study carbon cycling - M_130807_MF_MetaG | ecosystem: Environmental > Aquatic > Freshwater > Lake | place: Lake Montjoie...
ACTTTACAAATCCATTCGAATTTGTCGCGCCGAAAAACAAAGCTCTGCAACAAAAGAAAACTATTGTACAGATGTGTCAAAAAAGGCACTCTCGACAAAAAATGAAAATGTGTTACGACCAATGTAAACATCTATTGCTCACTTAATTTTTTGATATGCTTCATTGCCCTCCAATGCACATTTCGAGTGATGCTCTCCGCCCAAATATTGTAATACCACGCAGGAAAAACTTTAAGGTCATACCAACTTATTCCTTCTAAAGTGGTAGTTCCATTACCATTGTCTTTGAGCTTGAACTGTCCGCGCTTCAAATTGATATGTCCAATAATTTCGGGATCTTGCGGCATTTTCACGATATCGAAAGTAAGATCCTTTTCAGGCTCATACACCACAATTTTTTCATCAAAAGCAATTCCATTTTCGAAAACACATTTGCGATCTCCGCCTACTTTCCGCTCTGTAACTGTAGCTGCCACTACCTTGGGCAAACCTATGTCGAACAGCCAATATTCCGATGGCGCTCCGACCTCGTCAAAGGCCACCACATTCGGCCATACCTTAGATGGCGGAGCATTTACGATCAAAGTGTCGCTCACTTCATAACCTACTGAACTTGCGGAGAGAATGTCGAACACATAAATCAGCAGCAAAGTGCTAAAAACAGAAAGGCGCGCCTTGTTGTTTTTTCCATTGTATAAATAAACACCGAGCCCTGCACCCAACAGCAAGAAAGCAATAATTAATGGCGACACTATGAGTAGACAAATGTAGCCCTCCTTGAGTACAGCAACAGCCCAAATCAAAATCACAACGAAATTTCGCAGCACCTGCCTAAACAAAAACCGTGTGCTCGACTCATCATTGGTCAAATATTTCACGCTCAAAACACCTATCAAAACAGGAATAACGGTGAACATAGAGAAAACCATCAGACCTGCGATGTCACTGCTTTGTTTGGCTATCCAAAGTGACAATACAGAGGCACCGATTCCAAAAAAGTTGGCGTAAATTGTGCCTTTCCAATAATTCGACAAAGCATTCCATTTCTCTTTCATAAGCTTCTATTTAATTTCGTTTAACCAAAATTTTTCGCAGTCCATCGCCTTCCTTCCCAACAACGCTTCCATCCTCGAGTTCTCGTGCACATTGTCGCTAGCCAATAAATAATATTGGTCTCTGTTCATGAAAGGATTTTTAAATAGCGTAAGCAGCAGAAACAACCAATGTGTTGACCACTTCGGCAGCGCATTAATCTTTATTTTCGACTTTGAATAAGCTATCATTTGCGCAAGTGTGAGCACTTTGGGACCAGTGGCATAAAAAATTCCGCACTCAGAGGAGGTCGCTAATTTCACAATCAAATCGGCCACATCTTCGCCCATCACGGGTTGAAATTTGGGACTCAAAAAATGTGCTGGCATCGGCACCACGCCCAACATCCACTTGCTCATTTTTACGATCATGTTTACTTTTTGCACAATAGCTGTACCAGTTGTCAACACAAAGGAAGGACGAACAATGGCAACATTCTCCGCTGCGAACAACAGCGCATCGGCAACCCCTTTAGTGCGCGCATATTCGGCCTTGCTTTCTACATCGGCTCCCAATACCGAAACATGCACGATGCGCGGATTCCCCATCGCGGCACGATTTCTCAATAAATCAAGTACCACCTGAACATGCGCCTTTTCAAAAGTATTCTCTCCTTTCTCTTCAATAATACCCACAATATTTACCAGCACATCTACTTTTGTGAGCGCCGACCAATCGTTGCTGTACACATTGAAAGGCAAGTAATGCGCGCCTTTTGCCGAGCGCGAACAACCCAGCACTTCATCATTCGGAAAGGCTAGCAGCAAATGTTGCATCACCATGGTACCGATTTGTCCCGTAGCTCCAAAAACGACTATTTTCATATTAGGCATATTTAATTATCACCGACTGCTCCCAAATGTAGGGGATTGCTTTTTGCACACTGTATGCGCCTTCTAACTTTGCCGAATCGAAAAAATTTGTTTTAAAATCCCTAACATGTGCAGCTTCTATCGGCCATTCCTTACGCACAATTTGAGTAACACGCACTGCGTCATCCGCAAACGAATAAGCCCTATCAATGCGCCTTACAGCGGCAAACAAACTTTCACTTTGTTCAGCATGAAGAAAAGGATCAAGTGTATAATTCAAATATTTTTCATTTTGCTGAAGAGCGAATGCATTTCCATTTTGTGCAATTTTCGCCAAAGTCAAATTGTAATTCGCCACCCAATTTCCACCCAATACCATCAGTGGATTGGAACTAAAAGACTGCAAAAAATAAATGCCTTTCGGGCCCGCCTTTGAGAATTCGCCATCGTCAATCAACAAACGAAAAGCCACATGCCGATAAGAAAAGGAAGGTAAAAAACGATGCACCTCCATCTTCTTCAAATGCACGTCTACCATAGAAATCAAAGCCCTACCTGCGTAATCAAAAACTTTCAATCGCTTCGGAAGACGTCCTTTCAACTCTTCTTTGTCAATTGAAAAATTGATCAATTTAACCTCGTGCAATTCTCCTGAAAATTTCATATTTTCTACTTTAAGAATTTAGTAAAATATTTTTCCAACCTTCCCCCTCCGCACAATTTACAATAAAGGAATTTCTTTCATTTAGTATATGCTCTAGATATTTTTTTAAAAATAAGGCGTCCGCAATTTTCCCGAAAACGCCAAATGGAGATGTGTAATGAAACTCATCTTTCATCGTTGTACCTTGACCGTTTTGAATAAAAACATGACGATGATTCAAAGACTTGAATGCTCCTGAAACCATTGTGTCCACAAAGACATAGGGGCGACTCATTTCTGAAATTTTACCAGTAAGTTCCTGAGTAATGCCAAAATGTTTGGCGCGAAAAGTTACCGTTTCATTCACTTCGATGAGCCCCGATTTTCTGCCACCTACAATCCGTTCGCCAGAAGTACGCATAGACAAAACATGAACCTCCATACTTCGCGCCAAATCAAAACACCTTTCTATGGGCGCTGCAATTTTGGTATGTAAAAGTATTAGCGGCATAATAAAAATATTACTGCAGCCGACAGATGCAAAGTAATCCACCAAGCAAAAGTAAGTGCTTGAGACAGCCCTAAAAAGCGCACCCTGCGGTACGAAAAATAGCTCATCATTACGTCACTCAAAACCAAGCTGAAACATATCCACACCGTGCTTATGCCAAAAGAATAGAAGGCAAAAACAAATGGCACTTGCACTAAAATACCCGCCATCATGATCGTTGCCAAATGGCCATAATACTCCATTTTATTGCGCACACCATATACAAAAATCATAGCGAAATGCAGCAACCATCCAACACCAACCACCGCAAGATATTGTGCACCCGAACTAAAAAATTGGGACAAGGAAAGTCCCACCAAATAAGAAATAAACACACTAAAAGAGAGCACCAGAAAAATATAACTCAAACGAAATCCCCAATGAAATTCAGGCTTACAATCATTTTCAATTGTGGTGTACACAGGAGCGATCAATCTTCTGTTGTATGAGAAAGCATGGTAAATAAAATCAAGAATCAAAAGCAGCGGCGGAAACAAAAACACACGCATTATTTTTCCGAATCTATCTTCCAACATCCACAAAATTCCTCTAACACCATAACGTATTTCTTTAGTTGCAGGATCATAAACTGCCATTTCATTGCAATAGATCTCTTGGTTGATGGAACAGGCGGCTAACTCGTCCATATCCTGCAAAGGATTTAAGTTTTCTTGCCCTGCCAAACCAGACTTAACGGCAATGAAAGCCCCGGCGCGACAAATCCTACAACCATTATCGAAGTACATTATTTTATTTGATTTTCCCATTTTTCAAAACTTTCAATTTTTATTGAAATATACATTCAAAAAAAATATTACTTCACCAAAAATTTCATCAATGAACCCGTGAACCAGTTTTCATCAGCCTTCACCATGCGCTCAATCATTTTGTCGGTATTTTCGCCAAAAGAAGAAATATCAGCAATTACTCTTTTAAATTCGCGGGCTTCGGTAGTATTTCCTTTCACTTGTTTCAGTTCACGCAAAGTTTCCAATACAGGACCTAGCTCCCTTTTGCGGCGTTCATTCATGATTTTAATGGCCACTTTGTAAATGTCTTTATCGGCTTGAAAAAACTCGCGACGCTCTCCCTTTTTCAGTACACGGGTAACAATCCCCCAAGCGATTAAATCGCGCGTGTTCATATTCACATTGCCTCTCGATACATTCAATTCTTCCATGATGTCTTCGGTGCTCAAAGGTGAAGCACACACCAAAAGCAAGGCGTGTATTTGCGCCATAGTGCGATTAATACCCCATTCGCTGCCGAAGATGCCCCAAGCCTCAATAAATTTATTTTTACCGTCGTTCAATTCCATATCACAAATATATTGAATGTTTTTAAACTTTCAATACAAATTGAAAGTTTATTCCCTCTCGGAGGAGAGGGGTGCGTTAGCCAAGTGCGCAGGCAGGGAGATGGAATAAAAAATATTATTCGAGTTAAAACAAAGTGTTGTTTAGAACAAGTGGGAAGTAAGGATGAAAATCTGTGTTTACCAGCAGGGAAATTTAATCGGAAATAACACGCTTGTTTATTCCATCTCCCTCTTCCCCGCGAAGAGCAATCGCGCCCCTCTCCTTCGAGAGGGAATCAATTCGCGGCTAAAGGTTTTTGATTGTAATCAATGGTTTTCAAAGTTTCCACAAGCACATCGGCAACGGCATGAAATTTCTCTTTATTGCCACTGCTAATGGGTTCGGATTGCGGTAGTTTTTCACCCAAAGCATCAATCTGTTTTCCGTTCTTCCAAAAGCGATAGCACACATGTGGACCACTTGACAACCCGGTAGAACCAACATAACCAATCACATCCCCTTGACGCACACTTGCACCACGACGCATGCCTGACGCAATGCTTGACATATGCAAATATTGCGTGGTGTAAGTGCTGTTGTGTTTTACTTTAACATAGTTGCCATTGAAACGATTTTGTGTCGCTTCAATGATCACACCATTGGCTGTGCTCATGATTGGCGTGCCGGTTGGCGCTGCATAATCGGTACCCAAATGTGCTTTCCAGCGCTGCTGTACAGGATGAAATCGCTTCATAGTGTAGCGCGATGAAATGTGTGAAAATTTCACAGGCGCTTTCAAAAATTGTCTTTTCATGCCACGACTTTCTTCGTCGTAGTAACCACTCACACCGTTTTGCTCAAAATATACGGCGTAGTATTCGTGTCCTGAATGTTCAAACATTGCTGCTTTGATTCTTTTAATGTTCACACTCTCGCCCTCCACCTGTTGTTCATCGTAAATCACCTTAAATTTATCGCCCTTCTGAATACGGTAAAAGTCGATAGACCAAGCGTACACCTCAGCCAATTCATTGGCAAGCGCAGCACTCAAGCCATTGTCGGTCATTGTTTCATACAACGAATTATTGATGATTCCCGACGCCTTTTGCTCAAGTGTTACCACTGGTTTACTGGCCGCATATACAAACATACTGTCACGCATATCATACACCACATAGTCAATGGCATTGATTTCGTAAATAAAACATTGCGCTTTTTTAGTAGAATCTTTAGAACAAAAAACAGTGTAGGGTTGGTTCGCTTTAAACTTGCGAACATCAAAAACATCTTTTCCGCGTTGCAGCATCAAGTCAATGTCTTTCATTGGAATGTGGTGCTTCAGCAAAATATCGGCAATCAGCTGATTGGGTTTCACTTTGTCTTCTACCACTTCAAAGGAGTCCAATGTAAAACCATATTTAATCAAAGAAGCTTTGTCGCGCTCAATGGCCACTTTTTCATCACCAGCAAAAACACCTCCGTCTTTGATGAAGACAAAATACACTAATGAAAAGCCTGCTAAAATTGCAAAAACCGATATTAAATATTTCTTCATTTTCCCTGCGTCAAAATTAAGCGACGGGAAAATACAAAAAACTACCTTTTTGTTCTAGTTAATTTTTAAAAAGTTATTACTTCGCTTTGTTCAAGACAGATGTAAGTCCCGAATACTCAATCAAATCCATTTTCACAGCACCCACCAAAATATTGGTTTGCACACGCACTGGCACCTTACTTTCATCGGCCGACAACCACACCGTCATGTCTTCTTCGGTTTTGAATACCCGTCCTTTTTGCACAACGGGGTGGAATTTATAACATTTTATTTTTCCAAAACCAGAGTGTATCACTTCAGTGCCCATGAATTTAATTTTCATAGGATAGTTTTGGAAATCAAAAAAAGTATTGACTACAAAAAGATCTCCGGCTTTAGCGTTGGCAAAATCGAGCACGCGCGCATAATAAAAAGCCGAAATCATGTCTTGTACGTTGGTATCGGTTTTAAAGCGTTGCTTGTTGCTAATGGCTTCGTGACTGTAATGATTGAAGGCCACATCGTGCTCAATCTTATAGCCCCCTTCATTTACGCGTCGCACGTGAAAAAGCGGCAATATCGACTCTTGATCAACATAGCTTTCATAACGATCGCGCACCGGATACACAAGGTCCCATGCGCTATTGGTGAAGCCTTTGGCCACCACGTGCAAGGTATTTCGTTTGGCAATTTTCACCGTATCAGAAGTAACCTCCAACGTAGCATTGCCTGCGTCGATAACACCGTAATGTACTCGATACTTCAGTTTTTCACCGCGCTGAAAGGCCTTGTTTTGAACTTTACGCAGCGGCAAAACCTTTCCGTCGGGATATTCATTTTGACTTTGAGGAGCAAAAGAAAAGAGTCCTATAAAAATAGAACCTGTAAGCGCCAACACCGAAAAATACTTTTTTCCCTTTAACATAAGCTTCGTTTTTTAAGAAGATGCAAAAACTATTCCAAAAATGAATTTCTTCTATAAACGACAAAAAGCAGCGCAAAGTTGCCTGAGCGCTGCTTTTTAAAAATGCTCTATTAAAGCACTATGTTGACGATTTTGCCCGGAACTACAATCACCTTTTTGGGCGCTTTACCTTCGAGGTATTTTTGAGTTTGTTCCATGGCCATCACTTCTTTTTCAACGTCTTCTTTGCTCAACGACAAATCGAATTCATGAAAAAAGCGTGTTTTTCCGTTGAAAGAAATAGGATAACTGAAAGCACTTTCTACTAAGTACTCGGCCTTGAATTCAGGGAATTTAGCAAATGTAATGCTGCGCTTATTGCCTAATTTTTCCCACAACTCCTCGGCCACAAATGGGGCGTAAGGAGAAATCAAAACCGCCAAGTCGGCAAGAATTGCGCTCTTGTTGCACTTCAATGCCGTGAGCTCATTCACTGCAATCATAAAGGAAGAAACAGAAGTATTGAAAGAAAAACCCTCAATATCTTCCTGTACTTTTTTAATGATTTTATGGAGGGCTTTGAACTCTTCTTTGTTGGGCGCATCTTCAGACACCGCGAAATTACCATCGGTGTCATGGTACAATCTCCACAAACGGCGAATGAAATTTGATGTTCCTGAAATGCTGTTGGTATTCCATGGTTTTGATAATTCAAGAGGCCCAAGGAACATTTCGTACAAGCGCAGACAGTCGGCGCCGTGTTTTTCAACAATAGAATCGGGACTCACCACATTGTATTTCGACTTCGACATCTTTTCAACTTCTGCGCCGCAAATGTATTTTTCGTCTTCTAAAATGAATTCTGCATTTTTATATTCTTCGCGGGAAGCTTTGAATTTTTCAATGTCCAAAACATCATTTTCAACAATATTCACATCAACGTTTAAAGCCGTTGTTTCATATTGATCCTTCAGGCCCAATGAAACAAATTGCTGCGTTCCATTAATGCGGTAAACAAAATTACTTCTCCCCTGTATCATCCCTTGATTGATCAGCTTTTGCGCAGGTTCATTCACAGGAATATATCCCCTGTCGTACAAAAATTTTGTCCAGAAACGTACATACAACAAATGGCCGGTAGCGTGCTCCGATCCACCGATATAGAGGTCAATATTTTTCCAATACTCTACCGCTTCTTTCGACACAAATTCCTTATCGTTGTGCGGATCCATGTAGCGCAAGAAATACCAGCTCGACCCTGCCCATCCTGGCATGGTGCTGTATTCGTACTCGTATTTTCCGTGGTATTTCCAATCGGCAGCGCGTGCCAATGGCGGCTCACCACTTAAAGTGGGCAAATATTTATCAACTTCAGGCAAAATCAATGGCAATTCGCTTTCGTCGAGCACCATTGGAATGCCGTCTTTGTAATAGATTGGAATAGGCTCTCCCCAGTAGCGTTGGCGACCAAAAACAGCATCGCGCAAACGATAATTTGTTTTTCCTTTTCCCAAAGATTTTTCTTCGATCACAGCAATGACTTTTTTCATGGCCTCTTTCACTTCCAATCCATTCAGAAACTCAGAATTGATCATCTTTCCTTGTTTCGCTTCGTAAGCTTCTTCCTTAATATTTCCGCCTTCTACTACAGGAATGATAGGCAATTGAAAGGTTTTAGCAAAAGCATAATCGCGTGAATCGTGACCGGCAACAGCCATCACCGCACCGGTTCCGTAACCTGCCAAAACATAATCCCCTATCCACACGGGAATGTCTTTTCCGGTGAAGGGATGCACTACGTAAGAACCCGTGAATACGCCACTAACGCTTTTAACGTCGGCCATTCTTTCGCGCTCCGAGCGGTTTTTTGCTTTTTCAACATAGGCATCAACGGCTGACTTTTGATGTGGCGAAGTGAGCGCTGCAATGTGCTCGTGCTCGGGTGCGATCACGAGGAAAGACACGCCAAATATGGTATCGGGTCGCGTGGTAAAAACCTCCAAATCTAAATTGGAACCTTGAACTTCGAACTTTAAACTACTTCCCGTTGATTTTCCTATCCAGTTGCGCTGCGCTTCTTTGATACTTTCGGTCCAGTCGATACCGTTTAAATCGTTGAGCAATCTTTCAGCATAAGACGTAATACGCATGCTCCACTGCAACATTTTTTTGCGTTCCACGGGATGTCCACCGCGCTCAGAAACACCGTCTTTCACCTCATCATTGGCCAAAACGGTTCCTAAAGTAGGACACCAGTTCACCATTGTTTCCGATAGAAATGCCAAGCGGTGCTCCAACAGCAAATCCGATTTTTCTTTTTCGCTCAAGTTTTCCCATTGGTATTTGCCTTCAATTTCGATTTGCGCGATCAGCGTTTCAATTTTTTCAGCCTTGTTCGTGGCGGGGTTGTACCACGAATTGAACAATTGTATAAAAATCCACTGCGTCCATTTGTAATACGACGGATCGCTCGTACGCACTTCACGATCCCAATCGAAAGAAAAACCAATCTTGTCCATCTGCTCTCTGTAGCGATTGATATTGTCTTTGGTGGTGATGGCAGGATGCTGTCCGGTTTGAATAGCATACTGCTCCGCCGGTAAACCAAAGGAATCGTAACCCATCGGATGCAACACATTGAAGCCCTTTAATCTTTTGTAGCGTGCAAAAATATCGCTGGCGATATATCCCAGCGGATGCCCAACGTGCAAACCCGCTCCCGAAGGATAAGGAAACATATCTAAAACATAGCTCTTCGGCTTGCTGCTGTCGATTTCTGTTTTAAATGTTTTGTTAGATGCCCAGTGTGCTCTCCATTTGGCTTCTACTTCTCTGAAATTGTATTCCACGTAATTTGATTTTAAGTGCTGCGAAAATAAGGAATATTGTTTCAGGATTAAAGGAGAAAATGGAATGCCCATTCCCTTCTTGCCTATTCCCTAATTTTCATTAATTTAGCCCCTCGATGGAATGGAAAAGCAACATAAATGTATGGCGTACTAGGATATCTTATATCTCTACCGTCATCAGCATAGCCTTGGTACTATTTGTTATTGGCTTGCTGGGACTCATGATTTTGAACGTAAAGTCGATTTCTGACAAGGTCAAAGAAAACTTTGAGTGCAATATCTACATGAAAGACGATGCCAAGGAATCGGAGGTCATGCAGTTTAAAAAGATGATGGACGCCAAAGATTTTGTGCTCAGCACCACGTACCTAGATCAAGCGGCAGCAAAAAAAATATTGGCAGAAGAACTCGATCCCGAAGAACAATTTGACGACATTGTGGGCGATGAAAAAGTACTTGAAGCTTCCGTTGTACTGACAATGAAGGCGGCATACACCCACCCCGATTCGCTCAAAAAACTTGAAACAGAATGGTTGAAAAACCCCATTGTTTCTGACGTGCGCTACGACGGCGGCAATTTGATGAAGATTCACCAAAATGTAGAAAAAGCAAAACCATGGTTGCTTGGCATCAGCTGTGTGTTACTGTTTATCGCTGTAGTATTGATCAACAACACCCTTCGTCTAAAGGTATATTCACAAAGATTTCTTATTAGAACCATGCAGCTCATTGGCGCCAAGTGGTCGTTCATCCGCCGGCCATTTATTTTTAGTGCTGTGGCACAAGGTGTGATTGGTGCGCTGTTGGCAATACTGATGCTTATGGCGTTTTTGTCGTTTTTAATTAGACATCAACCCGACTTTGCCGATATTCAAAATCCAGAAATGAACCTAATGCTGTACGCCGCACTGCTGGGCCTCGGCATTTTAATCACTTATCTGTCTACCATCATCGCAGTGACTAAGTTCCTGCGTTTGAAAACCGACGAACTCTATTATTAATTTTATGGAAAAGAAAGATCAAGCCTTTGAATTTGGCAAAACAAACTACCTCCTGATCATAGCGGGAGTTGTGATTATGGGCATCGGATTCGTTTTGCTTTCGGGCGGAGGAACGGACGATGTAACACAATTCAATCCAGATGAAATTTTCAGCACCCGCCGCATTACCGTGGCGCCTATTACGGTTTTGGTGGGCTTGGGCGTTGTATTGTTGGGCATTTTGAAAAAACCCGAATAGCATGACTTACATTCAAGCGATCATCATCGCCATCATAGAGGGATTGACGGAGTTTTTGCCTGTATCTTCAACAGGGCACATGATATTGGCGCAATCGCTAATGGATGTGAAAGATCCCGAATTTGCAAAAACCTTTGAAATCGTTATTCAATTGGGCGCCATACTCGCTGTGCTACTGATCTATATCAAACGATTTTTTGTGGGGATCAATATCTACCTCAAACTTTTCGTGGCTTTTTTACCTACGGGCGCCATTGGTTTTTTGGCTTATAAAATGATCAAAGAATTTTTATTCAACCCTTTCACTGTAAGCGTTTCGCTGATCATTGGTGGAGTGGTGTTGATTTTGCTCGACAAATGGAGTGCCGATAAAAAGTCAGAATACAAAGAAGTAGAAGACATCAGTTATTTGGGCGCATTGAAAATCGGATTCATCCAATGCGTATCCATGATACCAGGAGTTTCGCGCGCTGCCGCCACCATAT
>Ga0114969_10004209_pt1 | contig 11405 bp, 9 predicted proteins | sample M_130807_MF_Meta_FD_87316 | JGI IMG/M metagenome (GOLD analysis project Ga0114969, IMG submission 87316) | Freshwater microbial communities from Lake Montjoie, Canada to study carbon cycling - M_130807_MF_MetaG | ecosystem: Environmental > Aquatic > Freshwater > Lake | place: Lake Montjoie...
CAGGTTGAAGGTGCCCACCACGTTGGTGGTGATGAAATCCGCGGGGCCGGAGATGGACCGGTCCACGTGGGACTCGGCGGCGAGGTGGAGCACGTGGGTGATGGCATGGTCGCGCACCACCCGGGTCACCCCGTCCTTGTCGCGGAGATCGACGCGTTCGAAGACGTGCCGCGGGTCGCCGGAGAAATCCCGGAAGTTGGCGGGATGCCCGGCGTAGGTGAGGCAGTCGAGGTTCACCAACCGGCCGAGCCCGGGAAAGCCGAGGACATGGCGGACGAGGTTGGAGCCGATGAATCCGGCACCGCCGGTGACGAGGAGGTTCATGGAGTCGGGGGTTTTTCGGGCTGCCAACGCGCGAGCGCGTCTTCCAGGGCTTCGGTGACCGGACGGATCCGGACGCCGGCCCGGAGCAATTTTCCGGAATCGAGGATGCAGTTGGAACGCGGGGTTTTGGCGGCGACCCCGTAGAATTCGGCGTCGTCCTGCCAGTATTCGAACCGGCGGCCCGGGCGGAGCCGCGCCTCGATGAGGGCAACGACGTCGCGGGTGGTGACGAAGCCGGGGTTGGTGATGTTGTAGGTCTCGAACGGAACCCGCTGGTCCCAGCAATCGAGGCACGCGGACACGAAGTCGCCGAGGTGCGAGATCGAGTTGGCGTTGTCGTACACGCGCGAATAGCGCTGGATCTTGCTCAGGTAATTGCGGGCGCCGTCGACGTGGTCGAACGGGATCCGGAGCCGCCACACGAAGGATTCGCCGATGCCGGCGATGGCTTCCTCCCCGAGCGCCTTGGTGCCGCTGTAGAAACTGCAGGGGCCGTCGCGGAAACTGAAATTCGGGGCGTCCTCCTCGGCGAACCCGACCAACCGGTCCCGGGCGCCGTCCAGCAGGCCGCGCACGCCCGGCGCCATCAGGTCCTTCTCGACGCGCAACCGCCCGTCGTCGCCGCGGACCTTGGCCCCGGAATAGATGCAGCCCGAGGAGACGTGGCCCCAGGGGATGCCGGCGGCCGCGCAGGCGTGGGCGATGGTCTGCGGCAGGAGCACGTTGCCGGCGAGGGTGCCCGCGCGGTCGGACTCGCACGCGTCGACGTTGGGTTTGCCGGTGTACCCGGCGCAATTGACCACGAATTCGGGCCGGCGCCCGCGCAACCACGCCAGCAGGGCGTCGAAACGCGACGCGTCCAGCTCCGCGTGGCGCGGCGCGGTGAATTCGCGGCCCCGGGCCCGGAGTTCGCGCGCGAACTGCGTGCCCACGTAGCCGCCTGCCCCGATCAAAAGGATCATGTCGGTTGGATTGGAGGTGGTTTGGAAGGGGGGTGCCGGCTCAGCCGCGGCGGGCCTCCTCGGCGACCGATTCCAGATAGGCGCGGTACTCGCAGTTCGGAAGGCGGGCGACGAGGGCCTCGAGCTCGCGGATGCCGATGAAGCCGCGGCGGAAGGCCGCCTCCTCGGGACACCCCACCTTGATGCCCTGTCGTTTCTCGATGGTCTGAACGTAGGCGCTGGCCTCGTGCAGGCTGGAACTGGTGCCCGCGTCCAGCCACGCGAAACCGCGGGTCAACCGCTCCACCCGGAGCGTCCCGCGCCGCAGGTACTCGACGTTCACGTCGGTGATCTCCAGTTCGCCGCGCGCGCTGGGCTTGAGGTTGCGGGCGATCTCCACCACCTCGTTGTCGTACAGGTAGAGGCCCGGCACCGCGTGGTTGCTGCGCGGCCGGGCGGGCTTTTCCTCGATGGAAAGCGCCTTGCCGGACGCGTCGAATTCCACCACGCCGTACCGTTCTGGATCGTTCACGTGGCAGCCGAAGATCGTCGCGCCGGTCCGGAAATCCGAGAAGGCCCGGTGGAACGCGTCGCCGCCGTAGAAAATGTTGTCGCCGAGGATCAACGTCACCGGGTCGTTGCCCACGAACGAGGCCGCGATCCGGAACGCCTGGGCGATGCCCTCGGGCTTGGCCTGTTCGCGGTACTCGATCGAGAGGCCCCACTGCGATCCATCGCCGAGCAATTGGCGGAACCGGGGCAGGTCGTGGGGCGTGGACACCAGGCAGAACTCGCGCACGCCGCCCTCGACGAGGGTGGTGAGCGGGTAATAGACCATGGGCTTGTCGTACACCGGCTGGAGCTGTTTCGAAGCCACCAGCGTCAGTGGGTAGAGACGGGAGCCGGCGCCGCCGGCGAGGATGATGCCTTTCATGGGGGGGGGGAGTTGGGGGACCCGGCGATCAGAGGAGTTTCTCGGCCAAGGGGAGGAGTTTCTGGACCCGGTTTTGGAGCCGGGCGAGCGATTCGAGGCGCTCCTTGCAAAGCTGGTATTCCTCGCGTTCGACCGCGCCCGATTTGCGGTCGGACTCGAGGCTGGCGAGCAGACTGCCGACGCGCCGCTGGGAGTTCTCGAGTTTCGGGCGGAAGAATCCCGCGTAATTGGAGCGCAGGACCTCGGCCAGATCCGTCTGTGCCTCGAAGTAATCCTTGCGATCGCCCTGCTTCCAAACCTGCCGCACGGCATGCCACGCCAGCAACTGCCGGGTGCCGGTGCTGGCGCTGGCCTTGCTGATGCCGAGCGATTCGGCGATCTCGTCCAATCCGAGGACGTGGGGCGAGAGATAGAGCAGCCCGTAGATCTGGCCGGCCGACCGCGGCATGCCGAGCATCTGGCACAGGCGGGCCGTCACTTCGACCATCTCGAGTCGGGTCGGGCAAAGGGGCATGGGGACGGAAGGGTTGGGCGGCATGGCGCGAGGACACTTCGTGCCGGTCAGTTCGCAGTCGCGAACCTACACCCGGGAACCGGTTGATCCAGTTTGTTCAATCCGCGTTGAACGGATTAGACAAATGCTGTGGCAAAAGCAAGCCGTGAATTCCCCCATCGGGGTGGCCCAGGGGTCGCCCAGGGGTCAGTCCTCACTTTTGACACTCGATCGGCGGGGCGCCCGCACCGCACCGCGGAGAGGCGCCGGCAACAGGTTGCCCACAATCCCACCGCGCTTCGCAGTGTCAAAAGTGAGGACTGACCCCGATTTGACCCCGATTCGCTTCTGCGAAAAGATGCACCCTCGGGCAACGACCCGCTTGAATCCCGCGCCTTGCCTCATACAGTCCGCCCGTTGATCAACCAGCAATGAGCGATTCCTCCTCTGCCGCGGCGGCCGGCTCCGTCGCACGCCCTTGGGACATCCAGGAGGCCCGCGCCCTCTACAACATCGACCGCTGGGGCGCCGGCTACTTCGACATCAATGCCGAGGGCCATGTCGTGGCCAGGCCGCTCCAGAACGGCGTCGACGTGGATCTCATGGACCTCGTCGAGGAGGCCCGGGCGCGTTCGCTCAAGTTCCCGTTGCTGGTCCGGTTCCAGGACATCCTGCGCCACCGGGTCATCGCCCTGAACGAGGCGTTCCGCGCCTCCATCGCCGACTTCGGCTACAAAGGATCCTATCGCGGCGTTTTCCCCATCAAGGTCAACCAACTCCGCGAGGTGGTGGAGGAAATCCTCGAGGCCGGCCGGCCCTACCAGTTCGGACTCGAGGTCGGCAGCAAGCCCGAGCTCTACGCCGGCATGGCCATGCAGGACCAGCCCGGGGCCCTGATCATCTGCAACGGCTACAAGGACGCCCCCTTCATCAAGCTCGCCCTCCAGGGCATCAAGCTCGGCAAGAAGGTCATCATGGTCGTCGAGAAGCTCGAGGAGCTCCGCCAGATCATCGCCGTCTCCCGGCAGGTCGGCGCCGAGCCCCTCATCGGCATCCGCGCCCGGCTCATGAGCAAGGGTGCCGGCAAATGGGCCGACAGCGGCGGCGAAAACGCCAAGTTCGGCCTCTCCACCAGCGACCTCCTCGCCGCCACCGAACTGCTCCGCGCCGAGAACCTCGCCCACTGCTTCCAACTCCTCCATTTCCACATCGGTTCCCAGGTTCCCGACATCCTGACCGTCAAGAAGGCCGTCCAGGAAGCCGCCCGTTTCTACGCGAAGCTCCACAAGATGGGCTTCCCGCTCCAGTTCGTCGACGTGGGCGGCGGCCTCGGGGTCGACTACGACGGCTCCCGGTCCGCGTTCGATTCCTCCACCAATTACTCCCTCCAGGAGTACACCAACGACATCGTCTATTACCTCGGCGACGTCTGCAACGCGGAGTCCGTCCCCCACCCCGACATCGTCAGCGAGTCCGGCCGCGCCCTCGTCGCCCACCATTCCGTCCTGCTGGTCGAGGTCTTCGGCTCCATCGACAAGACCCGCCAGGAAGCCCAGTTGGTGTACGCCGCCAACGAGCATCGCCTCGTCAAGGAACTGCTCTACATCCGGGACAATCTCGGGCGTCTCAACAAGCTCGAGGCCTGGCACGACGCCCTCGAACACAAGGAGGACGCCCACCAGATGTTCACCCTTGGCGTCCTGGAGCTTCCCGAGAAGGCCAAGATCGAGTCGCTCTACTGGGAAATCAGCCGCGCCGTCGTCGATTCCTTCCGCGGCCAGGCCTACGTGCCCGAGGAAATCCGCGGTCTCGAGGACGCGCTGGGCGACCAGTACCTCTGCAATTTCAGCCTTTTCCAGTCGCTCCTCGACCATTGGGCGCTCGGCCAGCTCTTCCCCATCATGCCGGTCCATCGTCTCGACGACCGGCCGGTCCGGGAAGGCACCCTCGTCGACATCACCTGTGATTCCGACGGCCAGATCAACAAGTTCATCGACCTGCGGGACGTCCGGGACACCCTGCCGCTGCACCCGCTCCGGCCCGGCGAGCCCTATCTGCTGGGCTTCTTCATCATGGGCGCCTACCAGGACATCATGGGCGACCTCCACAACCTCTTCGGGCGCGTGAACGAGATCCACGTGTTCCTGGAGCCCGACGAGCCGGCCGGCTACTACATCGAGGACGTGGTGGAAGGCGACACCATCAGCTGTTCGCTGACCGAGGTGCAGTACGACATCAACGAACTCAAGCGGCAGATGAAGGCCCAGGTGGATGCCGCCATCAAATCCGACCGTCTCAAGCCGAAGGAAGGCATGAGCCTGCTGGACGACTACGAGCGCGGGCTGAAGGACTACACCTACCTGACCATCCCGTGATGCCGCCCGCGGCGACGGCCCGGCGCCGCCCCCGCGCCGCCGTTGCCTGGCTTCAATCGCGTCGCCCGGAACCGGGATCCGCCTTTGCCGCCCCGACCAACCGCTCCATGTAGACGACGTCGAGCCAACGGTCGAACTTGTAGCCCACCTGCCGGAAGAGGCCGACCTTCTCGAATCCAAACCCCGCGTGGAGCCTCACGCTCGCGGTGTTCGCGGCGTCGATGGCCGCGATGATGGCGTGAAGGCCCCGCGCCTCGGCCGCCGGGATCAAGGGTGCCAAAAGCCGTTTGCCAAGGCCTTTCCCGCGCCACGTCTCGGCGACATAGACGGAATTCTCGGTCGTGAACCGGTATCCGAACCGATCGTGGTAGCGGTTGAGCGCGCTCCAGCCCAAAACCTCGCCCTCCCCCGACTCCGCCACGAACACCGCGTAGTCGTCCCGGCGGTGGGCATCGAACCACTCCAACCGGTGCTCCAGCGTGCGCGGCTCCTGGTCGTACGATGCCGTCGTGTGCAGCACGGCGTGGTTGTAGATGGCGAGGATACCGGGGCAATCCTCGCGACGGGCGGGTCTGACGTTCGGCTCGTTCATGGGGCAATTCGACGGACATTCCCGGACGGCGGATCCTGGAGAACCCTTTCCCATCCGCCTCGCGACCTCGGCCGCCACGGGCCGGGTCGCCGTCGTCGCGAGACGGCGGACCCTGCGACGGACCCCCGTCCGGGGGCAAGATCCGCGTCCGCCCGGTGACCCATGGCCATGGACCGTGTGGACGACGGCAGGGGCTCCCGGGACAACCTCGATCGCGACCGCGGCGCGAGTCACCCCGGTCGGCGCCCTGGCGGTTGCAGGCAAGATCGGTGGGATGGCCGGCCAATGCCGACTTGCATGCCATGGGCGGCCCGCACAGGTTGCGCGCAGTCCCACCGCATCGAGTTGGCACCCATGAAAGCCCTGATTGATCGCCGCGGATCCCGCGGCTTCACCCTCATCGAACTCCTCGTCGTCATCGCCATCATCGCGATTCTGGCCGGCATGCTGCTGCCGGCGCTCTCGAAGGCGAAGAGCAAGGCCCAGGCGATCGGTTGCATGAACAACACCCGCCAGCTCATGCTCGCCTGGAAGACGTACAACTCCGACAACGACGACAAGGTGGCGAACAATTTCGGGATCGACACCACCACCGCCACCATCGCGCTGGGCAAGGCCGGCAACCCGAACGGATACCGCAACTGGGTCAACAACGTGATGCAGTGGGGCGTCAGCGAGGACGTCACCAACCTCACCTACCTGGCCAAGGGGCCGTTCGCCAAATACGCCGGCAACTCCGTCGGCGCCTATCTGTGCCCTGCGGACCGCTACGTCAGCCAGCAACAGCGGAACAAGGGCTACACCAAGCGGGCCCGCAGCCTCTCGATGAACGCCTGCTTCGGCCATTACTCGGATCCGCCCGAATCCGGCTCCCCGGAATCCAACGGCCGCAACCGCTACGTGGATTTCCGGCAGATGTTGAAGGAAACGCAGGTCAGAAGACCCTCCGAAATCTTCGTCATGCTCGACGAGCATCCGGACTCCATCAACGACGGCTACTACCTGAACAGTCCCGGCAGCTACAATCCGGCGACGGACAATCTGGCCCAACTGCCGACGGGCTGGGGAGACCTCCCGTCCTCGTACCATTCCGGAGCGGCGGGATTCTCGTTCGCGGACGGCCATTCCGAAGTCCACAAATGGCTTGGCCTGACCGGGCGGAGCCGCATCCAGGCCAACGGTTCCGGCTTCGACAACCCCACCTTGAGTTCGGCGAAGGACAAGCAGGACGTCCGCTGGCTGCTCTACCGCACGAGCGACCGGTGAGTTCGGGAACGCCCGGTCCGAACCCGGGTCCGCCGATTGCCCCGGACGTCGCCAAGGCTCCTCGCGCCACCCGGGGCTTTTCCCGTTCCGCTCCCCGCCTTACCCCTCGGCTCCCTCGACCCGGATCATCATCGGCGGGCCCTTGACGGCCGGAAGCTTGGCGACCCGCGCCATGGCCTTCCTGACCTTCCCGTCCGGGGCGTCATGGATCATCAGGATCACCGGCACTGCCTCGCCCTCGTGGCCCTCCGGTTGGATGATGGACGAGATGCCGATGCCGGCCCGCGCCAGGATCGAGGCGATCCTCGCAAACACGCCGGGCCGATCCAGCACGGCCAACCGCACGTAGTAACGGCAGGTGACGGTGTCCATGGGGACCACCCGCCCGCCGCGATGGTGCGGGACGAAGGCGGGCACGCGGTCGTGGGAACCGTGCTTGAGGTCAAGGGCGGCGTCCGCCAAGTCGCCGAGCACGGAACTCGCCGTGGGATCGCCGCCCGCGCCGCGACCGTAGAACAGGGTCTCGCCGACGATGTCCCCGCGCACCGCGATCGCGTTGAACGCATGGTTCACGCTGGCGAGCACGTGCGAGTCCGGCACCAGCGCCGGATACACCGCCACCTGGATGCCGGGCCCGGCCGCCTTCTTGCGGGAACCCTTCGGCGCGGGGCGTTCGGGGGCGACGGTCCGCACCACGCCCAGCAAACGGATGGTGTAGCCCAGACGCGCCGCGAACTGGATGTCCATTCGGGTCACGTTCCGGATGCCCTCGGTGTGGATCTCCCGGGGTTGGACCCAGAAACCATGCGCCAGCGAGGCCAGGATCCCGGTCTTCTGCGCCGCGTCGTGTCCGTCGATGTCCAGCGTGGGATCCGCCTCGGCGTATCCGAGTCGTTGGGCTTCCCGGAGGGCCTCGGCGAAGTCGATGCCCTCGAGTTTCATCCGGGTGAGGATGTAGTTGCAGGTGCCGTTGACGATGCCGCGCATCGCGAGGATGCGGTTTCCGACGAGGGCCTCGCGGAGCACCTTGATGATGGGGATGCCGCCGGCGACGGAGGCCTCGTAGTAGAGGTTGGCGTTGTTGTCGCGGGCCGCGGCGAACAGTTCCTCGCCGTGTGCGGAGAGCAACGCCTTGTTGGCGGTCACCACCGGCTTCCCGTGGCGCAGTGCCGCCAGCACCACCTCGCGCGCGGTCGTGGTCCCCCCGATCAATTCCACCACCACCTGGACGTCGGGATTGTGCACCACCGCCTTCCAATCGCCCGTGAGCAACCGGGCCGGCAGTTCGTCGCCCCGGCCCTTCCGGGGATCGCGCACGGCGACCTTCACGACCTCGAGGCGGATCCCCAAGCGGGACGCCATGAGTTCGCCATTGTGTTCCAGGGCGCGGACCACGCCACTGCCGACGGTGCCCCCGCCGACGAGTCCAATCTTGACCTGCTGCATAAGCCGAAGGCACAAGCGTGCCGGCGCGACGGGGACCCGAGAAGCCCGAACTTGCGGCGCGTTCACGATGGGCCGCATCTTGCCAGCGTGGCCGAAGGCCGTCCGTGGCCGCCGGCGCGCGACCCGGACCCCGGCGGCCGGTTGCGACCCCACCATGAAGACCGTCACCCGGAGACAATTCCTTCGCCGCTCGTCGGCCGCCCTCGCCGCATCCGTCGCTTTCCGCGCGCGGGCCGCCGCCCCGGACATCCTCGGCCAAGGCGACTTCCGGTACCGCGTGGTGCCCGGTTGGGGAAACCTCGGCGAATCCACCCCGGTCAACGATTGCCACGGACTGGCCATCGACCGCGAGGGACACGTCATCCTGTTCACCAACGAGACCCGGAACAACGTCGTGGTCTACGATCGCCGCGGGAAACTCGTCCACAAATGGGGCACCCAGTTCCCCGGTGCGCACGGCCTTTCCCTCGTCGTGGAAAGCGGACGCGAGGTGCTGTACCTCACCGACCTGTCCCGCCATCTCGTCGCCAAGACGACCACCGACGGCACCCTGCTCCGCGAATGGCGGTTGCCCGACACCGGCGGCAAATACGCGCGGGAAGACGATTACCGTCCCTCGTGGACCCTGCACCGGAAGGACGGCGGGTTCTATGTCCTCGATGGCTACGGCAAGGACTACATCCTCGAGTATGCGCCCGATGGTTCCCCTGCCCGTGTCTTCGGCGGGGCCGAGGGAGGGATCGTCCACTGGGGACCCCACGGCGGGATGATCGACCGCCTGCCGGACGGACGGGAGACCCTGCTGGTGGCCATGAGCGACCAGCAGTACCTCCTGCGTTTGTCGGGCGACGGGACCAAACTCGGGCAAGTGGATCTTCCGGGCGGCAACCCACGACAGATCCGGCGCCATGGCAAACACTACTTCGTCGCGCATCTCGGCGACAACTGGCCGAAGGACCGCGAATGCCGCGGTTTCGTCTCGGTGCTGGACGAACACCTCCGGGTGATCTCGAACGTCGGCGGCACCCCCCCGGAGTACGACGCGGCCGGCAAACTGCGGCCGATGGCCCACCGCGGGGAGGTGTTCCGCCACCCCCATGATCTGGCCATCGACCGCGACGGAAGCCTTTACGTGGCCCAGTTTGCATCGGGAAAGACCTACCCGATCAAACTGGAGAGGGTCAGTTGACCTCGAGTCGGCTGGTGAGGACCGTGTTGGTGGCCGGATCCCGGAGTCCCTTCCACTGCACCTTCTGTCCGGCCTTCACGTAGGCGTCGATGACATGCAACGCGCCGTTGGGCGTGTTCACCGTGATCGCCGTACGGCCGTCCCAGACCAGTTTCTTGGAGCGGACCATCAGGTAACCGGGGCCGACCGCCGTGATCGTGCCCTTGCCCTCGTCGCTCTTGGTATAGGTGGAGACGGGCGAGGGATTGATGGTGATTGCCGTGCCAACCGACACCGCGACGCCCAAGGCGTCGGTGACCACGACCGACAAGGCCGAGGTTCCCGCGGCGGTGGGAGTGCCGGCGACCGTGACGCCGTCGTAGCCCAGACCGGCGGGCAGGCCGCCCACGGCGATCTGGTACGGTGCCACCCCGCCGGCAATGCTGACCACCAGGGGCGAACCGTAGGCGACTCCCACCGTTCCGGCGGGAAGGTTCGCCACGGAAGCCACCAGGGGTTGCGGCGCGGACTTCACCGTCAGCGACGTCAGCAACACGCCGTCCGGGATCACGATCCCGGTGTAGTCGACCAGCAACCCCGTCTGATACCAGTTCACGAGTCCACCCTCGAACACGGTGTTCCCGGCATTGAGATCCGTGGTCCACAGGTGGTCGAGCAGGTTCAATCCCCCGTTGATCACGATGAAGCCCGGGTTGCGCGCCACGTAGGCGGTGATGACGGCATTGGTCCCGGACACGGTCTGGACCGGCACGGGCGGCGCGTTGTCGATGACCTCGAAGGCATTGTCGCCGATACCGGCGTCGTTCGTGTACAAGGTGCCCTGCAGGATCGGGAGCCCGCCGTAATAGGCGCCGTAGGAAACATAGCCGACCACGTTGCCGTTTTGGTCGAGCACCGGTTGCCCGGCGGTGTCGTGAACGGCCGGAACCACCCACCCGGTCACGCCGTCCGGATAGGCTTGGGAGGAGACGTCCGTCAACAGCAGCGTGTACTTGTTGCCGACGCCCAATGCCACGCCCGCGGCGCCGAAATCGGCCTCCACGAAGCCACTGAACGGTGCCGCCAAGGTCCGCGTGTCGGAATAGAGGACGGCCCCGCCCACGCCTTCCCCCTCGAGGAGCCGGAGGTTGACGGTGACCGATGGCGCCACCGCGTACGGAAAGGATCCCGGCGCGATCTGGCCGGGATAGACCGTCGCGAGCCACTCGGTGAAACTCGTCTCGTCGGCGAGATAGATGCCGCCGCGCACGTTACTGGCCATCGCCGTGAACGTCTGCCCGACCGGCGAGTGGTTGAAGTCATGCCCCGAGGAGGTCGCCGGCGGGTACGACAGATCGGTCGTGCCGGCGGAAGCCGCCGCGCACATCAGTCCCGCGGCAAGCGAACCCAGCCACTTCCATCCACGCGACCCGGCCCATGCCCTGGCGCCCGAATCCCCCAAACGCACATCGTTTTTCATATTCACGTCCGGAGTATGAATCGCGTGCGTTAACAAGCGGCGCGGGACGGATGAAAATACGTTAATCCTCCGGACTCCGGCGGGCCCCGGCGATCCGGCCTCCTTCCGGCCGCCGCGGGACGGCGGGATACCGCGCGGCACCCCACTGGATTTTCGGGCCGGACCGCTAGGCCAGGATCCCCCGCACCACCTCGCCGTGCACGTCGGTCAACCGATGGTCGCGCCCGCCGTAGCGAAAGGTCAGTCGCTCGTGGTCGATCCCCAGCAAATGCAGGATGGTCGCGTGGAGGTCGTGCACGTGGACCTTGTTCTCGACCGCCTCGTAGCCGAGGTCGTCGGTCGCCCCGTACGACAGGCCGCCGCGCACCCCGCCGCCCGCCATCCAG
>Ga0114969_10004210_pt1 | contig 11404 bp, 7 predicted proteins | sample M_130807_MF_Meta_FD_87316 | JGI IMG/M metagenome (GOLD analysis project Ga0114969, IMG submission 87316) | Freshwater microbial communities from Lake Montjoie, Canada to study carbon cycling - M_130807_MF_MetaG | ecosystem: Environmental > Aquatic > Freshwater > Lake | place: Lake Montjoie...
CGCCGGCTCGATGCTTTCTGGGTCGACCGCGCCAATGCCGCCTCGGCCCGCAACGACTCCCTTGCCTTGGCCGCCTAAATCCACATTCCAACGATTCCGTCGTGCACCCGAATCAAAGTCTTGTTCATAAAGTTGTTTGTGGATTTCCCTTCAGACTAGGACAGTCCAGCGGATTCGAGCTCAAAAGGAAGGCTGATTTTGGTTCGTTTTGCCGCCGTTGTGATCAACCTCGCTGCCCACCGCCGTCGGCGAAGGCACCGGTATCCTTCGGGCCTCATTCTTCTTCCATTCGGTCGGGAAATCCGTGGCAACCCCCGTCGGGCGCCACCGCGGTCGGCAACCCAACCAAGAGGCAACCAAGCCAAGCCTTTCCCACATCCCGCTATTGCCGGAAACCCGCCCTCAGCCGCATCCTCGCCCTTCCATGGCACGCCGGCAGTACCCGTTTCACCTGATCGAACCCCGTTGGCAGCAATTCTGGCTGGCCGGCGAGACTTTCCGAGCTTTCAACCCCGGCGAAGCCGTCCCACCGCTCCACCCCTTCGCCCGCCGCCACGGCACTCCCGACAAGACCGGCCAGACCGATCTTCTGCCGCCCAAATACTACATCCTCGACATGTTCCCCTACCCGTCCGGGGCCGGGTTGCATGTCGGGCATCCCGAGGGCTACACGGCCACCGACATCCTCGCGCGCTACCGTCGCGCCAAGGGCTTCAACGTCCTTCACCCCATCGGTTGGGACGCCTTCGGCCTTCCCGCCGAACAATACGCCATCCGTACCGGGCAGCACCCCCGCATCACCACGGCCGGCAACGTCGCCAATTTCCGCCGGCAGATCCGCTCCCTCGGTTTCTCCTACGATTGGTCCCGCGAGGTCGATACCACCGATCCCGGCTACTTCCGCTGGACGCAGTGGATCTTCCTCCAGCTGTACAATTCCTGGTTCAACCCCGCATCGAACCGCGCCGAGAGCATCGCCACCCTCGTTTTCCCGCCGGATTGCACCACCGAGTCCCAGCGCCGGGCCCTTCGCGATTCCAAGCGTCTCGCCTTCGTGTCCGAAGCGCCCGTCTGGTGGTGCGAGGCCCTCGGCACCGTGCTCGCGAACGAGGAGGTCGTGGATGGACTGTCCGAAGTCGGCAAGCATCCGGTGGTCCGCAAGCCCATGCGGCAATGGATGCTGCGCATCACCACTTTCGCCGATCGTCTCCTCGCCGATCTCGACACCATCGAGTGGTCCGATTCCCTCAAGGAAATGCAGCGGAATTGGATCGGCCGCAGCGAGGGCGCGGAGGTCGATTTCCAACTCGCCGCCCATCCCGCCCGTCTCCGCGTCTTCACGACCCGTCCCGACACCCTGTTTGGAGCGACCTACATGGTGGTGGCTCCCGAACACCGTCTCGTCGACGAAATCACCGCGCCCGCGCGGCGCGCGGCCGTCGATGCCTATCGCGCCGAGGTCGCGAAGAAGTCCGACCGCGAGCGCACCGACGCCACCGGCAAGAAGACCGGCGTGTTCACGGGTGCCTTCGCGATCAATCCCGTGAACGGCGAGCAAATCCCGGTCTGGATCGCCGACTACGTCCTCGCGACCTACGGCACCGGGGCGATCATGGCCGTGCCCGCGCACGACCAACGCGATCTGGCGTTTGCCCGGCAGTTCGAATTGCCCGTGCGCCCGGTCGTGCAACCGCCCGACCCGACGGCGGATCCCATTGGCTTCTGCGATGCCGGAACGGCGATCAACTCCGCGGGCGCGGGGATCGCGCTGGATGGACTTCCCACGCCGGACGCCAAGCAAAAGATCACCGCGTGGCTCGAGTCGAACGGACTGGGGCAGAAGACGGTGAACTTCAAACTGCGCGACTGGCTGTTCAGCCGGCAGCGTTACTGGGGCGAGCCATTCCCGATCCTCTGGCGCACGGATGCCGACGGCACGCCGTACCACGAGGCGTTGCCGGAATCGTCGCTGCCGCTCCTGCCGCCGGCGCTGGAAGAATTCAAGCCGACGTCCGACGGCCAGCCACCCTTGGCCCGGGCAACGGACTGGGTGCGCGAGATTCCCGGGGCGACGCGCGAACTGAACACGATGCCCCAATGGGCCGGGTCCTGCTGGTACTACCTGCGCTACCTCGATGCCCGCAACGACTCGCGGTTCGTCGATCGCGCCGCCGAGAGCTACTGGATGGGCACCGCGGGCGCCGCGGCGACGCCGGGCGTGGACTTGTACGTGGGCGGCACCGAGCACGCGGTGCTGCACCTGTTGTACGCGCGGTTCTGGCACAAGGTGCTGTTCGATCTCGGCCACGTGTCCACGCCGGAACCGTTCTTCAAGCTGGTCAACCAGGGACTGATCCTCGGGGCCGACGGCCAAAAGATGTCGAAATCCACCGGGAACGTGGTGAATCCCGACGAGATTCTGGCCGAGTACGGTGCCGACGCCTTTCGGTTGTACGAGATGTTCATGGGCCCGCTTTCGGAGACGAAGCCCTGGAACACCCAGGGGGTCGAGGGCGTGTACCGGTTCCTCGGTCGGGTCTGGCGACTCTTCGTCGACGAGGCTTCCGAGACCGAGTTCGAGCAACGCCTCGCGGCCGAACCCGGGCGTGGCGCCGATTTCCTCGGCCAGATCCAACTCGCCGCGAACGTCGTTGAGACGGAACCCTCGGCGGCGCAACTCAAGGCGCTTCACGCCTGCATCCGCAAGGTCACCGACGATCTGGAGCACCTGCGGTTCAACACCGCGATCTCGGCGATGATGATGTTCGTCAACGAGGCGCTGCCGTGGGAACGGAAACCGGCGTCGATCCTGAAGGGATTCCTCCAATTGCTCGCGCCGTTTGCGCCCCATTTGGCGGAGGAACTGTGGGAACGACTCCACGCCCACGTCGGCCAGACGCCCCCGAGCCTGTCGTACGCGGATTGGCCGCGGCACGATCCGGCGCTCCTGGTGGAGGACACCCTGGAATTGCCGGTGCAGGTCAACGGCAAGCTGCGCGACGTTATCCACGTTCCGGCCGCGGCCACCGCCGCGGACATCGAGGCCGCCGCGCTCGCCGCCGAGAAAGCGCAACCATTCATCGCCGGGAAGACGATCCGCAAGGTCATCGTCGTGCCAAGGCGGTTGGTGAACATTGTCGTCGGCTGACGGCGTGTTACGCTCCCGGCCATGGCACGCCTGACCCGCCAGGAACAATGGACCCTCTGGGTCCTCGCGGTCCTGCTGTGCGCGGGCGGCGGCGGTCGCTGGTGGCTGCGCCATCATCCCACGGCCGGCCAAGCCCAAGGCGTTCCCTCCGCCCCACCCTGACCCCGCCATGCAGGACTTCGACACGGCCTTGGAATCGTTGGTGACCCGCGACGCGCGGTATCACCGGGACGCCTACCATTTCGTCCGCGAGGCCCTGGACCACACCCAGGGTTTGTACGCCAAGAGCGGGCACGTCAGCGCGCTCGAGTTGCTCGAGGGAATCCGCGATTACGCCCTCAAACAGTACGGCCCGATGACCCTCCTCGTCCTCGATGAGTGGGGCATCCGGCGCTGCGAGGACTTCGGCGAGATCGTCTTCAACCTGATCGAGGCCCAGGTCCTCAAGAAGACCGAGCGCGACCGGCGCGAGGATTTCGTGGGCGGCTACGACTTCACCGAGGCGTTCCGCAAGCCCTTCGAACCGGGCGCCACGGCCCGGAACTGAATCGCGTCAGACATCGCAGATCCGGACGCCCTGCTTCAGCGAGGCGAGGACATCGGGACGCTTGGGGACGAACTCCTGCGCCACGTGCCCCTGGAACCCGGTGGCGACGATCGCCTGCATGATGGCCGGGTAATTCAGTTCCTGGGTCTCGTCGATCTCGTTGCGTCCCGGCACCCCTCCCGTGTGGTAGTGGGCGATATGGGCGTGCTGCTTGCGGATGGTGGCGATGACGTCCCCCTCCATGATCTGCATGTGGTAGATGTCGTAGAGCAGCTTGAACCGATCCGAGCCAACGCGATGGCACAACTCCACGCCCCACGCCGAGTGGTCGCATTGGTAGTCCTTGTGGTCGACCTTGGAGTTGAGCAATTCCATGACGAGGGTGATGCCGTGTTGCTCGCACAGCGGCATCAGGCGTTTCAGGCCCACGGCGCAATTCACGAGGCCGGTTTCGTCGTCCATGCCCCCGCGATTGCCGGAGAAGCAGATCACGTTCTTCAACCCCGCCTTGGCGGCCGCGGGAATCCACTCGGAATACGCCGCGACCAACGCGTCGTGGTGCTCGGTGCGGTTGAAAGCCTTGTTGATGCCCCCGAGGCCGTCCCGGGTGGGATTGCTGGTCATCGCGCAGGTCAACCCATGTCGGGCGAGCACCGGCCATTCGCCCGGCCCGAGCAACTCGATCGAAGCGAGGCCGATGTCCTTGGCTGCGCGGCAGAGTTCCTCGAGGGACACCTTCGGATAGCACCATTTGCAGACGGAATGATGGATGCGGCCCTTGGAACCGACGGCGGCATCGGCGGAGGCGAGGCGTTGCGAGAGGGAGACGGCAGCGGCGGTGCCGGCGGCCGTGGCGAGGGCGGAGCGACGGGTCAATTTCATGGCGGGAGACGGGTGCGGAATGGAGCGATCAAACGCGGCCCGGACACCGGGCGCCAGTTTCAAGTTCCGGAACAACCCGGGCCCTTGACTCCCTCCCCTCCAGCCACCACGTTGCTGGCGTTGGTTCCAATGGGGGCGCACCGGTTTCGACCTGGGAGTCCTGCTTGGGACGGCATGCCGAGGATGGTTCGTTGGCCTCGTAAAACACCGGACCAAAACATCAACTGCTACCGAAGAGTTGGCTCTCGCGGCTTAATTGCCTGAGACGTCTGTCAGGTGACGCCTGCTGGCTTGACAGACGCTATTAGCAGGTTGGGTCGATGGCGGAGTTCGCGCGTCGTCGGCCGACATTTTCATGCGAGCTGGATCTCCGGGTTGGCCGTCAGCCCTTTACCCGGAGCTCGAGACCAAAGGCTGGCTAAGCATGTAGTTCGTTCCTTGTAGAATTGCCAGGGACAGGGGTTCAACTCCCCTCGCCTCCACCAACCTTCGCCGCACTATTCGGTTGCGACGACCTTCGCATTCGGGCGCGATGACGCCGATGCAGCATTGGAAAGCCATCGCGGCCATGGCGGAAAACCGCGTCATCGGCGCGGGCAACCGCATCCCGTGGCATCTCCCCGCCGATTTCCAGTGGTTCAAACGCACCACCCTCGGCGGCATCCTTGTCATGGGCCGCCGAACCCATGAGTCGATCGGACGTCCCCTGCCCGGGCGCGAAACCATCGTCCTCACGCGCGGCCCGTGGACCGCTCCAGGGATCTCCACGGCCGCCAGCATCGATGCCCTCGCCGCCCGTCTGCGTGGCGAATCCCGGGACGTCTGGGTTTGTGGCGGCGCCGAAATCTACCGATTGCTGCTCCCGCGTTGTTCCGAGCTGTTCCTGACCTGCGTCCCGGGCCGACCCGAGGGCGACGCCTTTTTCCCGCCGTTCGAGGACGATTTCGTGGAGACCGGAATCGTCCTCGAGGATCCTTCGTTCAAGGTCCGCCATTTCCGGCGCAAGGCGGAATCCACCCCGTGAACCGTCGGATTCGTGCCATCGCGGCGTGCCTGTCTTGGCTCGCCATCGCCCCGCTTCCTTCCCGCGTTTGGGCAGGACCGGTCGATGGCATTCCCGCGGTGCGACTGTGGTGGTATCCCAACCTCGGCGAATGGACCCGCTCGGCGGGGTCGGTCCCCGGACAGGTCCAATTCGCGTCGCCGCCCATCGATCCACCGTTCGGTTGGAACGAAGCGATCGTGTCGTGGAACGCGCCGACGAACGTGGTCCTGGAGGTCGAAGCGTGGCCAGAGGGCTCGCCCCATGGATACGCGTTGGGCCGCTGGAGTGCCGACACGAACGCGGCGCCGCGTTCGAGCGTGCCGGGGCAGCAGGATGCCTGGGGGAAGGTCGAGACCGACACGCTGGTGGCGAACCAGCCTGCCCGCATGCTGCGCATCCGCGTCCGGGCCCGGAAGGTCGACGGGCAGGAGGTCGATCCCGGTGCATTGCGGATCGGAGTATCGTTGGTCGGTGCCACCAACGCCCCGGTCCCGCCGGCGGCCGTGCCGGCGGCGCGGGGCCGGCACCTCGACGTGCCGCTGCATTCCCAAGCCGACTACCCCGAAGGCGTGCAGAGTTGGTGCAGTCCGGCGAGCATCGCGATGCTTCTGGGATGGTGGCGAAGCCGTGGGTTGGGCGGCATCCCGGACGTCGACGTGCGCGCGGTGGCGCACGGGGTCAACGATCCCGCATGGCCCGGGACCGGGAACTGGCCGTTCAACACCGCCTTCGCGGGCCAGCAACCGGGGTTGTCCGCCTGCGTCGCGCGCTTCGCGGGGCTTGGGGATATCGAGGCATGGATCGCGGCGGGCCGTCCCGTGGCCGCCTCGGTTTCGTATGCGCAATTGAAAGGCGCCCCCATTCCCTTGCCCGGCGACGGACACCTGGTGGTCGTGACGGGTTTCACGGCGACCGGGGACGTCTGGGTGAACGATCCGGGCGTGAACCGCGAACGGGGCACGAGGGTGGTGCCCCGGGACGCGTTCGACCGGGCCTGGAAGCATTCGCGCCGCACGGTCTATCTGGTCTGGCCGTCGCGGGAGGGCAAGCCGGCCCGCGGCGACGGCCGGTGGTGACGCGGACGCCGCGGTCTACGATCCGCGGGGAATGGCGCGGAACGTCTCGTCGAGCCAACGCGCCTGCACGTTGAGCAGTTGGTGGGGGTCGATCCGGCCGTAGGAGGCCCGGGCCTCGGCCCACTCCTTTCGCCGGGTGTTCAACTCGAACCAACACAGATAGTAGACCGAGGTCCCCGCCGGTCCGAGATTCAGCGTGTTCATCCCCCGAAGCAACTTCTCGGCGTCGGCCTCGCGTCCGTTTTGGAGCAACGCCAGAACGTGGTTCAGCAACGAACCGTTGTCGCCCGGTCTTCCGGAGACAACGCGGAGGGTGAGCTTGATGGCCTCGTCGGGACGACTGCGGAACGCGATGAGCGCGGCCGCGTGGTTGTTGGCGGCGCTGAGGTCGTTGGGCAGCAATTCGAGCGCCCGCTGCGACGCGGGGAGTATGTCCTCGTCGGAGTTGGCGCTGAAGGCCGCCACCGTGTACTCGAACCAGAATTCGGAACTGTCCTTCAACGACTCCTTCAGGGGCCGGAGAATGTCGACGGCGATCTTGGCAAAGCCCTCCGTCCGCAATGTCCGCGCCATCTCGCGTGCCAACGACTGCGACGGGATGGCCGACCGGGTTATGCGACTGGCCGCGTTGGAGGCCGCTTCCGGACGGTCGAGGCGGCCTTCGGCGATTGCTTCGGCAAAATAGGAATACGCGTCGAGTTGGGACTGGAGCGACGGGTCGTTCCGGATGGCCAGCGCAAGCGCGCGCAGGTCCGTCCAACGCTTGGCTTCCATGAGATAGGTGCCCTCCAGCAGCCAAAGCTCGGGTTCGAACGAAAACCGGCGAATGTGTTGTTCGAGATAGGCAATGGCGTTGTCGGCCAAACCGATCCGGTGAAAGCCCTCCGCGGCGAACGAGACTTCGGAGGGGGTGGCCGGCGGATGGCTGTAGTTGCGAGCCAATTCCCGAGCCTCCTCCTGCCGTCCCGACGAAAACAGCAGCAACCACTGGTAGACGTGGTGACCGAGCTGGTCGGCATGCTCGTCCTCGAGTTGGCGCATTGCGTCCGCGAACGTCTCGAGATCCTGGCGGGCAAAGCTGACGCTCAATTGGAGACGGTTGGCCAGGATGCGGTGGGCGGGGTCATTGCGGGCACTGTTCAGCGCTTCCTGCGCCGCGAAGGGATTGCCGACGTTGCCGACCGTGACCACCCACGCGTTCCGGTAGATCATCATCTCCGGGTCCTTCTCGAACAACGCGGCGTTCTTGTCCCAGAACTCCCCGAAATCCCGTTTCTTCCCGAGATCGAAATAGGCCCGCTCGATCCGCATCTTGCCCGCCGACGACAATTGGTCCCGGTAGGGTCCGCCCACCACGAGGACGTAGTTGTCGAGCGAGTACCGCCCGAGGACATCGAGCGTCAACTCCAGGTCCGCGATGTTGGTCTTGCCCAACCGCAGCAACCAGAAGGCCCGTCCCACGCCGAACCCCAAATGCTCCTGCGATACCCGGGGCTGCGCGACCAAGGCCCTCAAAGCCTCACGGATCACCTCGGTATCGCCGAGGTTGTTCGCGATGGCGGACGACCATGCGATGACCGCCTCGTTGAAGCGCCCGCCCTCGAGATGCCGGTTCGCCGCCCGCCGCAGCGAACGTGCCTGCCACAAATCCAGCCCGCTCACTTTCACCACCGGCGTGAATCCATCCGGCGTCTGCCGCCAGATCCGCGGCAGGAAGAGCCCGAATAAAATCCCGGACAGAAGTATGCCCAGGCTGATGACCGCAAACCAATGGTCGTAAAACAACACCAGGAGCGTGCCGCTGCTTCCCAGACGCCGCCCCAAGGAGTCGTCTTTTTCCGCTTCGATCAAGTTTGGTTCCTGACTCATGGTCGCTTGGCTGGATTTCGGCCGGATTCCGGTCCGGAAACCCCGTTGATTCCCTCGAACTGTTTCTCCAACCACATCACCTGCGGCGGAAGCAACTGCCGGCTGTCGACCCCGCCGTAATCCTCCAGCGCGGCCCTTGCATCGCCGCGGCGAGAATGCACTTCGAAGCGGCCGAGGTAAACCATTGTTCGGATCCACGGGTCCCGCCGCATCGCCGTCTCCAGACCCGCCAGCAGCGCCAACCCCTCGTCGTCCCGCCCGATCTGGATCAACGCCATGGCCCACGTCGCCCGGAACCGGAGGTTGTCCGGACGCGCCCCGACGGCATCCATCGTCAACCGGACCGCTTCCGCCGGGTCCCGCCGCAAGGCGACCAACGCCGCGCCCAGCCGATCGGCTTTCGACGGATCCCCCGGCGCCAATTCCCAGGCGTGTCGCGCCGCCTTCGCCATGCCTTCCACGTCGTCGCTGGCCGTCGCCGCCCGGTAGGCCAACTCCCAATAGTCCGGTTTTCCCGCCCATGCCGCCTCGCAGGCCCCCAGCAAGGCCTGGGCCTCGCGCGGGTGTCCGTGCCGCACCAGGAGACCCGAGACGATCCAAAGCACCGTGGGATCCCCCCGGACCGTGCGGACCAGATCGAGAAGGGCGGCCGACGACTCGGGAACACGCCCGGCCTTTTCGGCAGACATCGCGATGAGAAAGCCCGCGTAGGGACGCAGGACCTCGGATTCGCCGCTTTGGTCCCGCATGCGCTTCCCGAGTTCGCCCGCCATCGCCCAGTCACCGCGCTCGACCAATTGGGAACCCCATCGCAACCACAGTTCCGCCTGGTCGAACCGCGGCGCAGCGTCGCGCAACCACGCGATCGCCTGGTCCCGCTCGCCCAATGCCAATGTCATTCCCGTCAATGCCAGGGCCTCGTCCGCGGAACGCGGCCGGGGCGCGCGCGCCAACCCCGCCCGGGCCCGATCCGGCCTGCCGGCGGATTGCCAGAGCCGGGCGACGGCCACGTGGTCCAGGGGCCCGTCCAAGCCGGCTCCCCGCAAACGTGCCAAAGCGGCATCCGCGTCCGACGCCGCGCCGAAAGCGAAGGCGAGTTCCAACTCCAGTCGGGCCACCAACCCCGGCGGCCCGGACTTGGCGGCCGCCGCCATCTCGCGTCGCGCCGATGGCGCGTCCCCCGCCGGCCCCCAGCCGATCCGCCATGCGAGTTCGTGCAGGTGCACCGCCGGATCCTTCCGCGTCCCGGGATCCATCGCCGCCCAAAGCGGCCCCACGCCGGCGAACGTCCGCTCCGCCATGCGGGCCGCGAAGTACACCGGCAATTCCGCGGCGGAGAACCGCGCCACGGACGGTTCCATCAGCGCCACCGCCTCGCGCGGTTCCCCGTGGTGCGACAGCAAACGGGCAACCAAGGCAACGTCCGCGGGATTCGTCCCGCCAATCCGCAGCAGCCACAACCCGTGGCGCGTGCCATTCGTCAACGAGGCCCGAAGGGGAGGACTCTCCCGGAGCAACGCCTCCAGATGCGCCCGCTCGCACCCGACGCACTCCGGGTCGTTCGACACCGCGCGCTGCCACGCTTCCGCCGCGCCGGCGGCATTTCCCGCCGCGGTGGCCGCCCTTGCCGCGCGCGCCGCCATCCGTGCGTGCACCCAATGTCGGCCCGACAACCACCGCAACCCGCCGCCGTGTCGCGGTCCGTTCGGAAACGCCGGCAGGAACCACAGCAGGATTCCCAGCGCCGCCACGGCCATCGCCAACACTGCCACCATCCACTTCGGATCGCAGTACATCTGCCGCAACCACGGACGTTCGACCGCGAATTCCGGGATCAACAACTCCCCGTCCGCTCCCCGCCGCCGCCGCCATGGAACCCAGTTCGACACGAATCTCCCTTTCCCCGGGTTCAACCCGGCAACGTCGACAGCCAGATCGCCGGCCCGCCCACCGTCTCGATCCGGACTCTCCCCAGCGCCGCGGGCAGCAAGGCGAAACTCCCCGGCCTCAACTCGGTCTCCCGACCACCGCCCGACAACCGCAGCGTCCCGCGGACCGCCGCCAGCAAAGCGGGCTGGCCCGGACCCCTCGGATCCGGCGCCTCCCCGGCGCCCGAATGTTCGGCGATCCGGAACAGCGGGTCCTCGACCAACCGCCGCACCGCGAACGCCCCTTCGCGCGTCGTCGCCCGCGACGCCAACGCCGGCGCCGTGTCCGAGAAATCGATCGATTGCAACGCCGGCCCGAGGTGCAACTCGCGCGGCCGTCCGTCGAGCCCGACCCGGTTCCAATCGAACACGCGATAGGTGGTGTCGGAATTCTGCTGGATTTCGAAAATGACGATGCCCGCCCCCAGGGCATGGACGCGGCCGCTCGGCAGGAACAGCACGTCGCCGACCGCGACCGGCAACCGATGGAAGCAACCCGCCACGGTGCCGTCGGCCGCGCGCGCCGCGAACGCGTCGCGGGTCACGCCCGGCCGGATGCCGGCGTACACCACGGAACCGGGCTCTGCCGCGGCCACGTACCACATCTCCGTCTTGGGCTCCCCGCCGAGCGCCGCCGCCAGACCGGCCGGGGGATGCACCTGCAACGACAGGTCTTCGCGTGCGGCGAGCAATTTGCAGAGCCACGGGAAACGTTCCCCGGGCGCGACGGGATGCCCCAGGATTTCGGGGCCATCCGAGGCCATCAACCCGCGCAGCGTCCGGCCCGCCATGGGCCCCGCGTCGACCACGCTGGCCGCGTCCGGCCGGTCGCACACTTCCCAAGATTCCCCGATCACCGCGCCCGCGGGCAGGGCCTTGCCGAAAAGGTCGGCGAGGCGACGTCCACCC
>Ga0114969_10004212_pt1 | contig 11403 bp, 9 predicted proteins | sample M_130807_MF_Meta_FD_87316 | JGI IMG/M metagenome (GOLD analysis project Ga0114969, IMG submission 87316) | Freshwater microbial communities from Lake Montjoie, Canada to study carbon cycling - M_130807_MF_MetaG | ecosystem: Environmental > Aquatic > Freshwater > Lake | place: Lake Montjoie...
ATAATTTTGAATCTGAAGAAATCTTATTTCCACCTTCTTTTATTCCAGAACTGGCGTTTAATTTTTGTTTAAGTTCCTCTAGGGTTTCTATACCAGAAATTTCATCCAAAGCCCCTGCCATTCTGAGCCCTGCTGTTATATGTGTTCTTTCAAGTTTGGCACCGAACGCTATTGATTGGCTTATATCAGCATTAGTAGCAAGTCCTTTTGCATGCATTCTACCTTCTTCTGTTAGGTCTGGGCCCTTTCGTTTGTCATGTCTAAAAAAATGCAAAGCGATTATGCTTAAAGCCTCGTGATTTTCATGAGAGGTACTTGACTCGATAGAAGATTTTTCTGACATTAATTTATATTATTATTTGATAATCCTAACTATTCCTTTTGTTGCATCAACCTCGATCATGTCTCCAGTTTTAAAAACCTTTGTTCCAATTCGTGTGCCAATAATACATGGTTTTTTCATTTCTCTAGCAACAATGGCTGCATGGCAGGTCACCCCTCCTTCATCTGTCACAAAAGCCGCAGCCTTTTTCATTGCAGGTAGAAAATCTAATGTGGTCATTGGGGCAATAATAATTTCACCATCTTCTACTAAATTAATATCTTCATCTGACGTAAATACACGAGCTCTTCCTGAAACTATTCCAGAATATCCAATTGATCCTTTAATCTCTGTGGTATTTTCAATTTTGCCCGGATTAACATTGCAAGAGATTATTTTTTCAACGATATAGATATTTTCACCTATCCCTACAGCACTCCATTCTTTCGGGTCGTTATTTTTAGGGTGGTCCTTATAAAATTTATCCATTGATGAAAATAGGTGTTCGTTATTTCTCCATTCATCAATACATTTCCTATCTTCCTCATTTAATTTTTCATATAAACCCTCTATTACCCAGCGAACCACTATGAAATAAGTCAGTAGGTATGAAAATTCATCGGCGCAGTCAGCGTCTGGGTTCTGTGAGATTTTTTCTAAAGTTTTTTTATCCAAATTTGCCATTTTATCAATATAAAGCTTTGCAAAATCCATATCTTTGTCATCAAAGAACTGGTCTATCTCATCCCTGCTTTTCTTATCTCCAAACTGGTCTCCAAGAGAGTTTATTACCATTGTCCTGTATCCCACCCCGAACTCTTTAATTAAATTTGAAGACCATCCTATGATTTTTGCTTTTGATCCTAAAATATCAGGCCTGCGGTTGCCCAAAGAAATCATTTTTTGTCCTGCTATGTACGATTCAATTTCTCTTGTTTCCATTGGTTATATACTAGCATTATTCAAAAGCGTCGTAATTGGTCGGCTCTGCACAATGTAAAAAACACCTTTTTCATAAGCCCACTCTATGTCGCACGGAAATCCATAGTGATTTTCAATTTTCAAAATAATTTCAGAAAGTTGTAGAATTTGTTTTTCATTTAAAACCTGGCTTCTGCCTTCTTCACCTAAATCTTTCCAGCCACCTTTGTAAAGTCCCTTTGTTTGCTCAGAAACTGTAACGTTAATAATAGATCTTGGATTTTTCTCAACCACATATGAATCAGGCGTAATCTGTCCAGACACAATTGCTTCTCCTAAACCAAAGCATGCTTCTATAATCAATTGATTCCTGTCTTCAGTCACAGGATGCACTGAAAAAGCGATTCCTGAAAATTCTGACTCAACCATTTTTTGGATAACAACTGCTACAGAAATTTTCGTATCTTGTAGTCCTTTCTCAAGTCGGTAAAAAATAGCGCGAGGTGTGAAGAGGGAAGCCCAGCAATGTTTTACTCTTTCAAGCAAATTATTTTCAGTTGTGTTCAAAAACGAGTCAAGTTGTCCTGCCCACGCATGTTCTTTTCCATCTTCAGCTGTGGCGGATGAGCGAACTGCTACAAATTCTGTATTCAATTGTTTGGAAGACTTTTCGATACAATTTTTAATATCTTGTGGAATTTCGCAAGACAATATTAGTTCTTTTATTTTTTTCGAAGCCAATTCTACGGTATGAATATCTTTGTGATTTACTGAATCTAAAATTGCATCAATTTCTTCAACTAAATTAGTCTCTTTCAAGAACTGTTCAAAAGCTTCAGATAAGATAACAAAACCGGGAGGCACAGGAATGCCTGCCTGAGTCATTTCACCCAAAGAAGCCCCTTTCCCGCCTGCTTTAGCCGCACAATTTTTATCTAATTCTTTGAACGGAAGTGTAAACATGTAAACATATAGTAGTACATTGGACCTCTTTTGCAACAGTGTCTAATGAGGTACACTAATTGAACATGCAAAAACTCTCCCTCATATATAAAAACATAAAGAGGTGTGTGGGGCTTTCCTACAAATGGATGCCTTTTTATACCGTGATGCTTCTGGCGCTGAGTGTTGGTATTGCTATCATTCCGATCATTCAAGCCAAGGTTACAGGGGATATCGTTAACTCTATTACCGATTCTGTCACTAAAGGTCAAGGAATTCGCACTGTACTATTTTTAATATTTCTTTACGTTTTAATTAGACTTGTTTCCGACCTACTCTCAAGTGTAAATACATTCTTTGACAAAAGATGGTGGAATAAGTTTTCTAATGATCAGGAAATTTTCGAAATGGAATCGATGTCAAAGCTTGAACCCGGGCACCTTGAGGATCCAGAATTTAAAGCACTGCTCTCGACTGTAAAATTCAAAGGTTTTTGGAGTATTATTTCTTTGACCTATGCTCAATTTACAAGTCTTCCAAACCTTGTGGTTCTCCTGACTACTTCTGTAATTGTCTTTAGAGTTAACCCTTACATTATTCCAATTTTAATTGTGGCAACGTCTTTTGAATTTTATTTACAGCTTCGATATAACAAACATATCTGGATGATTTGGCAGGAAGGGGGAGATAGGATGAAAGTCTACTCTCACCTTAAGGAAAATGTGACTCAGAAAGTTGCAGTAACACAAAATCGTCTTTTAAAGTCTCTAGATTTTGTTGTTGATAGGGCTCGAGGAATCTTAGAAGCTTTCAATAAGGAACAGAAAAAAGCAGATTGGGAAAAGATCATCCGGTCATTTTTGGCCCATGGCCTTGCCTCACTCGGTTTTGGGTTTTCTTTCTACTTGATTATTAATCAAGTATTCACTGGAAAGATTAATGTCGGTGAAATGGTCTTTTATTTGGCGGTTTTAAGCCAATACACAGGAACTATCGATCAATTTTTTAACAGCATTTCGCGTCAATACAAAGACGCGCTCGAGGTTAACGATATATTCAAAATTGCAGACGTAACTCCATTTATTAAAGAAATTGCACATCCTGCAAAGCTTGACTTGGAGGGAGCACCAAGTATTGAATTTAAAAATGTATCTTTTTCTTATGCAAATAAAAAAGAAAAAATTCTGAACAACTTTAATCTAAAGATTGAAGCAGGAGAAAAAGTAGCCCTTGTGGGTAATAACGGTGCAGGAAAAACTACTTTGATAAAGCTGCTTTGCCGTTTCTATGATCCAACCGAAGGGCAAATTTTAATCAACGGAATTGACTTGAAAGATCTAAGCAAGGCCGAGTGGTATGGATACTTGGCATTATTATTCCAAGATTATTCTGCATATTCGTTTACTGCCAAAGAATCAGTGGCGATGGGTCGCGTTGAGGAAGAAATTGATATTGATAAAGTTAAAAACGCTGCTGTACATTCAGGAGCTAATGAATTTATCTCTGAATGGAAGAATCAATATGATGAACAGCTAGGAAGTGAATTTAACGGGATTGCTCCATCCCAAGGACAAGAGCAAAAAATCGCCATTGCTCGAGCCTTATACAGAGGTGGTTACGTTTTGATTTTGGATGAACCTACTGCCTCAGTTGATGCATTGTCCGAAGCTGACATTTTTGAAAAAATTAGAACATCGACTGAAAATCGCACACTTATTTTGATTTCGCACAGATTTAATACGGTAATAAATATGGATAGAATTATTGTTATCGAGCATGGATCTGTAGTTGAAGAGGGAAGTCACGCCAAATTGATGAAAAAGAAGAATGGAGTGTATGCAAAAATGTTCAATAGTCAGGCGGCTGGGTACACAGCCGCCTAAAGCAACTTTCTAAATGGCCACATGATGACCTCTGCGATCTTGTCGCTCAGGCTTCTCTTGTCCCAATCTTTTTGAGTTAGCAACTTTGCCTCGTCCCTCAACATGTTCGTCGCTCTTTCGACATCGGCTACAAATTTGTCATCTCCAGAAATTATTCCTGATTCAAAATTATAACGAAGACTAATACCATCCATATTCATAGTTCCAATTGATGCCCACCTGCTGTCAATTTCCACACCTTTTCCGTGAATCATTTTTGGGTGACGATAGATGTCTATTTTGTTATCTAAAAAGTAATTCATATAAGTATGACTGGCAATATCAACAAACGGGTGATCAGTTTTATGTGGAATGATAATTGTCACAAGCACCCCACGTCGGCGCGCGGCCACTAATTTTCTCATAAGCCTGTGGGTTGGTAAAAAATAGGGGGTAGTAATAGTAATATGCTTTGTGGCCTTTCCAATTCTATTAATCAATGCTCGGTAGAGCTGATGCTTGCCTGGCATAGGCGACTGAGTGATGTACATGAATGGCAATCTCACATCAGCATTCATCAGTTGATCTTTTTCTTGAATAAGTGCTTTTCTCTCCGCGTAATATTTTTTAAGACTTCCTTTTAATTCTCCAACATCAATATTTACCCAGGAAACTTTTTTAGATTCGGAGCGGGACCAAATGTTGTCAAAAGCTTTCTGCATCGAAGTTATTGGATGAGGAAGAATGGTAATTGTCGGAGTCGGCGGCAGTTCGCTTTTTCCAATAGAAAGCCTAACATTCAAGTCTAGCCACTTTTTAACAGGCTCTCCAATGCAAATTCCACCGTGGTAAACAATGCATTCTGGGGTATCAAAATCAATGATAAGGATTCTTCTGTGGTTTCTAAAAAAACCAAATCGATGAAAACCTTTTGTGAAGGGGACAAGCCAATTAAAAAACTTTATCTCTATTCCAGCCTTTATCATGTCATGATAAGTTTTTGAATTATTAAATCCAAAAGCCCCCGCCGAATCAAAATGACAGCGGATTTTGACTCCGTTTCGTGCGCGTTCTATCAGCGCTTCTCCGAATTTGTTACCGATTTCATCTGCAATAAAGTAAAACTGTTCAAAATCTATAGATTTTGTGGCTCTATGGATATCATCAAGTATGATCTGCCATGCATCATCGGTCGTTGTTATGAGTCTGTGCTCTAGGGGGAATTCAATCATATAGTTCGCTTTTTTATTAATTGTATTATAATCTAAATATATGCAAATCGCATTTATTCTGCTTACCTTCGTTTCAACTGTTTTAGGGGGTCTCGTGGCTTTAAAGTTTAAAGACCGCCGGCATTTATTGTTGGGCTTTACGGCAGGGGTTTTATTGTCTGTGGTGGCGTTTGATTTATTGCCAGAAATTTTCGAAATGGCGCAGTCGGTTGGATTTGATGTACGTATGGCGATGGTTGCTATGGTTCTTGGGTTCTTAATTTTCCATGTTGCAGAAAAAGTTTTTTTGGTTCACCATTCTCACGAAGCAGATTATGGAGAACATAAGCATCACCATTCATCTCTTGGTTCTTTGTCGGCCAGTGCTTTAATACTCCATTCATTTTTTGATGGAATTGGAATTGGATTAGGTTTTCAAGTTTCAACTACTGTCGGAGTAGTCGTCGCGCTTGCGGTTATTGCTCATGATTTTACTGATGGGCTTAATACAGTTTCTTTAACTTTGGCACACGGGGGGACTGATGCGAAAGCTAAAAAGTTTTTACTTCTCGATGCTATCGCGCCTGTGTTGGGAGGATTGTCGACACTATTTTTCACGTTTTCTTCAGGTGCCTTGATTATGTACTTGGGATTTTTTGCAGGATTTTTAATTTATATGGGGGCATCGGATATTTTGCCGGAGGCGCACAGTAAGGATTCTTCTTTGTGGACGGTACTTGCGACAATTGTTGGGGTGGTGTTTATGTATGTGGTGACAGGGGCTTTGGCAGGGATTTAAAATTCACATAAAAACTCTATTTAGGATATAATGTTTCCATATTTACTTAATAAATAAAATTACAAATGTCATTAACATCATCAGTCGGAGTCGGTTACGGAGAAGACGCTTTTTCAGCAGGAGCCTCAGCAAGTCAGGATGCAGTAGCAAGATTGGGTTCAGGGGTAAAGCCAGACGCTTTTATTGTTTTTTCATCATCAAAATATGATCAGGAACAAATGTTAAAAGGGGTGAGGTCAATTAACAGCGAGGCACTTCTTGTTGGTTCATCAACAGCAGGAGAAATTAGCACAGAAGGTCCAGTTGGAAGAAGTTCCGTCGTGGTAATGGCTCTGTCATCTCAGAGTGTAAAGTTTTTTGCCGCAGTAGGTGATCCTGTTTCAAAAGGCCCACACAATGCAGGTAAAACGGTCGCTGATGCGGTAAAGGCACAAGCAGGAGGGGACTTAAAAACATTCATAATGTTACCTGATGTGTTGAATGGTAATGGTGCAGAGACAGTGCGAGGGGTCTTGGAATCGTTAGGTGAACACTTTCCAGTAGTAGGCGGTGCGTCGGGTGATGATTTTCAATTCAAAAAAACTTATCAATATTTAAATGACAAAGTCTACAGCGACTCGGTTGTTGGTTTGGGATTGACAGGGGACTTTAAAATTGGAATCGGCGTAAAGCATGGCTGGATTCCAGTGGGCGCACCAATGAAAGTTACAAAATCAGAAGGTGGAGTTTTGTATGAGGTAAATGGGATGCCTGCCATCAAGGTCTATGAAGACTATTTCGGAGTAGAAGAAGCATCAGTTTTAAAAACAGAAACGTTGGCAAAATTGGCGATCACGTATCCACTAGGAATTAAAGTAGAGGACAGTGAAGAACTTTTGATCAGAGACCCACTTTCAGTTGATGCTAATGGATCAATTACTTGTGCTGCTGAAATTCCAGAAGGATCGGACATTCGCCTTATGATTGGAAGCATCGAGGAAGCCGTAAAAGTGGCTAAAATGGCCGCAAAAAACGCTCTTGATCAACTTGAAGGTGCTACTCCAAAGGCGATTATTATCTTTAACTGTATTGCTAGAAACAAATTGTTTGGATCAAGGTCAGGTGAGGAGATTACAGCTATCCAAGAAGTGTTGGGTAGGGACGTTCCATTAATTGGCTTCTATACTTACGGTGAACAAGCCCCTATGAATGGCGAAGTTAAAAATATCAATCAGTGTAATTCAGCCTTCCATAATGAAACGGTCGTGGTTGCAGTTTTAGGATAGATAAATAAATGAACGAACAAGAGATTAAAATTTTAGAATTGAAAAATGAACTTTCTGTGTGCAAAGACCAGATGCAGAAATTGATGGTGGATCAGCAAGAAGCCGCCAAGCTTTTGATTCGTCGAGACCTGGCACTTAGTCGTGCTAACGAACAACTGCAGGCCTTGGACTTGGCAAAATCAGAATTTATCTCCATCGCTGCGCATCAATTACGAACACCCCTCTCTGCGATCAAGTGGATTCTTCACATGCTTGTTCATAATGAATTCCAAAATGAAGGTGAAACGTTAGAATTTACGCAAAAGGCAGCACAGAGCACTAATAGAATGATCGAACTGGTTAATGATTTGCTTGAGGTAGACCATATTCAGTCTGGAAAAGACCAGTTTGTGTTCAAGCCGTTGGATGTAAAAGCCCTCATTGAATCTATCGTCCTTGAGTTACAAACAATTGCAAACAAGAGAAAAATTAACTTCGATATTGATTTGAAAAACTGTGTCGAGATTTCTGGAGACGTAACAAAGCTTCGTGAACTTTTCCAAAATTTAATCGAGAACGCTATAAAGTATTCTCTGGAGGGTGGTAATGTAAAAGTTACAGCCAGTCTTTCCGAAGGATTCTTGGAGATAGCAGTCAAAGACTCGGGTATAGGAATTCCTGAAGATCAAAAGTACAGTATATTTTCAAAGTTCTTCAGAGCTGCAAATGCTATGAAAGTAGAAACTGTAGGGTCGGGACTTGGATTATTTATTGCAAAAGAGATCGTCGTAAGGCACGGAGGTAAGATCTGGTTTGAAAGTAAGATGGGTGAGGGTACGACGTTTTTTGTGGAACTACCACTTCCTAAGAAGGCTTAAATCGTCATTTTAGGATATAATACAAAACACATGAAGAAAATCTTAATAATTGAAGACGACGAACTCTTGGGTGACCTTTTATTGCAAAACCTAAGTACCGCAGGCTTTGACTGCGAGCTAGTTAGAGATGGATTGAAGGGCTATAGCAGAATAGGTGAATTAATGCCTGATCTTGTAGTGTCAGATCTATTCCTTCCATCTTTAAGTGGTTTTGAAATTCTTTCTCAGAAAAGACTGGATGTTAAAATTGCCACAGTACCAATTATTATCCTCACTAACTCTTTAAGGCCAACAAGTATCGGCTCAATAGAGGACTTGGGTGCAGATGATTTTATGGTAAAATCAGACGTAACACAGGAGGAAGTATTAAAAAGAGTTAAAAATATTTTAAATAAAAAAACAGATATGAATCAAGATCAAAATCCTGTACAAGGAACTAAAAACATTTTAGAAGGCAAGAAAATTCTTGTTGTAGAAGACGATAAGTTTATAGGCAGTATTCTGGTCACTAGACTTGTAGGTCAAAAAGTTGATACAGCATACGCAAATAGCGGAGAAGCGGCTTTGGAGGAAATAAAAAAACAGGTTCCAGACATAGTCCTTCTCGATGTGCTATTACCAGGCATAGATGGTTTTGAAGTTTTAAAACAAATTAGAGCAAATCCATTGACTGAAAAAGTCCCAGTTATGGTACTTTCAAATTTTAATCAAATGAAAGACAAGGAAAAAGCTGAATCTATGGGCGCAGCTTTTTTAGTTAAAGCCTTGGTAAATCCAGACGATATTGTCGAACAAGTAAGAAAGATGCTGAATGTCTAGGATAGAATATTTGCCTCCCGAGCGATTTTTAGACCAAACTTTTTATATACCTCATCTGATATAAACTTTTCAGCATAATACAGGTCCGAATATGTACCTGCCCCGTCATGCGTTAGGACAAGGGCATTGTTTTCTGAAATCTTAATTGGACCGAAAGACTTACCTTTTAAACCACATTGGTCGATAAGCCAACCTGTAGGAATTTTGAATGAGTTGTATAAAGGAATGCTTGGAAAGTTTATTTTTAATCTTGATATTGTAGTTTCGTCTACGATAATATTTTCAAAATAGGATCCGACATTTGGTGTGATTTTTGGATCAGGAAGTTTTTTACTTCGAATGGAGATAATCGCGTCACGAATTTCTCTGAGAGTGGGAGTTTTTTTAAAGTAATTTTTTAAGTCAGGATAATTCAAAGTGGAAGGGGGATTTTTCGAAAGTTTGAAGGTTACGGCGGTTATAATATAGCGATTTTTTTCTGTAGTTTTAAAAATACTTGTTCTGTATCCAAAACCACATTCTCTATTCGAGAGGGTTTTAAATATACTTTCTTTTAAGTCAAAAACATGGACTTGTATAATAGTGCCACACACCTCTTGTCCGTAGGCCCCAATGTTTTGAACAGGTGAAGCACCGACGCTTCCCGGGATGGCAGAGAGTGCTTCAATTCCCGAGTAGTCACATTCAACAGAATACTTAACAAAATCATCCCATGAATGGCCTGCTTGGACTTTAAAAGTGTTTTCAGAGAGTTTCTCTATTCCTTTATTTTTCATATGAATAACAAAGTAGGGGAGAACTTTCGAATCATTAAAAATGGTGTTACAACCTTCGCCGAGGATGTAAATAGGGGATTTAGCTTCTTTTACCAATAGGGGTAAGTCTGAAGTATCGGTTATTTCTACAAAATATTTCACAGTGGCTCCCATTCGGAATGAAGAATATTTTTTGATATCCACATTTTCTAAAATAGAGTATGGCATGAAATTATTATATCATATATGATATAAAGTATGAAAAAACCAAATGCACACCTTGGACTCTTGATTAAGCAAATTCGTGAGGACCGTGGATTAACCCAAGCAGATTTTGCAAAGTCGCTACATACTTCACAAAGCGCAGTTGCCCGTATTGAAAGCGGGAATCAAAACGTGACAACAGGAGAGTTGCAAAAAATTAGCAAAGCATTAGGACGAAGACTAATCTCGATTACTGATTCAATGGATGTGGAAATTCGTGGTGGGAGGAAATTAAGTGGAACTGTTTCAACTAATACTTCAAAAAATGGTGCATTAGGTTTGTTATGTGCCTCATTGTTGAATCGTGGGCAGACCATTTTACATGGTATTCCAAAGATTCAGGAGGTGCATCGCATTTTGGAAATTTTTAACAGCATTGGAATCTCGACAAGATGGTTTGGGATTAATAGTCTGGAAGTTCAACCACCAAAGGTGTTTAAGATGAATGGTTTAGATGCTGAAGCGGCAGGGCGCATTCGTTCTATCCTTATGATTATCGGACCATTGGCACATAAAATGAAAGAGTTTTCACTGCCACATGCAGGAGGGTGTAAAATGGGACAGAGAACAATTGTGGCACATAGATATGGGCTAGAAGACTTAGGAATTAAAATTACAACTAAAGATGATCACTACAAGATTGAATCAAAGTCATTAAAACCAGCAGACATTGTTATGTATGAGGCAAGTGACACTGCTGCAGAAAATATTCTCATGGCGGCGGCGCTCATTCCGGGAAAAACCACCATTCAATTCGCGCCGCCCAACTATCAGGTGCAGGAAGTCTGTTTTTTCTTAGAAAAATGTGGAGTAAAGATTGAGGGGATAGGGACAACCAACCTAACAGTCCATGGCATAAAAGATATTAATCAAAAAGTCGAATACTTCAACAGTGAAGACCCAACCGAATCGATGATGTTTTTGTCAGTTGCAGTGACTACCAATTCAAAATTAAAAATTGAAAGATGTCCGATAGATTTTCTGGCACTGGAGCTTTTGAAGCTTGAAAAAATGGGACTTAAATATGAGAAGTCAAAAATTTACTTATCAAAAAATGGTAGGACAAAATTGGTGGACATTGTTGTGCATCCGTCCCGCTTACAGGCTCCGATGGATAAACTGCACGCTCAACCATACCCTGGAATCAACACAGACAATTTGCCGTTTTTTGTCCCAATTGCAACTCAGGCAGAAGGCTCAACTCTAATCCATGATTGGATGTGGGAAAATCGTGCGATTTATTTTACAGAACTTTGCAGATTAGGGGCAGATATTACTTTGGCCGATCCGCACCGAGTTTTTATTCACGGTCCGGTTAAGTTGCGAGCGACGCAAATTGTGTGTCCGCCTGCACTTCGACCTGCAATGATTATTATGATTGCGATG
>Ga0114969_10004214_pt1 | contig 11402 bp, 7 predicted proteins | sample M_130807_MF_Meta_FD_87316 | JGI IMG/M metagenome (GOLD analysis project Ga0114969, IMG submission 87316) | Freshwater microbial communities from Lake Montjoie, Canada to study carbon cycling - M_130807_MF_MetaG | ecosystem: Environmental > Aquatic > Freshwater > Lake | place: Lake Montjoie...
CCAGCCCCGACCAAGGTCGACGACGGAGAGGCATCGCGATGCCCCCGAAGGGCAGGCGTCTAGATCTCGACCTGCATGCCCAGTTCGACGACGCGGTTCGCCGGCAACCGGAAGAACGCGGTCGCGCTGGTGGCATTGCGCGCCATGATCGCGAAAAGCCGTTCCCGCCACAGCGCCATCCCCGCCCGACGCGAGGGGATGATGGTCTCTCGGCTGAGGAAGAACGTGGTTTCGGATTCCTTGAACTCCAGGCCTTGTTCCGCGGCCAACTCGAGCCGACGCGGCACGCTGGGGTCCTCGAAAAAGCCGAACCGGGCCCGTATCCGCCAGAAACCGTGCGGCAATTTTTCCACGACGACCCGCTCGGCATCGGGAACCCGGGGATCCTCGGAGACCTGCAGCGTCAGGAACACCACGCGCCGGTGCAGCACCTTGTTGTGTTTCAAGTTGTGCAACAGGGCCAGCGGCGTGCCATCCGACGAACCCGCCATGTAGACCGCCGTGCCGTCGACCCGCGCGGGTTGGCGCCGCTCGACGCTCTCGATGAAGACGTCGGCCGGAAGCGACGCCGACCGCATCCGTTGCCAAAGCAGGAAACGGCCGCGTTTCCAAGTGGCCATGAGCGTGAACAGCACGATGCCAATCACCAGCGGGAACCAGCCGCCATGGGCCACTTTCAGCGCGTTGGCACCGAAGAACGCCATCTCGATGATCAGGGCCGGCACGCAGACCAAAGCCGCCTGCCATGGTTTCCATCCCCACAACCGCCGCGCCGCCCGGTAGAACAACAGGGTCGTGACCGCCATCGTCAGGGTCACAGCGATGCCGTACGCGGCGGCGAGATTCGACGACGTCTTGAACCCGACCACTAGCCCGAGACAGGCCGCCATCAGCGCCCAGTTCACGTGCGGCATGTAGATCTGCCCGCGCTCGCTCTCGCTCGTGTGCTCGATCGACAGGCGCGGGATGTAGCCGAGTTGGATGCCCTGCATCGTCAGCGAAAACGCACCGCTGATCAGTGCCTGCGAGGCGATGACGGCGGCGGCGGTCGCGAGAACCACCAGGGGAAACAATGCCCACGTCGGCGCGAGATTGAAAAACGGGTTCTCGTTCATGTCCGGATTGGCGATCAGCAACCCGCCCTGCCCGAGGTAGTTCAATACCAGCGCCGGCAACACCATCCCAAACCAGGCGATCCGGATCGGACGCCGACCGAAATGCCCCATGTCCGCATAGAGGGCCTCGCCGCCCGTCACCACCAGGAAGACCGACCCGAGGATCTTGAATCCCTCGAAATGATGCGTGCCCAGGAACCGCGCGCCGTGGATCGGGTTGATCGCGGCAAAGACCGCCGGGTGGAGCAGGATGCCCCGGATCCCGAGCAGGGAGATGACCCCGAACCAAGCGACCATGATCGGCCCGAACACCTTGCCGACCGCCCCGGTCCCGGCGCGTTGCGCCATGAAGAGGCCCGACAAAACCCCCACCGTGATCGGCACCACGTAGGCGTCCAGTTTGGGCGTCAATACGCTCAATCCCTCCACCGCGCCCAACACGGACACGGCCGGGGTGATCATTCCGTCCCCGTACAGGAGCGCGGCGCCGAACAAACCGAGACCCAGCATGACGCGGGTCCCACGGGTTTGCGCCGAGGGATTCCCCTTGTCGGGATAGGCCAGCGACAACAACGCGAGGATCCCGCCCTCGCCCTTGTTGTCGGCCTGCATCACGAAGATGATGTACTTCACCGCCACGATTAGGATCAGCGACCAGATGAAGAGCGACAGGATCCCCAGCACGTTCCCGGGGTTCACCGACATCGCGTGCTGGCCGTGGAAGCACTCGCGCAGCGCGTACAACGGGCTCGTGCCGATGTCGCCGTACACGATGCCCAGTGCGGCGAGGGTCAGGCCCGCGAGACGCGACCGCGAGGATGGGTTGGATTGCATGGGTGCGAAATGCTTTCAGGCGGGGACCGAGGCGGGAACGGTCGCAAACCCGCCGGCGGGGACCGGGATACCCGCCGGGATGTCCGGCCAACCCAACACCGTCGCGCCGCCGACGGAGGGCAATGCGATGGCGGGCTGGCTGGCCCGCGTGGGGCCAAGCCTCTGGACTGAATGGTCTGTGTTCATTTCGCGCGGACCGACCTTGCCTCCGACCAAGGGCAACGCCGGTCCACGCCAAGGCGGGATCGCCATCTGCCCCTTCCAATGCCTTCGAGGTTAGCTGACGGGCTCGGGCTGAAAGGTGCCCTGGATCGTGGTTGCCCACGCTCGTGCGCCCCGTCCCGAACGATCCCCAGATCGTCCGGGATTTGGTTCCCCCGCGCCCGGTATTTTGGATGCCACCGGGCTTCGGCGAGCGGGCGACGTATCTCAAGTTGCGCACCCGGTGTCAAACGCCCGGCCGCGAACGAAATGCACAACACTCTGCTGGAGAGCATTTTGTGCTGTTTTTCCAATCACCGGCCGTTCGGGTGGAATCGTTCGGATTCCCGACGCCCGCGGGGTTTTCCTCCCCCCCCGCTTCCGACGGTTGGTCCATCGGGCACGCGGTGGTACGCTGCGCCCATGGCGTTTGATTCCTTCGGGGACTGGGTCCGCGGCCTCGAGCGGGCCGGCGAGTTGCGGCGCGTCCGGCAACCCGTCGCCACCGAACTCGAGATCACCGCGCTGGCCGACGCCGAGATGAAGTCGCCCGGCGGCGGCAAGGCATTGCTGATCGAACATCCGACCATCGCCGGCGTGCGGAGTCCGTTTCCGGTCGCCATCAACACGCTGGGTTCTTGGAAACGCATGGCCCTCGCCCTTGGCGCGGATTCCGTGGACGCGGTCGCCGCCGAACTCGGCGCGCTGATGCACGCCAAGCCTCCGACCGGGATCCGCGACGCCATCCATCTCCTCGGCCAAGCCCTCGAACTGCGCCATGCCCGGCCGCGTTCGGTGCGCGAGGGCGCGTGCCAGGAAGTCGTCCACCGCCTCGATCCGGTGCCCACGGCCACCACGCCCTGGCCGGCGGCCCCGGACATCCTCCGGGGCGAGACCACGCCGGAGTACCCGCCGACCCTGCTGGACCTGCCGATCCTCAAGTGCTGGCCACTGGACGGCGGCCGTTTCGTCACCCTTCCCTGCGTCGTCACCCGGGATCCGGACACGGGCGAGCGCAACGTGGGCATGTACCGGATCCAGATCTACGACCGGCAGACGACCGGCGTTCACTGGCAGTTGCAGAAGGTCGCCGCCCGCCACGGGCGACGTTACTACGAGACCGGCAGGCGGATGCCGGTGGCGATCTTTCTGGGTGGCGACCCGGCGTACCCGTTCGCGGCCACGGCGCCGCTGCCGGACGGCATCGACGAGTTCCTGCTCGCGGGATACCTGCGGAAGAAATCGGTGGATCTGGTGAAATGCCTGACGGTGGACCTCGAGGTGCCGGCGGACGCGGACTTCGTGATCGAAGGCTACGTGGACCCGGTCGAGCCATTGCGGATGGAGGGACCGTTCGGGGACCACACGGGCTTCTACACCTTGCCGGAGCCCTATCCGGTCTTCCACGTGACGGCGGTCACCCACCGACGGGATGCGGTGTATCCGGCAACCATCGTGGGCGTGCCGCCGATGGAAGACTTCTACATCGGCGGGGCCTCGGTGAAGGTCTTCCTGCCGATCTTCCGCATGAACTTCCCGGAGATCGTGGACATCGCGCTCCCGGCGGAAGGCGTGTTCCACAACCTCGTGGTGGTGAGCATCCGCAAGACCTACCCCATGCAGGCCTACAAGATCATGCACGGCCTGTGGGGCATGGGGCAGATGATGTTCACCAAGTATCTGGTGGTGGTGGACGACGACGTGGACGTGCACGACACGAGCGCGGTGTTGTTCCGGCTTTGTTCGAACACCGACCCGCAGCGCGACACGCTGCTGACGCGCGGCCCGGCGGACGTGCTCGACCATGCCACCCCGGAAGTCGGCTACGGCGGGAAGATGGGCATCGATGCGACGCGCAAGCTGTCGGGCGAGGGCTTCAAACGGCCGTGGCCACCGTTGATCCGGATGGATCCCGCGGTGCGCGAAAAGATGGCCAAACTCTTCGATCTTTGACCGGGCTCGCCCTTCTCGTGACGACGCGCGCCGTGTCCGGCGTCGCGGCGAACGCGCTGCAGAAGCGACTCCTCCACGACGGTCTCCCCGTCCGGCGTCTCTGGCTCGCGACCCATGCCTGGATGTTTCTCCCCGCGGCCGCGCTCGCGCTGTCGCAACCCGTTCCCCAATCACCCGCGTTCTGGAGGGACGCCGCCGTCGCCGGCGCCCTCGACGCGCTCGGCAACCTGGCCATGGTCGCGGCCCTGCGTTCGACCGATCTCTCGGTGTTCGGCCCGTTATTCGCAAAGAGCCCTTTGCTCGCGCTGGCGTTCGGGTGGGTGTTTCTCGGGGAACACCCCACGCCGATCGGCCTCGCGGGCGTCGGGATCACCGCGACCGGGGCAGCGTGGTTGTTGGGAGACAAGACCCCGAACGCCGCGCGTCCCGAACCGCGCCGGATGGCGTCGATCGTGGGACTGCGCATGGCCGGGCTCGCGCTGTCCTCCGCGGGCGCCGTGTTCCTGAAACGCGCCGCCGACTCCGGCGGGGTGGGATGGACGGTGGGCATCTGGGTGGCGATGGGCGGCGTGCTGCTGGCCGCGGTGGGTCCGGTTGGCCGGGCCCTGTCCGGGCGCGCGTCGGAAGGCCAAGGGCGGTTGCGGGAATCCATGCCCTCCGCGCCCAAGACACCCCGGTCGCCCGGACACGGCGGCATCGCGTTCCATGCCGGGCTGTTCCTCGCGATGCAATGGGCGACGGTGGTCGTCTTCCGCGGCACCTTGCTGGCCTATTCCTTCGTGTTCTTCCAACTCGGCATGGTGCTGCAGGTGGTCGTGGGCCGGGTGGTGTTCGGCGAACCGGCATTCGGGCGGCGCCTCGCCGCAAGCCTGGTGATGGCGGCGGGGGCAGGGCTGGTGTTGTGGCGTGGATGAACCACGCGGCCCCGTGCCCGCTTTCCATCCGGCTCTCCCCGCCGCCGCGGGCTTGTCGCGGCGAGTCCGGATGCGCCCTCCGCCGACTGCCGGCACAACTTGCGGTTTGAAGGGAACGCGGCGCGGTGCCCAACCTCGGGGCATGAACCGTCGCCCCAGCCTCCCCGTCGCACTCACCATCGCCGGATCGGATTCCGGCGGCGGCGCGGGCATCCAGGCCGATCTCAAGACCTTCGCCGCGATCGGTGTCCACGGTTGCACCGCGATCACCTGTCTCACCGCCCAGAATCCCAAGGGCGTCTCCGGCGTCCATGCCGCGCCCGCGGCATTCGTGCGCGCCCAAATCGACGCGGTCTTCGCGGAACTGCCCCCGCGCGCCGCCAAGACCGGGATGCTCCACGACACCCCGATCATCCGGACCGTCGTCCATGCCTGGCGCGCATCGCGCCGGCCCCCGCTCGTGGTGGATCCCGTGATGATCGCCACCAGCGGCGCCGTTCTGTTGCGCAAGTCAGCGCGGAAGACCCTGCGCGACGAACTGCTCCCGCTCGCCGCCCTCGTCACGCCCAATCTCGACGAGGCCGCCGCGTTGCTGGAACGTGCTCTGAATTCGGTCGACGACCTGCGGCAGGCCGCGCGCGATCTCCATCGCCAACTCGGGGTCCCGGTGCTCGCCAAAGGCGGGCACCTGCGCGGAATGCGCGAGGCCGTGGACGTCTATTGGGACGGCACCGAAGAACTGTTGTTGTCGGCTCCGTTCGTCCGGGGCGTCGCCACGCACGGCACCGGTTGCACCTATGCGGCGGCGATCGCCGCCTACCTCGCGCTTGGATGCGCGATGCCCCATGCCGTCGCCCTGGCGAAGGAACACGTGACGCAGTCCATCGCGCAGTCCGTGCGCGTGGGCCGGCACGGCACGTTGAATCCATTCTGGAAATGACCCGCCTCGCTCGTCCCTTGACGCCCGCGAATCCGCCTCCGCATCTTCCGCCGATGCCGCTCCCGACCGCAGGCCTGAAGACTCGATTCCGCTGGGTCCTTCCCTGCATCCTCTTCCTCGGCTTCGCCCTGCGGGTCGGACTGATGTTTCGCGAGGATCCCGTCCAGTCGATGCTCAACCAGAACGACGGCATGGAGTATCTCGCGTACGCGCGCTCCATCCTCGACGGCAAGGGCGACGATCACGCGCGCATCTTCGATCTCGTGCGCCCCCCGGGTTACCCCCTGTTCCTCATCCCGTTCGAAAGCCTGTTCCCGATGGAATCGCGCCATCTTCTCGTGTCCATCCGGGGATTCGAGCCGCCGGTGCGCATCAGCGACGCGATGTTCCGCACCATCGAGGGCGTCCAGTGCGCGATCGACATGGCGACGGCCTGCATCGTGGGACTGATCGCCGGCCGCATCGGGGGATCCCGTGCCCGGCTGTGGACGACGGCGCTCTACGCGTTCAACCCGCTCGTCGCCGTGTTCCCCGCCTGGGTGATGGCCGAGACGGTGTTCATCTTCCTGACCTGGCTGGGGATCTTCCTGCTCCAGTCCCTTGGCGAAGGATCGTCCCCGCAACGGTGGCGCCGTCTCGTGGGAGCCGGGATCGCGTTGGCCTTTGCCTGCCTGTGCCGCCCCAGCCTGCAGGCCTTCCTGCCGGTCGCCGCAATCTGGGTGGGATGGATCGGCTATCGGCGGACAGGGCGGTTGAGGACGGCCATCGCCCAGATGGCCGGGCTGACCGTCGCGGTGTCGGTCTGGTTGCTGCCGCTGCAGGTGCGGAACCTGTGGCATCACGGCGAGTTCAACATCGCGCCGCGCTATGCCACCGCGATGTACGCGATGAGCAGCTCGCGCGAATACTATGCCACCTTCGCGGCCCGAACCCCGCACGAATACTACGCCTCGCTCGCGCGGTTGTTCGCGCCCTACCACGTCGGCTCCGGCAAGTATCAGGCGGATTGGGTCCGGGATGCCTCGGCGTTCCGGCGCGGACGGCCGGCGGATTGGTGGCGGATGCAGGGGCTCAAGATGATCGGTTTCTGGCGGCCGTGGCTCAATCCCATGCTGTACGCTTGGCCCATGGTCGCGGCCTCGGCCCTCGCCACCATCCCCACCTTCCTCGCGGGTTTCCTCGGGATGTTTTCCCGCCGATCCAGGCACCCGTCCCGCCCGTTGCTGGTCGGCATCGTGATCGTCGGCTACCTCACGGGCGGATTCCTCTTCATCGTGGCGACGCGCTTCCGCGTCCCGATGGTGGACATCGGACTGATGGTGTTCGGGGGCATCTGGCTGGCGGGCTTGGGACGCCCGGACGCGGACACGCCGCCGGCGGCGTCGGAGCCCGCCTGACGGCGGGGACAACGCCTCCCGGCACCGCGGGGGTGACGGGAGGCCATCGGATCAGTACACGCCCTCGACGATCGTCTTTTCCATCGCGCCGAACGGACGCACGTCGCCCACGCCGTCCCACGCGTACGGGGGACGCGGCGCGCGGCGGATCGCCTCGTCGCGCTCGAGGAAGCGGGGCATGAAGAACTCGCGGGTGAGCGTGGTGAGCTCCACGCGGCCGAACTCGCCGTACGCGACGGTCTCGTCGGTGGCGGTGGGTTTCACGACCCGCAGCACGGCGCGCGGTTGGGGCGCGTAGTAAGTGACGCTGAAATTGTCCTCGGGCTGGAGCGGCACGCTCGCCGCCAGACCCATCAGGGTGTTGCCGTAGGTCGGGTAGAACCCGATGCGGTTCTCGAGCAATTCCTCGACGAGGAACCGCACTTCCTGGGGCTTCATCGAGGTGCCGCCGCAGAACACGCCCCGGATCCCGGCGTCCCAGAGGTTCACCTTCTCCGCCAGCGCCTCGAGCAGCTTCGGCGTCGTGAACAGGCCCGATACCCTGCGATGCTTGAGGATCGTCACCGCCTGGTCGACCACGTGCACCATGTACGCCTTCGCCTGGTCGTATTTCTTCTCGGCCAGGATCTTCTTCACCCAGCGCGGGTCCAGATCGATGAAATAGCAGGAGCTGCCGCGAACGTTCGCCAGGTGCTCGATTGCCAGACGCAACCGCCGCGGCCCGGTCGGCCCCATCATCAGCCACGCCCCGCCGCGCGGGAAATGCGCGTCCGAAATCTTGTCGGAGAATTCGGAGTAATCGACCCTGTAGTCATTCCACCCGATCCGTTGCTTGGGCATGCCGGTGGTGCCGCCGGTCTCGAAGATGTTGAACGGTTTGCCGCGGTATTCCGCCGGCACCCAGACCTCGGGCTGCAGTTCCCGGAGCGATTCGTCCTGGAAATGCGGGAACTTCAGGAGGTCCGCCGAGGTCTTCACCACGCCGCGCGGGTCGAAATTCCTCGCGGCCCATTCCAGCCAGAACGGGCAACCCGTCTGGGGATTGAAATGCCACTCGACGATCTCTCGCAGGTGGGCGTCCAAGGCTGCCTGTGCGGCGGCCACGGCTTCGGGGGCAACGGTCGGGATCGGCATACGCGTTTAGTACGTGTGCCGGAAGGCTACCCGCGATCCGGTTTTTGGGAATCCCGATGTTCGACGCCCCCTCTCTTTCGAGGATCGTCGGGCGTCTCGAATTCCGCTTCGATCTCCCCATGTCGTCCCCCCGGTCCGCCGCGCTCCCCGCCGCATTCTGGATCCTCGCGAGCCTCGCGGCCCTCGGCGCCGAACCCGTCGCCCGCGTGGGCGACATGCCCCGCGTCCCACCCACCGAACCCACCCGCGCCGCCGCCACCTTCCGAATCCGACCCGGATTCGAGGCCCAACTGGTCGCCGGCGAACCGCTCGTCCAGAGCCCCGTCGCCCTCGCCTTCGACGAACAACGCCGCGCCTACGTCGTCGAGATGCGCGATTACTCCGAACGCCGACCCGAACGACTCGGCCGCGTCCGCAGGCTCCGGGACACCGACGGCGACGGACGTCTCGATGCCGCGGACGTCTTCCTCGACGGGCTGGCATGGCCGACCGCGGTCACCTGCTGGGACGGCGGCGTCTTCGTCGGCGCCACGCCCGACCTGGTGTTCGCCAAGGACACCGACGGCGACGGCAGGGCGGACCTGCGGGAAACCATCTTCACCGGTTTCTCCAGCGACTTCGCGCCGTACGAAACCAACCGCCTGAACGTGCAGGCCCTGATGAACTCGCTGCAGTGGGGCCTCGACCAGCGCATCCATGGCTCGGCCAGCCTCAGCGGCGGGACCGTGCAATTGGTCGACTCGCCGTTCACCCGCGCCTGGCGCGCCAGGGCCGGGGTCACCAACCGCCCCGCGCCGGTCCGCCTCCGCGGCTGCGATTTCTCGTTCGACCCGCGCACCCTCGATCTCCGCGCCGAAACCGGCGGCGGCCAGCACGGGATGTCCTTCGACGACGCCGGACGGAAATTCGTGTGCAGCAATTCCGACCACCTGCAGCAGGTTCTCTACGACGACACCGCGTTGCCGGCGAACCCCGCGCACGACGCCCCCGACGCGCGGGCGAGCATCGCCGCGGACGGCCCGTCCGCCACGGTTTTCCGTGCCAGCCCGGATGAACCGTGGCGGGTGCTGCGGACCCGCTGGCGCGTCGCCGGCCTCGTGCCCGGTCCGGTGGAAGGCGGCGGACGGCCCAGCGGCTATTTCACCGGCGCCACCGGTTCCACCATCTACCGCGGCGGCGCCTACGGCCCCGACTACGCCGGCGACGCCTTCATCGCCGATTGCGGCAGCAATCTCGTCCACCGCAAGAAACTGCGCGCCGGGCCCGACGGCATCGTGCGCGTGGGCGAGCGCGACCCGTCGGAATCGGACCGGGAATTCCTCGCGAGCACCGACAACTGGTTCCGGCCGGTGCAATTCGCGAACGCGCCGGACGGATGCCTGTGGGTGATCGACATGTACCGAGAGACCATCGAGCACCCGTGGTCGTTGCCCGAGGGACTCAAACGGCACATCGACCTGAATTCCGGGAATGACCGCGGGCGATTGTGGCGCCTCGCGCCGGTCGGCTTCGATGCCCGCGGCAAACTCGACGCGGGCGTCGGGATCCGGCCGCCCTCGACGGAAGACTGGGTGCGCGACCTCGCCAGCCCGAACGGCTGGACGCGCGACACCGCGGCACGGTTGCTCCACCAACACCGGTCGCCCGTCGCCGTCCCGCTCCTCCGCGCGCTGCTGCGACGCGACGGGCCTGCCACGGCACGCCTGCATGCGCTCCACGTGCTGCACGGTCTGGCCGCACTCGACGGTCCCACGCTCGCGCGCGCTTCCAGGGATCCGGCGCCGACGGTCCGGGCCCAGGCCGCCCTGTTGGCGGGCGATGTGGGCTTCGGGGAGAACGGTCCCTGGAGCGCCCTCGCGGAAGACAGGGATCCCGAGGTTCGGTTCGCCGTGGCCCGCGTGGTCACCCATGCGCCGGCCGCGCTGCGCGGCGATTTGATCGCGGCGTTGGTCCGCCGCGGCCCCCCGCTGGTGCGCGGCCTCGCGTTGCATGCCTCGGCCGGGCTCGAGTCCACGCTATGGGGCGCGTTGGCCAAGGAAGCGTCGGTCCCGACGGAGGCCCTCGGGGATCTGGCGCGATTGGCGGGCCGCAAGGCGACGGCGGGCGAACGGCAGCGCATCGCGGCGACCGCCGCCTCGCTGCAACCGCCGGCCCGAAGCCTGGCGGTGACCGCGGCGTTCGCGGACGGCGTCGCCGCCGCGGGTGGGAATCCCGCCTCGTGTGGAATCGACGCCGCGCTCGCCACCGCACGAGCGGCGCTGGCCGGAAACACGGACCGCGGACTCCGCGCCGCGGCGATCCGCCTGCTCGCCCACGCCCCGGCCGCCGACGCGGTCCCGGCCCTCTCCGGCGTCCTTTCGAAGGGAACGGCGGACGAACGTGCCGACGCGCTGCGATCGCTGGCGCGATTCCAGGGCCGCGAATGGGCCGACACGCTCGTCGCCCGCGCGGCCGAGGTCGGCGAACTCCGCCCCCGGTTGTTCGGCCTGCTGCTGCGGCGTCCCGAGGGACACGCCGCGCTGGTCGCCGCGCTCGGCAAGGGCACGCTGCGCGTCGGCGACCTCACCACGGAAACCATCCAGGCGATGCGCCAGACTCCCGATGCCACCACGCGGCGCGAAGCCCGTCGCCTGCTCGGCGAACCGCCGGCCGATCGTCACGCGGTGGTGGAATCGCGCCTCGGGGCGTTGAACAAGTCCGGGGACGCGACGCGCGGCGCCGCGGTGTTCGCGGAGCGTTGCGCCGGCTGCCACCGGTTCCGCGGCGTCGGACAGACCCTCGGCCCGGACCTCGCCTCCGTCGCCTCCAACGGCCCGGAGAAACTGCTGGTCGCCATCCTGGATCCCAACCGCGAGGTCGCGCCGAATTTCACGGCCTGGCTTGCCGAAACCGACGGCGGCGAATCGTTGTCCGG
>Ga0114969_10004216_pt1 | contig 11398 bp, 10 predicted proteins | sample M_130807_MF_Meta_FD_87316 | JGI IMG/M metagenome (GOLD analysis project Ga0114969, IMG submission 87316) | Freshwater microbial communities from Lake Montjoie, Canada to study carbon cycling - M_130807_MF_MetaG | ecosystem: Environmental > Aquatic > Freshwater > Lake | place: Lake Montjoie...
CGCTGCCAGCGCTGTTCGCGCAATCGGTCAGTGAACCTTTGGAGCTGCGCAATACCGGTTTCTATGCGGAGGATCCCAGTAACCTGGCTATTGCCTATTACAACGCAGAACCGCACCCGCTACCGATGCATAACGGTATTCTGCTCAGCTTATCCGATCAGGGCATTTTTGATCTTGAACTGGCGCCTTCCCGTGCTTTTGACCGCTATGTTTATCCTTCCGCAGGCGCTGGCATGGTTGGGGATGCTGATGATGTATTACGGCTGGTAGAGGTGTTGCGCCATGGCCGCGAGGGGATCTTGCAGCCAGAAACGGCCAAGCTAATGCGCATGCCGCACGTCGGGGCCGAAGCAGAGGCTCAAGGGCCTGGCTGGGGGGTCGGTTTCGGTGGGGCAATATTGGTGGATGCTGCGCTGGCGGCGACGCCACAGCATAACGGCACTATGCAGTGGGGCGGCGTGTATGGGCATAGCTGGTTTTATGATCCTGTCGCTGAACTGAGCGTGGTAGCCTTGACCAATACTGCATTTGAAGGGATGTGCGGTTTATATCCGGTACAGATCCGTGACGCGGTTTATGGGATTGGTACTTAATTGATACGCCAGAGGCCAATACGGTTGGCCCCTGGCATCAGTATTATTGCCCCAGCGTCGGTTGATCCGGCACGGCATCATCCTGTGCCGGTGCGCTTTCTTCTTCTGCCGGGCTACCACCCATCATGCCGAACAGACCTACGAAATCCTGCAGAGACATCTTGTTACCGTTCAGTTCAACCTGATTATCGGCATAGCGGAAGGTACTGCCGATCACATCATCTTTCAGCGTAGTGAGCTTGAACATCTGGCCCATGGCCGCCAGGCTCTGTATTTGTTGTTGTGCTGCCTTTTGTGCTTCTTCGACAGCATGCCCCTGAAGTGTGATTGCTTGCGTAACCGTTTCTGTTGCCATTGCCACCGGGATAGTCAGCGCCGCGTCCAGTTTTTTCACGGATTGTGCCAGCAACTGATCGGGGGAGACGGCAGAAGTGCCAGTCTGCGTTGGGTCGGTAAAGTCTAGGTTTAGCGTAAAGGTACTTTCACCTTTGCTGTTTTTCCAGCTCAGCGGCGCGATGCTGATGGTTGGGTTGCCTTTCAGCAACAGCGGCAGATTCTTGATCAGCATTTCGGTGGTTTGTTGCTGATAGGCTTGGGGATCCAGCGCTTCGGACTGTTGTAACAGGGCCATGGCTTCTTGATTGTAGCGAGTGGCGAACTCTTTCAGCCATTTACCATCCAGATTATCGATCTTCAGCAACAGCTTGCCGGAGCCGAAATCGTTACCCTGAATTTTGACGGCATCCAGCGTGTAATCGAACTGACCATTCAGCTTAGTGTCTTTCTCGCCGAATTGGCTGGCCAGGTTTAGGCCTTCCATCGCTACTACATCTTTACCGTCAACGGCGACTTTTAGCTGTTTCAGCCCCAGTTTCTGATCACCTAGGCTCAGATCGAACTGGCCTTTGTGGGTATTGCTGTTCAGCGTCAGGCCTTGCAGCGTGACCTGCTCAATCAGGCCCGATTGTCCTGGGCCGCTGATCACGGTGCTGTCACTGTTACCATCCAGTACGATGGTTTTCAGGTCACGCCCCACGTCAGCATTGATGGTGGCGCCACTGAATTTCAGCGTAGATGTGTCTTTTTGAAACTCTACCGGGATCACGTCGATCGCCGAAGAGGTATCGCCGCTGTAGGCAATGCGCGAATCAGCGGTAAACAGGGATTTGCCTTTGGTGATCTCAAACAGCGGTTTGACTGGCGGTGTGTTTTCCAGTTCGGTATGGATCGACGCCAGGCTTGGGATCAGGTTGAATCTTTTCAACTGGGCAATCGGGAACGGGCCATGGTCAACGGTTTCAAGCAGTGCCAACTCTTCACCCGCTTTCAAGAGCCCACTGTCGGTCTTAATCGTGCCATCGGAACGCAGTACGTAGCGCACATGGCTGGTGAAAATCCCGCGCTGATAATTTTCATAGCTCAGTTTAACCCCTGCATTCGGCAGATAAGCTTTCAACTGGCTGTTGGCGTTATCCACCATTTCACCCATCCGTTGCTCGATCAGCTTACCGGTGTACCAGGAGGCTCCGGTCCATGCCGCGCCAAGAACCACAATGACGCTGACAGCGACTAACGATTTTTTCATAGTTCTATTCATCCTTTCTTTAGCCACCTATTTCGCATAGATGGATGGGCAAATTGGACCTGCAAAAAAACGCCCGCAGGCGTTTAATTGTGGAGGTAACGGACTCATCTTAGCAACTAATTTGCTTAATTTTACAGGTGATTAAGCCAAGATATTATAAACACGAGCTACACGGCCGGTTCCGCTGACCTGAACCGGTGACTCAAAAGCGGCGATAAAGCAGGATTCACCCGGCTGCAATACCACCTGTTGCCCCTGTTTTTCTAAGGTCGCTTCACCTGCCACGCAGAACACAATGGCTGCGCTGTTTTGCGCCAGCGGCTGCGCTGAGGCGGAAAGATCGTGCAAAGAGAAGGCAAAATCCTCGACTGGGATCGGGAAAAACAGCTCGCTACCGCGTTTTTCTGGCTGAGTCAGCAGGCCGGACGCCGGTTGTGGGCGAAATTGCAGGTTGGCCAGCAATTCGGGAATATCGATGAATTTAGGCGTCAGCCCCGCGCGCAGTACGTTGTCCGAATTGGCCATCACCTCCAGCGCCACGCCATTCAGGTAGGCATGTGGGGTTTCGGCGTACAGGAACATGGCTTCGCCCGGTGCCAGTTTAACCACGTTGAGCAGCAGCGGTGAGAACAGGCCGTTATCCTCCGGATAAAAACCGGCGATAAAGCGCAGGGTATCCCAAGGTTCACCCTGTTGGTTATTCAGGGCCGCTTTCAATACGCCTAAGGCCAGTGTTTTCTGTTTGCCACTCATAGCTAGCAGACTGGCAAACAGAGTTGCAAGGTGAGCGGTATCCGGCTGCTGTAGAAAGGTGGCGATATCGTGATGCGCACCGGCGATTGGCTGCAACAGGGAAACAATGTCGTCAAGCTCACGGAAGCCGTTCATGGCCAGGAACGGCGTCAGTGCAAACACCAGTTCGGGCTTGTGGTTGGGATCTTTGTAGTTACGCTCTGCGGCATCGAGTGCGATACCGGCCGCATTCTCTTTGGCAAAACCGGCTTCTGCGGCGCTCTTGCTCGGGTGAACCTGAATAGACAGTGGCTGATCGGCACACAGCACTTTAAACAGGAACGGCAGTTCGCCAAAGCGCTGTGCCACTTTTGCACCCAGTTGCCCTGGCTGGTCTTCATCAATCACATCACGCAATGAGCGCAGGGCACCGTTGGCAGCGGTTATCTGGGAACTGCTTTTCGGGTGAGCACCCATCCACAGCTCTGCCATCGGTTTGCCGCTTGGATTGGCAATACCGTAAAGCTGGGTTAACGCATCAACGCTACCCCATGCGTAATTCTGTACCGCATTGGTCATTTTTTGCATCATTACTACCTGCTTTCTAAAGGAAATTGCCTAAGTAAACAATGTGGCCAAGATGCATGCAAGCAGAGATAGCTAAAAAAGTCCTATGGCCAAGTGCTTAATGCGAATAATTATTATCTCGCTATACTGATGGTACCTGATAAGCACTATGCTAAGGAGACCGTAATGGCAGGCGTTCGTATTGAAAAAGACTCTATGGGGCCGATCGAAGTCCCAGCCGACCAGCTCTGGGGCGCGCAAACCCAGCGCTCGCTAGAGCATTTTCGCATCTCTTCAGAGAAAATGCCGCCAGCGCTGATTCACGCGCTGGCCATGACCAAACGTGCTGCTGCCAGCGTCAATATGGATCTGGGGCTGCTGCCTGCCGATCGGGGCAACGCCATTCTCCAGGCGGCTGATGAAGTGCTGGCCGATCAACACCCAAACGAGTTTCCGTTGTCTGTCTGGCAAACCGGTTCCGGTACCCAGACCAACATGAACATCAACGAAGTGCTGGCCAATCGTGCCAGCGAACTATTGGGGGGAGAGCGCGGCGAGGGGCGTCGGGTACACCCTAACGATGATGTGAATAAAAGTCAGAGTTCGAACGACGTTTTCCCCACCGCGATGCACGTGGCTGCGGTGATCGCGCTGCGTGAACATCTGATCCCTGAACTGAAGCTGCTACACCAAACGTTGAACAGCAAGGCCGAAGCTTTTCACGATATCGTCAAAATCGGCCGGACCCATCTACAGGATGCTACGCCCCTGACGCTGGGGCAGGAGATCTCCGGCTGGGTGGCGATGCTGGAGCACAACCTTAAGCATATCGAAGCCAGCATCCCGCATATTTGTGAACTGGCTTTGGGGGGCACGGCGGTGGGCACCGGGCTGAACACGCATCCCGAGTATGCGGTGCGGGTGGCTAAAGCGTTGGCAGAGTTAACTGGGCAACCTTTTGTCACTGCGCCCGACAAGTTTGAAGCCTTGGCAGGCTGCGACGCATTGGTGCATGGGCACGGCGCGTTGAAAGGGCTGGCGGCGTCGCTGATGAAGATCGCCAACGACGTGCGTTGGCTGGCTTCTGGCCCGCGCTGTGGGATTGGCGAGCTCTCCATTCCAGAAAATGAGCCGGGCAGTTCGATCATGCCGGGCAAGGTCAATCCAACGCAGTGTGAAGCCATGACCATGCTGTGCGCGCAGGTATTGGGTAACGATGTGGCGGTGAATATCGGCGGTGCTTCCGGTAACTTTGAACTGAACGTCTTCCGCCCGCTGGTGATACACAACTATCTGCAATCTGTCCGCCTGCTGGCAGACGGCATGAGCAGTTTCAACGAGCACTGCGCGGTGGGGATTGAACCGAATCGCGATCGTATCAGCCAGTTGCTGAATGAATCGCTGATGCTGGTGACCGCGCTGAATCCCCACATTGGCTACGACAAGGCGGCTGAAATCGCCAAAAATGCCCACAAACAGGGGCTGACGCTGAAAGCCTCCGCGTTAAAACTGGGGTACCTCACTGAGCAGCAGTTTGATGAATGGGTACGGCCAGAAGATATGGTGGGGAGTATGAAGAAATAGCGATATTTCAGGCGCAGCCTGTGCTGCGCCTGTTGTCTGTTTTACCTCAACCGTTCCAACTCCGGCAGTAACTCCAGTGGATCCGCGCGCTGAGTGTAATCAGGGCTAACCTGCGCATAGACAATTTTACCGGAGGGTGCAATGACAAAGCGCGCGGGCATCGGCAATATCCAACCATCATCATCATTAAAATCCGCCAGATTGGTATTGAAACGGTGTAAATACAGTTCGATAAGGTAATCCGGCAGCCTGAAGCTCAAGCCGAAGCCTGCTGCGACGGTATTGCCCGGATCTGCCAATAGGGGAAAAGTGAACGTGCGCTCCTGCATCATTATCTGGCCGTTAGCCAGTGTTTGTGGCGAGATGGCGACGACGTTGACTGCTCGTGCCTGGAATTCCGGCATTGCCGCTTGCAACGCTTGCAGATCCAGATTGCAGTAAGGGCACCAACGGCCCCGATAGAAGCTGACGATTAACGGCCCCTGAGACAATAACTGTGCAGATGAGACGGTGTTTCCTAGTGGACACTTGGTTTCTGCAAAAGCGCGTGCTTTTGCTGATTTTGTTCAACAGTTGATGCAACAGGAGTAGTGGCGATCTTGCCCACCTGCATTGTGCTATACGCTTTTATTGCTGAAAATCTGCGTAATTCTAATTTTTCCGGTGCGGGTAATGACATTGTTTATGCGGCCAAAAACGGCAATACGGACGATGCCGATGCTCGGCACATCATCTACGCTGGCGAAGGTAACGATACGGTCTATGGTGCCAAAGGAGACGACTTTATCGACCTGGATGAAGACAATAATGTCGTACGCAGTTACGGTGGTAATGATGAGATCATTGCTGGGGCTGGCAACGACATCATTTATGCCTATGATCTCGACCGCAGTAATGACAACGATAAAGTGAACTATATCGACGCCGGTGCGGGTAATGATACGGTCTACGGCACGCAGGGAATTGACACCATTATCGGTGGGCTCGGCAATGATACCTTGTATGGCTACGCGGGCAGCGATCTGTTTATCTTCAGCGAGAGCGCGGGTAAGGACATTATTGGTGACTTCAATGTTAAAGAAGACAAGATCATGTTCACCGATTCTGCTCTGAGCTTTGACGATCTGCACTTCAAGGCGGTGAATAACGACACGGTGGTGTCTTATCTGGACAGCCAGATTACCCTGCGCGGAGTTGCAATCAGCAAGATTGAAGAAAGCCTGTTTATTTTCTGATCCCTTCATCCAATGACAACAGGGGCCTTCGCCCTTGTTGTCTGGCTTATTTTTGTTACCCTTGGCCACACATTTCAAACCCTACCAATGGGGATAAAACATGTCCCGAACTCAACGCCTGCTCGATCTGATGCAGATCCTGCGTCGCCACCGCTATCCGCTGGCGGGGCATGCTCTGGCGCAAGAACTGGGGATCAGTATGCGCACGCTGTATCGCGATATCGCTACCTTGCAGCAGCAGGGGGCGGATATTGCCGGTGAAACGGGAGTCGGCTATGTGTTACGTCCAGGATTTATGCTGCCGCCGCTAATGTTTTCGCAGCAAGAGACTGAAGCACTGGTGCTGGGGATGCGTTGGGTTGAGCGCAGAGGCGACAGCCAGTTGGCAAAGGCTGCGACCAATGCGCTGGCAAAGATTGGCGCAGTCTTACCTAATGAATTGCGGGAAGAACTCGACGCCAACACCTTGTTGATCGGCCCGGTGGAGGAGGTCAAGGTGGCCGATGAAACCCGGGTGTTGATCCGTGAAGTGATCCGCCTTGAACGCAAGATCAGCGTGGAATATCAGGATCAGGCGGGCAATATCAGCGAACGTACTCTGTGGCCGTTTGCCATGGGCTACTTTGAACAGGTGCAGGTGCTGATAGCCTGGTGCGAACTGCGTGCTTCTTTCCGTCATTTCCGTCTCGATCGCATCCGCACGCTAACGCCGTTATCGCAACGCTATCCGCGCGGCCGCCGGGCATTGATGAAAGCGTGGCGCGAAACCGAAGGGATTTGCTCATCGTAATGGGGCTACTGCCAGAAACTGACAGTCGGGCAGCTTAGGCTTTAGTTATCGGGAACATTGAGGTTCCTTTCATTACCAGGAGAGAACATGATAACGCCAAGCATGACCATCATTTATGTGGATAGCCCGGAAAAAAGCGCCGACTTCTATCAGCAACTGTTGGGGGTTGCACCCGTTGAAAAGTCACCCACCTTTGCGATGTTTGTCTTTAGTAACGGCTTCAAGCTGGCGATGTGGTCGAAGCACACCGTGGAGCCCGCCGCGAAGGCCGTTGGCGGTGGGACAGAGATCAGTTTCCTGTGTGAACAAGCGGAACAGGTGGATGCGCTCTGTCAGCAATGGCAGGCCAAAGGATTGACGATCGTGCAGCACCCGGTAGAGATGGATTTCGGTTATACCTTTGTAGCTGAAGACCTTGATGGGCATCGTCTGCGTGTTTATAAGTTTTACGGCTAATCCGGCACGTTTGTGTACAAATGCAGGCGTTTTACCAATAATCGCAGCGGTTGAGCATCCGGCTTGTACTTGTGCTTCACCGTTGCCGCATCGTAATTAAGTAACTCACCCATTTTTGGTACTTTCGCCCCGGCTTCCAACTGGCATAGGGTTATCAGCGGCAGCGGGCAGGGGTGTTGCACCTGTTTTTGCTGCTGCTGATACCACACTCGAGCGATCGGCTGTACCTTCACCGGTCGTTTGATTTTCAACACTGCATTTTGCGGCAGGCGACTGACATCATCAATTTCGCGGCTGACCAATTCGGCCCATTGCTCGCGATCAAAAGGCGGCACCGCCCGCCCGGCCTTCAGGCTTTTTTCCAACTGCGCTACAATATCGTCCCGCTTCACGTTCTTGATGATGTGCTTGTTGGCCCAGCCGAAACGCACGGAATCAGGATTAGTCAGTAATGTCAGCGAGCGATAGGCGCTGAGGGTGATTAAGCCGTGCAGGCGGGTGTGCACAAAGTCGAAGCGTTGTTCTGGAGATAAACCGGATTCAACGGTGATGATCTGCTCCAGTTCGGCTTTCAGGCGGTTGATCAGCGCAATTTGCTGCTGTAGGGCGAGGTATTCGGCGTTATCAACTGCCAGACAGATCACGCCGGGCAGGCGTACCGCAGCCTTGCTGCTGACGTGCGGCAGGTTATGGTGGATAAATAACCGTTGGTAATGTTCCAGTGCCAGATCGCGTGCTGCTTGGCCAACATGCTGCTCTACGCTGATTTGCTCTACCGCTGCATGTTCTTTACCTTTCTCTATTTCAGGTAGGCTGAATACTCGCGCTGCGACTAAATGCAGCGGCAGGATCTGCTGGTGGAGTGCCGCCAAAGCCTGTTCCAATTCAGCAAAGCACATATTCATTCTGCCAATAAGGCTATATCTATCCATTACACCTCCAATTTTAGTTACAACACACATTGAAAGTTTATACAAAGAAAGGGGCAACTTCAGCCCCTTTCTAATTTTCAACTCTGAGTTATTCAAGCCTGGCAGGGAAGGTATGGACACTTTCGCTAAATACGAGCGGCTTCCGGCAGTTTTTTCAGGCGGAGGGCGACCAATAGGGCCAAAAGCAACATAGCGCTGATAAAGGCTACCACACCACCCCAACCAAAACTGTGCCAGAACACGCCACCCAAGGTTCCGGCCACGCTGGAACCGACATAATAACAGAACAGATACAGTGACGAAGCCTGGCCCTTAGCGCGGCGTGCGCGGCGGCCGATCCAACTGCTGGCAACCGAGTGGGCGGCAAAGAATCCGGCGGTAAACAGCATCATGCCGATAAAAATCGCGGTGAGCGGTGCCAGCGTGGTGATCAGGACCCCGGTCAGCATAATCAGGATTGAAACCAGCAACACCGGCCCGCGCCCGAAGCGGGTCGTCAGGGAGCCGGCCTTCGGTGAGCTGTACGAACCGGTGAGATAAACCACCGACAGCAACCCAACGGCGGCCTGGCTGAGATGATAGGGATCGTTCAACAGCCGATAGCCAATGTAATTGAATAGGGTGATAAAACTGCCCATCAGCAGGAAACCTTCGGCGAACAGCAGCGGCAACCCTTTGTCATGCCAGTGCAGCCTAAAGTTGATCAGCAGGGTATGTGGGCGCAGCGAGCTGGCACGAAAATGTTTCGATGCAGGCAGAATGCGCCAGAACATGAAAGCTGCGGCCAGCGCGAACAGCCCAATGACCGCCAACGCAATTCGCCATGAGAAGAAATCGGTCAGCACCCCGGTCACTAAACGCCCGCTCATCCCGCCAATGGAGTTACCACTGATGTACAGCCCCATTGAAAAGGCGACAAAGCTGGGGTGAATCTCCTCACTCAGATAGGTCATGCCAACTGCGGCTACGCCACTCAGTGAAAGGCCAATCAGGGCGCGCATGATTAGAATGCTGTGCCAACTGGTCATGAAGGCACAAATCAGCGTACAGATCGCCGCCAGTAACAAAGCCACTACCATCACCGGTTTGCGGCCAACGGCATCGGACAGTGGGCCGGTGAACATCAGGCCAATAGCCAATAATCCGGTCGAAAAGGAAAGCGAAAGGCTGCTCTCGGCGGGGGAGATGCCAAAGTCCTGCGAAAGTACCGGCAAGATCGGTTGCACACAGTACAACAAAGCAAAAGTGGCCAATCCGGCAGAGAACAGGGCCAAGGTGACGCGCGTAAATTGCAAGGTGCCACGTTCAATAAAGGGGTGTTTATTCAGCGTTGAGCGCCTGGCTTTGGGCACTTCATCGGGGGGCAGCGCTTGCGATGTGGTGGCCGCAGAACGCACAGAGGTTGTCACAGCATTTCCTTACCGGGTTCGGAAGAACAAAAACACGTCTTGAGTCACAAAATGATAGGGAGAGGGCAGTTTTTTGTCTAATATATTAATCATTGTAATTGAGACTTTAAAAATATGAATATCGAACTCAGACACCTGCGTTATTTTGTCGCTGTTGCAGAGGAATTGCACTTTGGCCGCGCAGCGGAGCGGCTGCGCATGTCCCAGCCACCGCTGAGCCAACAGATCCAGGCGCTGGAAGAGATGGTCGGCGCACGCTTGTTGGCGCGTAATAACCGCAACGTCGGGTTGACTCAGGCCGGAGAGATGTGTCTCAAGGAGGCCTATCAGGTACTCGATCAGGTTAATCGTGCGGCAGAAAGGGCAGCTCGGCTTGAGCGCGGTGAGATCGGCGAGTTGACGATCGGCTTTACCTCTTCTGCGCCGTTTATCAGCGTGGTGTCACGCAGCCTGCGGGCGTTCCGTCAGTTGTCACCGAATGTGCATATCAAAATGCGTGAGATCAATACCAAACAGCAGCTCGAGCCTTTGTTGAACGGTGCGTTGGATCTGGGGGTGATGCGCAACACCCGTTTGCCGGATGCGCTCCAGCATCAGTTGCTGCTGCGCGAACCGTTGTTGGCGGTGGTGCCGAATGGTCATCCGCTCACTCATGTTGCGCCTGGCACGCTGCGTTTCACCGATCTGGCGCAGGAACCGTTCGTCTTCTTTTCCCGTGAGGTCGGTACGGCGCTGTACGACGAAATTCTGGCGCTGTTGGCCAATGCCGGAGTTGCTCCTTACATTACTCAGGAAGTGGGTGAGGCAATGACGATTATCGGTCTGGTAGCCGCTGGGTTAGGGATTTCTATCCTGCCGACGTCATTTGGCCGGGTTAAAATTGATGGCGTCACCTATCTGCCGCTGGCTGAACCGGAGGCGATGACCGAAGTCTGGCTGGTGCATCATCGTAACCGCCCAGTCACGGTTGCGGCCCAAACCTTGATGGCGCTAATGCTGAATCTGCACAAATAAGACGCGCTCCCTGGCTAAATGTCGGTGAATTTGTGCTGTTAATCACATAACGAATCAAATAGTTGACGCTGTATTCCAAAAGCCCCACCATAGCCCTTAGTCTTTATTTAGAAGCGCGAAAAATAGTAGGAGCAGGTTTGTGATTGCGGATGGGCAGCCTGGGCATATTGATCAAATCAAGCAAACTAATGCAGGGGCAGTTTACCGGCTGATTGATCAGCTGGGGCCTATTTCGCGCATCGAATTATCCAAACGCGCCCAGCTTGCGCCTGCCAGTATCACCAAGATTGTGCGTGAACTGCTTGAAGCGCATCTGGTTAAAGAAACCGAATATCAGGAAATCGGCAGCCGTGGCCGCCCTGCGGTCGGTTTGGTGTTGGACACCGAAGCCTGGCATTACCTTTCTGCTCGTATCAGCCGTGGAACCATTACGCTGGCCCTGCGCGATCTCAGCAGCAAAATGGTGGTAGAAGAACTGTTGCCGCTTGATGCTGAACACCC
>Ga0114969_10004218_pt1 | contig 11394 bp, 9 predicted proteins | sample M_130807_MF_Meta_FD_87316 | JGI IMG/M metagenome (GOLD analysis project Ga0114969, IMG submission 87316) | Freshwater microbial communities from Lake Montjoie, Canada to study carbon cycling - M_130807_MF_MetaG | ecosystem: Environmental > Aquatic > Freshwater > Lake | place: Lake Montjoie...
ACAACTTCGTAGAATTGTTGGTAAAAAGAAAGTTGACCAAATTGAATCTTGGAGACAAAAAATTCAAGACAAAATCAAGGAAAATGATTTAGAAAAAGAAATTGGAGATATTTTATGGAAAGTTGCTGAAGATTCAGCTAACTATTCATTCAATAAATCGCACTCAATTTCTTATGCTATTCTTGCAGCTTGGACTGTATATTTAAAATTTAACCATCCAAAAGAATTCTTTTTAAGCTTGTTGAAATCAACCGAATTTGAGCCCGATCCACATGAGATTATTTCAAATATATCAAAAGAATTACCTTATTTTGATATTAGACTTCTTCAACCAGATCTTTCTAAATCTGAAATTAATTTTAAAATTGAAAATCGCGATATTCGTTATGGATTAAATGCAATTAAAGGAGTATCCACAAAAGTCTTGCAGGCGTTATTAGAATTCAGACAAGAATCTTTCTCTAATAAATATGAAATCTTTACAACTGCAAAGGAATGTGGTTTAAATATTGGGATATTATCAGCACTGATTCAAGCTGGCACTCTGGATAGCTTCTCAAATGATAGATGCAGATTAGTTCTTGAAGCCCAAACATTCAATATCCTAACAGATAGAGAAAAATTGCAATTCATAAATATTGGAAATAAATATAATTTTGATATTTTGAATTCCATTAAAATTGTTACAAAGGAATTAATGGTTGGAGACGACAATAAAACAATAATGTCGGACAAAAGATTTGGAACTTTTAAGAAAAAGTATACACCATACAAAGAAATCTATGAAAAAAATGTTGACCATCAAAAGTTTGCAAATTGGTATTTTGAGAAAAAACTTTTAGGTTATAGTTATTCTTATAATATACGAGATATTTTTAAAGATAATCAAGATAATAGATTTACTTCAACACTGGAATTTAACTCAAGTGAAAATAATAGCAATATCAGAGTAGTAGGCTGGATCTCAGAATCTGAAAAAAGAACTAGTAGAAATAATAATAAATATTTAAAAGTATCTCTTCAAGATGAACTTGGAAGTTTAAACGCAATGCTAATGGATGGAAGAGATTTGAAAATGACTAATTATTTTGACAATGGCGGGGTTATACCAAAAAAGGATAGCGTTGTAGTGTTGACAGGAAGAAAAGCAAATGATACAATGTTTTTAGATAATATTTTTATATTGGATGAAAAAATCTATATGAAACTATCAGAATTAAAGTAGTGTAAAATAAAAAGATGGAAGAATATAATTTAGTTCCTCGCGCAAAAAAAGCATTAGAATTGTCAGTAGATATTGCTACTAAAAATAAACATGAAAAAATAAATTGTGCTCATATTCTATATGCATGTATTGAAATTAGTAGCATGCATATTAAGGGTATTTTAGACCATTTTAATATAAATATTGAAAATTTAAAAAAATCTCTTGTTATAGAGTTTCCTTTAAAAAATCCAAATTATTTTAAACGAGTAAAAAGTGAATCTCAATGGTCTCAAGATGCAGATCAGATAGTTTTAGAAGCTCATGAACTATCTGATAAATTAAATCAACACTTTATTGGAATTGAACATATCTTTTATTGCTTACTTACTAAAAGTGAAGAGTTATTTAAATTTTTAGATTTCAAAGAAGTCGAAACTAAAAATATTGCAGAAGTAATACTTTCAATAATTGACAGTAAAGAAAGCGATGTTTTAATAAAAATAAAAGATAAATCCTCAAAAAATGAAGAAAATGATGAAAAATATATTTCTAAATATTGTCATAATCTAAATGAGACAGTTACAAAATACTCGTCTAAAATTGAAGGTAGGAATGTTGAAATTAATAAGTTAATAGAAATACTTTCATGTAAAATAAAAAATAATGCAATTTTAATTGGAGATCCAGGTACTGGTAAAACCGCTTTGGTAGAAGGATTAGCTCAAAAGATTAACGCCTTAGATTGTCCAGTTTACTTTTCTGGTTTTAAAATTTATTCTTTAGATCTTGGTTTAATGGTTGCTGGCACTAAATATAGAGGTCAATTTGAAGAAAGATTTAAGGGATTAATTGAAGAATTAAGAAAAGATCCTCAAGCTATTCTTTTTATTGATGAAATTCATTCAATTGTTGGAGCTGGATCTTCAGAAGGAACTTTAGATTTAGCCAATATGATTAAACCTGCTTTAGCTAGAGGAGAAATTAAATGTATTGGAGCGACAACTCATTCCGAGTATAAAAAATATTTTGAAAAAGATGGCGCATTAAATCGAAGATTTCAAATCATCAATATAGATGAACCATCTAAAAAACAAACTTTTGATATTTTAAAAGTTGCAAAAGAAAGTTATGAAACATTTCATGGCGTAACGTATAGCGATATTATTATTAATAACATAATTGATTTAGCTGATAAATATCTTCCATATAGAAAATTTCCAGATAAAGCTTTTGATATTTTAGATAGAATTGGGGCAAATGGTAAAATTGAAAAATTTAAGATTCCTACGTCTTTAAAACAGGCGGAAACTAAAATATTTGATTTTGTAGACAAGGAGGATATGGACGATAAACAGAATAAGGACAAATGTGAAAAAATGCTTTCTAAATTTCTAGATAAAAGAAATTTATGGCTTAAAAAAACCACAGAACAAATACTTGAATTAAATGAATCTCATGTAATTGAAGTTATATCAAAAATTAGTGGATTAGAAAAAAATAAAATTGAATCTAAAAACAAATCTTTTCTTTTATTAAAGGATGAAATAGAATCAAAAGTATTTGATCAATCAGAAGCTATTGATAAAATATATAATGTTTTACTTTGCGCTAAAGCTGGAATAAAAACTTCTAAAAAAACATTAGCAAATTTTCTATTCGTGGGTTCAACTGGAGTCGGTAAAACATATACCGCTAAAATTATTGCTGAAAAATTCTTTAATAAACCAAATTCATTTTTGCAAATTGACATGGCTGAATACTTGGAAAAGAATTCAATATCTAAACTTTTAGGTGCAACCGCTGGATATATTGGATATGATGAAGGTGGTCTTTTATCAGAATTTGTAAGAAACAATCCAAGTTCATTAATACTTTTTGATGAAATTGAAAAAGCTCATCCTGAAGTTATTAATATTCTTTTAAAAATAATGGATGAAGGAATTATTACGGATAATTTTAATCGTAAAATTGACTTTTCTAATACCATAATTGTTATGACTGGTAACATAGGCGCAGAATTTGAAACAAACCGCTCTATGGGCTTTGTAGACCTCAAGACGAGTCAAAATAGAAGTGATGAATACGCCTCATCAATCAAAAAACAATTTAAACCAGAATTAATTTCAAGAATTGATGAAATTCTCATCTTCAATAGTAAATTTTCTAAACAAGGTTTAATTAAAATGATAGAATCAACTTTAATTGATATTCAAAATTCATTATTTGAAAAAAATATTATATTAAATTTTACAGATCAAACAAAAGAAGGTTTATTTGATTTAGTTAATCAGGAAAACAATAACGCTAGAACTATTCAAAAAATACTTAGAATAAAATTTGAACTACCATTATGCGAGTTCATTATTGCCAATGAAAATATATTAGAAATTTCTGCGAAATTTGTTGACAACTTAATCGTTTTCAATTAATATCTACTGAACATGAGAACAAGTACCTGCAAAACTACAGCAACAACTAAAATTAAGTCAGTTTGTTTCGATAGGATCGCATCCTCAAAGGGACGATTTTTTGGAATTCTTCTTACTGATGGCGAAAGGGTAAATGCCCAATTTAGATCACAAAGTGAAAAGTATATTACTGTTTTTGATAAGCATGCCAAGCAAACTCGTCGCCTATTAAAGGCTAGAATTGCTACGGCAACTGTTTAGTTAATTAAAAAAATCTTAACCCACCAAGTTAATTCTTGGTGGGTTTTTTTGTTATCATTGTAATATAATATATGTCTAATATTACATCTGCATATAATCAAAGAATTTTTATTACTCCTAGAGCTGATTTTGCAAACAATTCTCAAAAAGAATTAATTTCATTAATAATGAATAAGCATGGAGAAAGATATATATCAGATATAAAATTAATTGATGAAAATGATGATTACGATTCTTTTTTAGTGGAAATTTTAGATAAGGGATATTGCGTTAAGATTTCTTTTGATCAAGTTCCAATTTTTTATGATTATATGGTTCTGAAAGGAATTGAACATTTAAATAATTCTCCTATAGCTATAGATAGAAATGAAATTGAATTTGGTAAAACTGTTTATTATATAATTAAAACTTATGAATACTCAACTAATCTTGCTAATATGGGAGTATCTTCTATATTAGATGATACCAATTCTGATTTTAATAAAGCTTTAACAGTTTTGCATACATATCAACCACCTAAACAAGTATGGCCATATTTAGATGATACAAAATCTTATCTTGAATATCATAATATAGTTTTTGAAAATATATTACAATATGTTGACGCTAATGAAGTTTCTGATTTTAATAATATTAAAATTTTGTATAAACAAGTATATGATGAAATGTACAACTTCTATATAGAAAATGAAAAAAATATAGAACAACAACAATTAGTGCATGGAAATCTAGATGCAAGCACCATCATTTGTAATAATAATTATTTTAAATTTATTAATTTTGAGAATGCGTTTGTAGGAAGTCCATTTTTTGATTTAGCAAATGTAGTGTTTGAACTTCAAATGACTGGAATGAAAGAGTACGACTTCATAACAAAAAGAATTGCAGATTATAAATGGGTAGGCAATAGATTAAAAGCTGGAAATTTTCTAAAAGAATATAAATTATGCAAATATATATGGGTTAGGAAAAAATTTATTGATTTAATTAATGAGTATATTAAAGAAGTTATTGTCTTAAATAAAAGTAGGACGGATAAATTATCTAGACTTGGACATAATTTCTCAAATCATTTTTATAGATTTTCAGATATAACAGCTTTTGCAAATAATAAAGATGTTTTAGTTCAAAAGTTTCAAAATTTATTCATTAATTAATGAATTAGCTTCAATTAAGCAGTTAGGATAAAAATGTAATAATTCTTGCCAACAATTAGGTAAATCATGCATAGTTATATCTCTTAATTTATTTTTCATAAATACAACTCTAGATTTTTTTTCTACATCATCATTTTCCAAACATTTTATAAATAATAAATCTAACTGCTGTAATAATGGATCTCTTAATTGTCTATATTGATCTCTTTTAATTTCTTTTGCTACATCAATATTTATATCGGCATCTTTTACTTGATCATTCCAAAAAAATGCAAAGTAAAAATCCATTGGAAGCTGCTCTGAAATAACTTTATATTTATAAGCGCTAACAGAATTTTTACTAACAAAATCTAAACACTGATTTACAGTATTAAAATAATGTATTGATAAATTATTGTTTATTTTTGTATATAAAACGTACATATTAATAACTATAAATAACGAACGAACCAGTTCCATTTAAAGTGGAAGAGCTTATTATACTATAATAATTTGGTATATTTGTACAAATTGGTGATAGATTAAATAGAACTTCATTATAAGATGTATTAAATTGTAATGGAGCAAAATCAGAAACTATATAATTTCCAGCAGCAGTTTTTCCAGCACAATTAACGAGGGTAGAAATTAAAGGTTGAGATACCTGAACTCCACTAACACCATAAACTCCACTAGAATTACTATATAAACCAAAAGTCCCAGTACCAGTTGCTAATGACCCAACGCCATAAACATTATTATCAAAAACTCCAACTGGATTAAATTTCATATCAAAAGTAAATGGCCATTTTACTGTATTGCATAATTTTATTCCATAAAATACAAATGGACTTGACCATACATATTTACTGGTAATTGTTCCACTTCCAGTATTACCGTATCCATTATTAGTTCCAGTAACTCTTATTCCAGTAATTGGAATAGTCATATAATTACATATATTATATCCAGTAATTATGGTTGGAATTCCACATTTTAAAGAATATACACCCCAAGCTTTCGCAGTATTTATTGAAGATACGCATCCAGTAGAACTAATATTGCCACTAACTTGTAAATCAGCACAAAAAGTATTTGGAAAAGATGTTCCACATGAATTTATATAATTTACCTTCAATGATGAAGCGGATACTAAATCTGTAAAATTTCCACTATAAGAAGAAATATAATTACCAATACCAATTGGAGTAGTTATGAGTGGAGAGCAAATATAACATTGAGAATATAAACAACCACTCAAACAATTTAAAGTATTACATACCGTATTTAATGAATTAAAATATCCTATAGAACTACTAGATCCAGTATTAACTAAATTGCCATTAATGATTATATTACAACTTCCTCCAGTTGCGCATATGACAATACAATTACCGCAAATTTGATGAGTAACATTTCCAGTTGGCCTTACATCTAACGCTGATCCATAATAACATAATTTATCAGTTATTACTAAATTATTTCCAGTAATAAATTTGGCGCAAACATATCCAGTAGAACAAATATTATTAAAATTAGAAGTGCAGTTAAAATTACTATTTACATTAAAGTTTGCACAATTTCCACCAGATATATTTAAATTTGAATATATTCCAGAAACATAAGTGGAACAACCATCCCCAGAAATATTTGTAAAAAATCCAGTACTAGCTACAATACATTTATTAGAGCGAATTACCCCTGTGGCATTCAAATCTCCACTAAATACACTTGTATTTCTAAATAATGAAATAGTTGAAACATCTAATCCAGTAGTATTTATATTAACATTACTAATGCAATTTATTCCAGAAGAAACAACGCCTCCAGAAGCAATAATTTTTCCAGTAAAAAAAGAAGATCCATTAACATAAAAATTATAATCTTTATTTATTGAAGAGTTTATCGACACATTTGATCCGCTTAAATTAATAGTATCGTATGCAAAAGTACTAAGCGTTAATTCTCTTACCGTGAAGAAGCATGATCCTGTAGAAGAATTTTGACCAAAATCAAAAGTTTTATAATTACTCTTGTTAAAAAATTTAATAGATGGATTAAAAGAATTTCCAGTATCCATTAATACCAAAGTTGGATTAACAGTATATGATTGAATCCCCTTATAGTAAGAATTTATTCCCGATCCAAAAGATACATTGCCATTAGCATCAAATTGATAACAGGATGTAGATCCACTTAAATAAAACGAAGTATTTGGATAATTTTTAATAATTAAATTTGAATTACATTTATCAAAATTTAAATTATTATTATAAAATGTGCTATATCCATTAGCTATAAATAAACCAGACTGTTTATTGCCATTTTCTATTAAAAAGCCACTATTAATAGAAGAATTTGCTATATCAGGACTAACATAATTTCCAGTAAGACGTTTGTAAGACTCAGATATAGTCTTGCATATCTCTGTAGAAGTATTAATTAAAATTATATTAGACATCCCTTTTTCCTTTATTTATTTTTTAATTCCAATTTTTTATTAATTGAACTATTTTTAATACTGTATAAATGAATGCAAAAAATAATCCACCCAATCTTAAAAAACTTTCTAAATCACTAAGGGATATAATAAAAGCAGTTACATTAATAACGCCTACTTTTGTTAATTCTTCTAAATGATCCATGTTTATTTTTACACTTTATATTTTATCATTCATAAAATGAAGAACATTATTTTTCAAGTTAATGGGGGAGTCGGAAAGTCTATAATGGCTACTGCAGTATGTAGAGCTATTAAAAAAGCATATCCAGACTATAATTTAATCGTATTGAGTGGATATCCAGAAGTATTTATTGGAAATCCTAATATCTATAGATTTTATAGATCAGGAATGGCTCCATATTTTTATGAAGACTTTGTAAAAGGCGAAGGTACAATTTTTATGTGTGATGAGCCATATTTAGCAAAGGGATACTTATCTAAAAACAAACACCTTGTAGAGGCTTGGTGCGATGTTCTAGGCATTAAATTTGATGGATCAAAGCCAGATCTTTTCTTAAATTCAGTTGAACTAAATAAAACTAAAATTCAAGGTCAGAATGGAAAGCCAGTTTTAATATTTCAGCCATTTGGAGGTGGAAGTAAAGAAATTCAATATAGTTGGAATAGAGATATTCCACCCCATCAAGCTCAAACTATTGTAAATACATTAATTCAAAAATATCATGTTGTACAAATTTGTAGAGAAGATCAAATTAAATTACAAAATGTTCAACATATTCACGCTTCATTTAGAGATCTTTTTGGTGTGATAGCTAATAGTAATGCAAGACTTTGTATTGATAGTTTCATGCAGCATACTGCAGCTGCATTTAATTTGACTAGCACGGTTGCTTGGATTACTAATTCTGATGTTGTTTTTGGTTATAAAAATAATAAAAATATCTTTCCAGATCCAAAATTAAAAATTGTTAATAAAAGTGGTGTAGAAGGATATATTGAAGAGTACGATTTTTCTGGTCATAGATCTCATGATTTTCCATATGCAACTCCAGATGTATTTGATCTTCAAGATTTAATTAAAAATTTCTAATGAATTCAATAGAACCAGCAACAAAAACATCAAATTATCTTGAACTTCAACCATTAATGTCTTCATTAAAAAGTTCTACAGATAAATTACCCAAAAATTCTTTACCAGAAAATACTCTTGGAAGCATTCAAGAGAATACTCATTTGTTACCACCAATAACTTTATATAATTCTCATGGAATTTTATCCAAAACAAATGCAAATAGTTTAATAGCTTATAGTTAATAAAAAAACCCCACTAAAAAAGTGGGGTTTTTATTTTATATTAATTTCTATAAGAAAATTGGCTTAACATATGTCATTTCCATAGATGCAACCCAATAACTATTACCAATAGCTTGAAGTGCGAAATTAGTAGTTCCAACACACACTCTGATATCGCTGCAAACTAAACCAGTAAAGTAAATATTTTTTGAAAAATCACCTTCTAAAACGACAAATCCATCTTGCTCTACCATTGACCCTTCAAGAGTAAATGCATCGCAATTTCTAGAAATAACTGAAGCTTTAATTACAGCTGCAGAATTCTGACCCATTTCAACCGAAATAATATCATTCCAAGTTCCATTATTTATATATTTTTTACCAATAATTGTTGAGAATTGCGCATCTCCATACTCAGCAAACATTCCAGCGGATTGAACAATAGAACAGGAATTAGTAGATTTACCTTCATTACCTAAGATCAAGGAAATGCAAGCATTTCCAGAAGAATTTTGAGTTAATTGATAGCTATAACTTTCGCATAGATTAATTAAATTTGATTTTTTAAATGGTGAATAATTATTTAAACAACACTGAAGATCAGTAATATTACCAATAGCATGCCCATGACCAGTAACTGATTTTTTTGTGGCGATAGAATCAAATTCGCTAATTAATGCATAGCCAGATCTAGCTTGAATAAACGAACCAGAGTGTTTATAAGGATTATCAATAATAACGGAATTAATCGAAATGTTAGTTTCTTTAATTACGCATGTTGTAGAATAACATCCTCCAAACCAATTATCACAAATATCAGTTGTATTTAATATTACTAATGATTCAGCGTCACCAGCATGATTATTTATAAGTAAAATCGAACTATCTTCAGCGGATAACGCTATCCAATTTAAGTCGTTATTTAATATATAGTTAATATAGTTAACGGTATCAAATGCGACATCACCAATACTAGCGGTAGTTAATGTAGCCAATTGCTCATAAGAAGAAACAATAAATGATTCTGTTAATGCGTAATTTGGAATTACAACATCATCTATAAAACCAAATTCATTAACGCATAATATAGATCCAGCTCCAGTTCCTACATTGTGAAAAGAACAAGCTGCATCTCCAATTGATGAACGTAATACATAAGAACCAAATAAACTTCCAGTTGCTCCATTATTGGTATAGTTACCCAAATATCCAGTCACTTCACCAGTTGTTGGATAAGAAGATAATTCATTAGACAACCATGAGGTTGTAGAATAATCTGCTAGACAAGTATCAAAATCAGAACATTTTTCATAAATGGAACCTAACGAACCAGTGGAAATAAATCCAGTATTCAAATAATTCAATGAACATTCTATATTTGATCCAAAATAAGCAGCATTTAATCCAGACGCTTTGATTACAACTGATCCAGTAGATCCATTTACAGAATCTACACAATTATCTGGATTTAAAAGGCTAATCCAATTATTAATATCGCTAAATAATAATCCAGTGAGGATGTATGATCCATAATTATTAGCTGTTATTCCAATGCTTCCTTTTTTAGCTTGATTAAGCAGTAACAGTTGACCAGTGTTACTTACTACATAAACATTATTGCATACTGAATTTGGAAGGTTTTCTATGTTAATGTACCCATTAGATCCAACATATAAAGCATTTCCAGATGCAAATCCAGCATCAAGAGTTGACGCAGTTTTAATATCTCCAGAATTAGTTAATAAACTTAAACAATACTGAAGATCCGACACAGAATCAATATTTGCCGCACCCTTCGTCATGAAAATGGCGGTATTTGAACCTGTTATTTTGGGGAAGATAAATTGTCCAGTAAAAGCGCTATAACTTCCCTTTATAACAACTTCTCCATTATTTGTATGATCGAAATTAAAAGCCATATTTTTATTTAGTTAAAAACTTCCAATTCATTAATCTATTAAAATCTTTACAACATTACTATTCGTTACCCAGTTAACTGTTTCTGATGTGATTAAATCAGGTTCAACTACAATTACGATTGTTCCATTTGTGGTATCCGCTTGCACAGACAATACATAGCTATGAGGATTATGATAAGTATCAATTGAAGGTTCTCCAAGAATATTGGTTGTAGCAACTCCACTTTCCCTATTTGCCGCCACAGTTATTTTAAATGCAGAGGAACCAACAACACTTCTTCCAATTACATATGTAGTAAATAATATATTAGAGTAATTTTCCATACATATGGTAGCAATTTCAGCTGAAACAGAACTATTAACTTCACACTTTGAAACCAATCTACTTACTTGAGCGTCACCAGGTACATAAAAAATACCAGCACCTTGAGTTACTTCATAGTCCTGTGTCGCTTTAGCTCCTTGACCTAAAGCCACAGAATAAGCACCTAAAGCCTGATTATAATGAGGATTTGCAGAACCTTGTAACACTGCAGAACAACTCCCACCTCCAACGCAAAATACTGAGATACTAGATAAACAATCAACTAATCCAGTAACATCAGACATTCCATGACCATGACCATTTTCAGATTTACAGTTAAAAATTCCAGTTGCATATCCAGTAGCTACATATGAAGTTAATAAATTAGAAGCCTCAGTATCA
>Ga0114969_10004221_pt1 | contig 11391 bp, 10 predicted proteins | sample M_130807_MF_Meta_FD_87316 | JGI IMG/M metagenome (GOLD analysis project Ga0114969, IMG submission 87316) | Freshwater microbial communities from Lake Montjoie, Canada to study carbon cycling - M_130807_MF_MetaG | ecosystem: Environmental > Aquatic > Freshwater > Lake | place: Lake Montjoie...
CTGCGCGACAAAGTTCACCTTGAAGAACTGTGGCAATCCGGCAAAGCACCTTGGAAGGTCTGGCAATGAACTCGAATTTTTGGCATGGAAAACGCGTTCTCCTCACCGGCCATACGGGCTTCAAGGGAACTTGGATGGCACTTTGGCTTCACCGGCTTGGTGCGCAAGTCACCGGAATCAGCCTGCCTCCGGCGACCACGCCCAATCTTTTCAATCTGGTAAACGTCCAAACGATCACTGATAGCCATTTCTGCGATATCCGCGACGCAACCGCGCTCGCTGCCGTGTTTAAAAAAGCTCAACCAGAAATTGTTTTTCACCTTGCCGCGCAAGCATTGGTGCGTGCTAGCTATCGCGATCCGCTGACGACCTTTGCCATCAACATTCAAGGGACTGCCAATGTGCTAGATGCCCTGCGCTCCCTCGACTCAGTCCGTGCGGTCGTTGCCATCACTACCGACAAGGTTTATCGCAACCTGGAACAGCCCTACCCGTATCGCGAAACGGATGTGCTTGGCGGTCACGACCCCTATAGCGCCAGCAAGGCCGCTGCGGAAATCGTTATCGCCAGTTACAGGGACTCCTATTTGAACGAAAAAGGCATCGCAGTTGCCTCAGCCCGTGCCGGCAATGTTATCGGTGGTGGTGATTGGTCGGAGGACCGCCTGATTCCGGACGCCATCCGCGTCTGGAGCAAAAATCAGACACTACAAATTCGCTGCCCACAAGCCATCCGCCCTTGGCAACACGTCTTAGAACCTCTTGCCGGATACATCAAGCTCGCCGAAAAACTGTGGCAACAACCGGCTGTGGCTGGTGCCTACAACTTCGGGCCGGAAACCCACGAAGCGGCAACGGTGCGCGAGGTTGTACAACTTGCTCAAAGCGCCTATGGCATGGGAGAAGTCTCTTGGGGCGATGGCAGCGAGGGGCCGCATGAAGCTGGCTGGCTGGCCCTTGAGATAGTTAAGGCTCGAACTATGCTGGGCGTTAAACCGTGTTGGACCCTAGCCGAATCCGTGCAGCGCACAATTCTTTGGTATTATAAGCAGCACATGGGCGCTGATGCTATCGCACTATGTCAATCAGACATCGCTGCCTATGAAGCGGCCAACAGTTCAAGTCTGACGTCATGAGTCGATTCACCATTCTTGATACCCCCATTGCCGATCTCAAGATCGTCGAACGCCAGAAACTGGGTGATAGCCGTGGTTTTCTAGCGCGTCTGTTTTGCACCGAAGATCTCACCGCTGCGGGCTGGCGTAATCCCATCGCCCAGATAAACCAAACCCTCACGCAGAAGCAAGGCACGATTCGCGGCATGCATTTCCAGCGCCATCCGTATGCCGAGATGAAACTTGTCACCTGCTTGCGTGGCGCAATCTGGGATGTTGCGGTGGACTTACGTGCCGGATCCTCAACTTTTTTACAATGGCACGCCGAAGAGCTTTCCGCTGCCAACCACCGCGCACTATTGATACCCGAAGGCTTCGCCCACGGTTTCCAGACCCTTGCGGACGATTGTGAACTCATCTACTTGCATTCAGAGGTCTACAAGCTGGAGGCAGAAACCGGACTTAACCCGAAAGATCCCATGCTATCTATTACTTGGCCACTGGCCATTACTGAACTCTCTGCTAGAGATGCACAACACCCCATGCTTGATCATCAATTCAAAGGAGTGACACTGTGAAATGTCGCCATTGCCAAGCAGCCGTCACGCTGCAGTTCATTGACTTGGAAACGGCACCTCCGTCAAATTCCTATTTGTCGGCCGTAGCGCTTTCTGCCCCCGAGAAGTGGTATCCGTTGCGCGTGTACACCTGCACCAGTTGCTGGTTGGTACAGACGCAAGACTACGCCCACTTCTCCGAGCTCTTCGCGAGCGACTATGCTTACTTCAGCTCCTTCTCCACTAGTTGGCTGAAGCACGCCCAACAATACGTTGCAGAGATGGCGCAGCGTTTCGATCTTGTTGCTTCGTCGCACGTCATCGAGGTGGCCTCCAACGATGGCTACTTACTCCAATATGTCAAGGAGCGCGGCATCCCGTGCCTGGGCGTGGAGCCGACCACTAGTACCGCACAGGTGGCGCGCGACAAGGGCATCAACGTGGTTGAGGAGTTCTTCGGCGTGGAGCTGGCCGACAAGCTCGTCGCCGAAGGTCGTGCGGCCGACCTTACGGCTGCGAACAACGTGCTGGCCCACGTGCCCGACATCAACGACTTTGTCGCGGGCTTTGCACGTGTGCTTAAGCCCAATGGCGTATCGACCTTCGAGTTTCCCCACCTCATGCGGCTGGTCGAGCAGTGCCAGTTCGACACAATCTACCACGAGCATTTTTCCTACCTCTCGCTCACGGCGGTCAACACTATTTTCTCGCGCAACGGCCTGCAGGTCTTCGATGTAGTGGAGTTGCCCACACACGGCGGCAGCCTGCGGGTCTTTGCCCAGCGCCAGGATACTGGCCGCCTCGCGGTCACGCCCGCGGTGGCAGCGCTGCTGGACCGTGAAGACCGTGCCGGCGTAGCCTCCGAGGCCTACTACGGCGGCTTTCAGCAGCGTGCCAACAGGATCAAGGACGACCTGCTCAGCTTCTTGATCCAGGCCAAGCGTGATGGCAAGCGCGTCGGTGCCTACGGCGCCGCAGCGAAAGGCAATACGTTGCTCAATTACGCAGGCGTGCGCTCCAATCTGCTGCCCTGGGTGGTCGATCGCAATCCCGCCAAGCAGGGCAAATACCTGCCAGGTTGCCGCATCGCCGTCGTGGACGAGGCACGGCTGCAGCGCGAGCGACCCGACTTCGTCGTGATCTTGCCGTGGAACCTGCGCAGCGAGGTCATGGAGCAGCTGAGCTATATCAGAGAGTGGGGTGGAAAGTTTGTCTGCGCAGTCCCTGAGCTCGCCATTGAATAAGACCCGTGCCATGAAGGTTGCGGTCACCGGCGCCAGTGGATTCATCGGTCAATACGTGCTGCGCGAACTGGCGCATCGTGGTGGGCTTGAAATAGTGGCCGTCTCGCGGGGTGAGATAGACGCTGCACGGCTGCCCGGGGATGCCCGGCACGTTAGTCTGGATATCGAGAGCGCGGCATCGACGGAGGCGTTCGAGTTGCTCGGTGAGCCAGACGTTCTTATTCATCTTGCGTGGTCGGGTTTGCCCAACTACAAGGCTCTTCACCACTTCGAAGATCATCTTGTGCACCAATACCGATTTCTCGGGGGCCTAGTGCGCGCAGGCTTGCGTTCATTGACCTGCACAGGCACCTGCTTCGAATATGGCATGAGTTCCGGGGCCTTGCGGGAAGACATGGTGGCCGACCCGCGCAATCCCTATGGATTTGCCAAGGACGCATTGCATCGTCAGCTCAGCTTTCTTCACGCCCAGCAACCATTCCTGTTCACATGGGCCCGTCTGTTCTACATGTTTGGCGAAGGGCAGCCCGCGAACTCTCTGTTTTCGCAATTCACCACAGCGGGGCAGCGCGGTGATCGGAGCTTCCCCATGTCAGGTGGCGAACAGTTGCGAGACTTCCTGCCTGTGGGCGTCGTCGCCCGGTTGATCGTTGCACTGGCTATCGACACCGCAGGAGCGGGTGCCGTCAACGTGTGTTCAGGCAAGCCCGTGTCCGTGCGCTCCCTCGTGGAGAGATGGCGGGCCGAACGTGGCTGGGATATCGCACTCGAACTCGGCCACTATCCCTATCCGGGCTACGAACCCATGGCGTTCTGGGGTTGCGATGCCCGCCTGCGACAGGTCTTACCGGCGCAGTTTGCAGGGGAAGGGCGATGACTACTCCCGCACTCACGCTGCGTGCAGGCACACCTGAGACCCTGAGTCGATACGTGGCTGCGCAGTTGAACAACATGTTCCCCGCCGACGGCTTGGATGCGGACATCGAGAAGATCGGTGCCCTAGTACCGCAAGCATTGGATCGGATTCGGCCTGTCCTGGCGGCGGTGCGCAACTTCGACCGCCAGTGCTTCAATCATTTCAACTCGCTGCAGTACGCAACCTTCCTCTACTTGCTGGGCAATGAGCAATGGCGTACCTGTTCTGCTGACGCGCTGGCTGATCGTCTGTTCTGTCTGAACCGTGCCTTGAACGCTATCGACCTCTTTTACGCCGTTGAAATGCCGGAGGTTTTTTTCCTATCGCACGCGCTTAGCACCGTACTCGGTAACGCTCAGTACGGAAACCGGCTGGTTGTTTTTCAGAACGTAACCATCGGTCGGGTAGGCGACGATAGGCCCATCGTTGGTGACAACGTCGTCCTCTATTCCGGCGCGGTCGTCACCGGCAAGGCCATCATCGGTCATAACAGCGTGGTCGCGGCCGCGACGGTAGTGCATGGCGTGCATGTGCCGGACAACTCCGTAGCGTTGATGCGCGGGGGCGAACTCGTCTTTAAGCCGCGCACGCGCGATTTTTCTGGCCTCTATTTTCGTCGCGGCAACTGACGGCGCCATGTCCCTACAGAAGAACGTCATCGCAAATTATCTCGGTCAAGGCTGGACTGCCTTGATGGGCATCGCCTTCGTGCCTTTGTACATCCACGCCCTTGGCGAAGAGACCTTTGGCCTGATTGGTGTGTTCATCGTTCTGCAGGCCTTGATTACGCTGCTCGACCTGGGGCTTACGCCTACGCTGAACCGCGAGATGGCTCGGCTGCGCGCCGGTGCGCATACGGCGGAGTCCATCCGGGATCTGCTACGCTCGCTGGAGTTAATTTACGTTGCGCTTGCGGTGGTGATGATTGCTGTGATCTGGCTGGGTTCGTCGTGGCTGGCCAATGGTTGGCTGCGTGCAGAGTACATTTCACCGGCACTGGTCATCCTGTCGATCAAGATCATGGCCTTCGTGCTCGCGACGCGCTGGTGCGAGCAGGTCTACCGCGGTGCGCTGCAAGGCATGCAGGACCAAGTTTGGCTCAATGGCGTGCAGGCCGTGTTGGCTACGCTGCGCTGGGGTGGTGCCTACGTGGTGGTGACGTACATCTGGCCGTCGATCATTGCCTTCTTCGTCTGGCAAGGTTGCATCTCTGTGTTGACCGCCATCATTTTGGTATATCGCACCTACCGTATCCTGCCGGCCTCTGCGCGCATGGCCCGCTTCAGCGTACCCGCGTTGCGGGAAATCTACGGGTTTGCGTCTGGCATGTTTCTGGTCGCATTGCTGAGCCTGTTACTTACCCAGGCCGACAAGCTGGTCATTAGCAAACTCTTGCCTCTGACACAGCTGGGTTACTACATGCTGGCCGCCACCGTGGCAAGTGGGCTGTTGCAGCTAATTACGCCTATGAATACGGCCGTGTATCCGAAGTTCACCGAGCAAGTGGCGCGCAACGACCTCGACGGCTTGGCGCTCACGTACCAACACTCTTGCGAATGGATGTCGGCCATAATTATCCCGCCGGCCCTGTTGTTGACCTTCTTCGCGGCCCCGGTGCTGTTAGCTTGGACGGGAGACATTCAACTTGCTCAATCGGTGTCCGCGCTGCTGGCGCTTCTCTCGCTTGGCACACTCTTCAACGGACTTATGAATCTGCCCTACATGCTGCAACTGGCATACGGCTGGACTAGTCTCACGATTAAGGTGAACATTGTGGCCGTGGTATTGATTGTGCCGACAATCATTTGGGCGGTGCCACGCTACGGCGCTGTCGGGGCCGCCTGCGCTTGGCTAGCGCTCAATGCCGCCTACCTTGTGTTGACAGCACAGCTCATGTACCGGCGCATCTTGCCAGCTGCCAAGTGGCCCTGGTATCGCAAAGCCATCGTGGCGCCGCTACTTGCGGGCTCGCTGACTGGCGCCGCGCTATTAGCTGTGCTGCCGGTGCCTAGCTCGCGCATCGCAGCTGCATTCACTGTGTTGCTGGCGGGCTTGTGCTTGACTGTTGCCGTGGTCTGCGCGCTGCCCAATGTGCGCGTGCGCCTGATGTTAGTGCTCAGCGCCACCTTTCGTTTCAGGACGCGTTAGCGTTGCCCCATCATTTCTTTTTTGTCTGAACCCTTACCTATTCATTTGACCGTGCCACAGTGAACTCTGCAATGACATCCAAGACCTCAGCTACCCCGGCCCTGTCCCTGATCATTCCCACGCGAGAGCGGGCGGCCTATCTTGGCTATGCGATCCAGACTTGTATGCTCAATCCAAACCTGGATTTGGAGATTCTGGTGCTGGACAACGCGAGCACCGACAATACTCGCGACGTTGTTGCGCGCGTTGCTGACCCCCGCGTGCGGTACATCCGCAACGAAGAGCGGCTGAGCATGCGCGATAACTTCGAGAAGGGTATCGCAGAGTCTCGTGGTGAGATCATCGGCTTCATTGGCGACGACGATGGCGTGCTACCCGATGCCGTGGATAGGGCGTTGTCGCTGTTCCGTTCTCATGACGTGGACGCCGTGTCCGCCGCGCGAGCACACTACTTTTGGCCGGACCTTGTATCTGCGCGCCGCGATACGGCACTGCTGCCACGTGGTCGGGGCGTTCGTGTTCTTGACAGCAAAAGCGAGCTGCGCCACGTACTCACAGACTGCAATTATTACCGGCTGCCTTGTCTTTATCATGGTTTTGTCAAGCGCGCTCTTGTCGATCGCATTAGCAAGCGCCAGGGTCGATTTTTCCTCTCCAGTCAGGTCGACATGTTCTCATCCATCGCGCTGTCGATGGAGGGCATACGCTATGCTTTCAGCGAATATCCGCTGGTGATCAACGGTGCCTCTAGCCGCAGTAACGGCGCTTCTCACTTCGGGGGCGGCATCGATAAGGAGAAGTCTCTGTGGAAGAAGGAGGATGACCTTGGTTTTCTGCCAGGTTTCGAAACCTGCCTCACCGTGGGAGCGTTGATCGTGGAATCGGCGTTGCGCTATGGTCAGGCCAACCAGCTTCCGGATGTTGCGCAAGTACTGGATCTGGCGGAAGTGGAGCGTGCCCTCATCGATGAGGGTTCCGCCCGCATTGCGGCAGGCCAGACGCTGGAGCAAGCCCAAGTAGTCTTTGCCACGACGAAGATACCGGCCCCGCTGCCTGAGCGCATCAACGGCCGCCGTAGCCAGTCCGTTCAACGAGTCTCGCGACTTGTACGCTCCTTCCTTCGTACGATGCCGCTAAACATGCGCGCTAGAGGTATTGCCGACGTGTATGCGGCGGCTCAGTGCATGCGGCACATGCTTGAGGCCCGCGCTACAGGTCTTGTGCTAGGCCTACCCGAGCAGATATCCGTCGCGCTCAAGATATCCCGCAAGAATGACCATGTTTGACCTGTCGCTGCTGTCGCTGCTGGGGGTGATGATCTGGCTCTTCCGCCAGCATTGCTATGCTGGCGATAGGCTCCACATCAATCCAGTGTTCGGATTGCTGGTAGGCTCCTTTTACTACGTGGTGGTACCGTGCGTGTTCATCGGATACTTCGGTGAGTTAGTGGCTGGCATCACGGTCTATGACCACTACTTCACAGTATATAACGCCACGTTCTGTCTCTTCTTCTTGGCCGTCGTGCTGCTGTCGGTGGGGCTGGGGCTGAGCGCTGCCCGCAGAATTTTTCGTTCACGCTACAAGTCTGCTACGTCATTAACTGGACGCACTCTTGCCTCGGGAGCATTTCCGTTTGCAGGACTGTGCGTCGCCTATTTCTTGCTGCTGGTCATGGCTTACCCGATCCGCGACAGCCTTTTTGCCGGCTATGATCCCGACGTTCTTGCCGATACGGCCGTTTGGAAGCAGCGTGGCAGCATGTCTTCGCTGTATTCAATGATGGCAGTGTTCCAGCTAGCGCTGTTCCTGCGCAACTGGAAGGCGCCGCTTGGTACGGCAACCAAACTCGCAATGCTGGTCATTTTTGCGTCGTCATCGGTACTGCTGCTCTCCATGGGCGCGCGGCTGTATGTCATCATGGCACTGCTGTCGTTCTTGGCCTTGTATTCACATTGCAAGGGTGGCATCAGCGCGAGCCGCCTCCTATTCCTTGTGATCATGGGCTTCATGATTTTCGGCGGTATTGGCGTCTTGAGGCTCGGAAGCATTGACGGGCTGACCTCCATTTTTATCAACGTGGCGGCGGAGCCCACGCTCACTAGTATCTCGTTGTTCAGCCTGATTGCAGAAAACAACATACCGCTGTTTGGCAAGCCCTACCTCTTTCCTGCCGACTTTCAGGCCATCATTCCCTCGGTTTTTTTTCCTGGTAAGGAATTTCTTTTTGAGCGCCTAGAAGACTACGGCTATTTTTTCGAGTCACCCATCGGTGGCTATCACCTGCTGTTTTCGCTGCTTATCAACTTCGGTGTGTTAGGTTCGTTGTTCGTCGCAGGGCTCTGCGGTATTGGTCTGGGCGCGCTCAAGGCCAACTTATCCAAGTTCAGCGATCAGGCTGCATGGTGTGTGACCATGGCCATGCTCACTGGAGTGTTTGCTTTCTCACTCTTTCGCGATCCATTCTTCATTTCCGTCGTCAAGAACGTTTTTTTAACATCGGTCATCATTCCATTCGTTGTAGACCAATGGATATATCGTCGCCCGCGCCGCCGGGCGGGCGTGGCCACTCAATCAAATGTCGGGTTGGTATGAGGATGGCAAGCAGTAGTCTCGTCCAACGGCGCTCCCTGTGTTTTATCTCCGCACGTAATTTGGGAGATGCCGTTATCCACTCCCGATTTCTACGTCGGTTGGTTGATCAAGAATTCGCGAGTAAGTACATCGTGTGGACCTTTCCACAGGCCAAATTTTTGTTCGCCGACATCCCGAGTTGCACTGTCGTCACGTCAGACTTCCCCATTGGCGCCAGCATGAAATCTTTTTTTAAGGGGGGATTTCTGGGCTTCTTGCGTGCCTTTGTCGCAGTCCTCCGGCAAAGGCCGGAGGTGGTGCTTGAATTGGTGTCGGACTACCGGGAGCGCCTGTTGTCAGCCTTGCTGCTCAGCCGTAGCCGCCTGTATATTCACTGGGATTGGAACCATCCTTTCAGGCATCAAATTCATAGCCCAAAATGGCGTGGCAGGCCGTTCATTGATATTCCGAGTCAAACGCCTAGCATCTACGCTGCCTACAATGCCGCATTCACTGCTCTGACCGGCGACAGAACGCCAGTTTTCGATGCGCCGGCTCCCATTAAAGCTCATAGCAAGCGGGTGGCCCTGGGCATACATCCGTTTGCCTCAGCGCCGTGCAAGCTGTGGCCCATGCACAGGTGGAGTGAGCTCATTCGCGAGCTAGCGAGTCAATCATGCGATCTCGTGCTATTTGGCGCACCGTCGGACCGTGCCAAGCTGCAGGATTTGGCCTTGCCATATTCTGGGCGGGTTGAGGTCTTTGCGGAGTCACTGCCAAAGTTCGTTGATCGCTTGGTCAAGGTCGATCTACTGATCGGCCTTGACAGCTTCTCCATCCACTTGGCGAGCGACATGGGCGTCCAGACGATACTCCTCAATGGACCGAACGACCCCAGAGTCTTCTCTCCCATCGGCTCTAAGGTGGTGAACCGACCGCATGTTTGCCCTCATCAACCTTGCAATGGGAGGCCCGCTTGTTTCGAGACTGACTATCAATATGTGTGCATGACTTCGATTGATGTACATCAAGTGTTGGAGCAGGTCGATTCCATTTTAACGAGAAGTGACCTTGCCCCTGAAAAACATACCCCATAGCGAATGGTTAAAAATCAGTTAAAACATATAGATTAAAAATTACACCATCGCTTTATTTTAAAATATTTAAGATGTCGATATTAATCTCGAAAAAATGTAATTTACCCCCACGCTTCGCAGTCTGTTTGGCTGCATACAACGGAATAGCCTACATCTCGGAGCAAATTGAATCTATTCTCTTTCAGAAGAATGTGGATCTTCAGATATTCATCAGCGTGGACCAATCGACAGACGGTACTGAAGAGCTTCTTGCAGCGTGGGCGCTGCTTGACCCACGCTTGACGTTGTTGCCTTTCGGTCGGCGTTTTGGCGGAGCAGGTCCTAATTTTTATCGACTTTTGCGAGAAGTGGATCTGACCGGATTTGACTATCTGAGTTTTGCTGATCAGGATGATCTTTGGCATTCCAAAAAATTGTGGCGAGCGCACGATTTGATGACAGCAAAAAATGCGGCAGGATATTCGAGTAACTTTACAGCTTTCTGGCCCTCTGGAGATTCCCGCTTGGTCAACAAAGCGTGGCCGCAGCGCACTTTTGATTTTCTTTTTGAATCGGCAGGACCGGGTTGCACTTATGTACTCCATTCCAGTTTGGCAATACCGCTCCAGGAGTTGGTGCGTGTCGCAGATAAGAACCTGCTACGTGTGGATTACCACGACTGGCTGACCTACGCCTTTGCCAGATCTCATAATTTCCCTTGGGTAATTGATAGCTGGTCCAGTATGAAATATCGCCAGCATGCTCACAACCAGATTGGTGTTAATGCGGGATGGCGTTCGTTTTGGTTACGTGTTCGAAAAATCCTGACTGGTTACGGTTTTGAGCAATCGTTGTTGATTGCAGATTTTGTCCAAGCATCCTCGCTGCCCGTGGTGCAGCGGGGGTTGCGTGGTGGCCGTTTTGGCTATTTTTGGCTGGCTTTGCAGGCCAGGCAATGCAGGCGTAAGCTTATTGATCAGTTGTGGTTTTTTATTTCGTGTGTGCTGATAGCCATGTTCAAGCCGGCAGGTCGGGGTGATGCATGACGCAGCACGTTTTGATCACAGGGGGGCAGGGTTTTGTAGGTATGGCACTGGCTGCTGGTGCCTTGTCAAAGGGACTCGCGGTGCGTATTAGTTCGCGCCAAAAATTGACTACAGCGAGAAGTCACTTGCAGTTTTGCCAAGTGGGCGATTTATGCCCTACAACTGACTGGTTCGCTGCGTTGCAAGGGATTGATGCCATTGTGCATTGCGCTGGACGGGCGCATGTGATGAAAGACACTGCAGTTGATCCCCTAGCGATATTTCGCACGATCAACTCGGATGGAACATTGACCCTGGCTCGCCAAGCTGTTGAAGCGCGTGTGAAGCGTTTTGTGTTTATCAGCTCAATAGGCGTGCACGGAGCGCAGACTGCGCTTCGCAAGCCATTCTCGGAAACAGACAAACCCAACCCCCATAACGCCTATGCGCTTTCCAAGTGGGAGGCCGAACAAGGCTTGCTGCGCATTGCTGAGGAAACTGGTCTGGAGGTGGTCATCATTCGCCCCCCGCTGGTTTATGGCTCAAGTGCACCTGGGAATTTCGGCGCACTCATGTGCGCTGTGCAGCGCGGCTGGCCCTTACCGTTGAGCGCGGTGCACAACCAGCGCAGCTTGGTGGCGCTGGACAACTTGGTGGATTTCATCCTCACCTGCACTACCCACCCCCAAGCGGCCAGCCAGACTTTTTTAGTCAGTGACGGGCAAGACCTGTCCACCAC
>Ga0114969_10004222_pt1 | contig 11386 bp, 11 predicted proteins | sample M_130807_MF_Meta_FD_87316 | JGI IMG/M metagenome (GOLD analysis project Ga0114969, IMG submission 87316) | Freshwater microbial communities from Lake Montjoie, Canada to study carbon cycling - M_130807_MF_MetaG | ecosystem: Environmental > Aquatic > Freshwater > Lake | place: Lake Montjoie...
AAATGCATCAAAACTAAATGATGGTGCTTCAGCTTTAGTTTTAGCTTCTGCGGAAGCAGTAGCAAAATATAATTTAAAACCAGTTGCTAAAATTGTTGCTTATGCAGATGCTGCACATGCACCTGAGTGGTTTACAACTGCACCTGCAAAAGCAGTTGATAAAGCTTTGGAAAAAGCGAACTTAACAAAAGAAGATATTAATTTCTGGGAATTCAACGAAGCTTTTGCAGTAGTTGGATTAGCGAATGTGAAAATCTTAGGGCTAAATCCTGAAAAAGTAAATATTTACGGTGGTGCGGTAGCATTAGGGCACCCACTTGGTAACTCAGGATCACGAATTTTAGTTACTTTAGTAAATGTATTAAAACAAAATAACGCTAAATACGGTGGTGCTGCTATCTGTAATGGTGGTGGTGGTGCTTCTGCAGTTATCATTGAAAATATATAATAGTCTTTTAGATACAAGACAAAAAGACAAAAGACTTTAATTTATTAGAGTCTTTTGTCTTTTAAAAGTATATTACTATCGTCACTCATAACTCGTCACTCGTCACTCTTAACTCGTTACGCATATGTTAATTCGTCCTCGTAGAAATCGTAAAAACGCTACTATTCGAGCAATGGTGGAAGAAACTAAATTAGGTGCTGAAAACTTAATTTATCCTATCTTTTTGCAAAATGGTAAAGGAATAAAGTCGGAAATAAAGTCTTTGCCAAATAACTTTCGCTGGAGTATCGATATGTTACTTCCAGAGGTAGAAAAATGTTTGGAGCTTGGAATAAATACCTATGTACTTTTCCCGGCTATAGAAGAACGTTTGAAAGATGCTTTTGCTTCACACAGTTATGCTTCCGATAATTTCTATTTAGATGTAATTCGTACTTTGAAAGATCGTTTTCCTGAAATCGTTCTCATGAGTGATGTGGCAATGGATCCATATTCTTCCGATGGACACGATGGATTGGTGCGTGATGGTAAAATTATCAACGATGAAACCTTGCCGATTTTAGCTAAAATGTCTATTGCACAAGCACAAGCAGGTATAGATATTATTGGTCCTTCCGATATGATGGATGGACGAGTAGGGTATATCCGAGAGGCTTTAGATCAAGCGAATTTTACAGATGTTAGTATTATGTCCTATTCAGTGAAGTATGCAAGTGCGTTTTATGGTCCGTTCCGCGATGCATTAGATTCAGCGCCAAAAGCAGGAGATAAAAAAACGTATCAAATGAATCCAGCAAATCGTCGTGAGGCATTAATAGAGGCTGAATTGGATATACAAGAAGGTGCAGATATGTTGATGGTGAAACCAGCTTTATGTTATTTAGATGTAATCGCTTCTTTGAAAGAAAATTTCTCTGTTCCAATTACCGCATACAATGTGAGTGGGGAGTGTGCAATGGTGTACGCTGCGTCACAAAATGGTTGGTTAAATTATGAGGCTACCATGTCTGAGATGTTGTTGAGTATTCGTCGTGCCGGAGCAGATGGAATATTGACCTATTTTGCAAAAGACTTCGCAACTTTATTAAAAAAGTAATGAAGTACCAAGCAATTTTAGACGAAGCGAAAGCAAATCTTCCAGCATTAAAAAAGAAAATAGTAAGTCTAAAAAAAACAAATAATCGTTTATTAGATACACAATTTCATACAGCACATACGAAAACATTTAAAGGTATTGATTGCCTTGAATGTGCAAATTGTTGTAAAACAACAAGTCCTATTTTTCGAAAAGTGGATATCGACCGAATTTCAAAAAGTATTGGAATGAAATCTGGTAAATTCGAAGATGAATTTTTGCGTACAGATGAAGATGGGGATTTTGTGCTCAAATCTTCCCCTTGTTATTTTCTAGGAAGTGATAATAAATGTTCCATTTATGATGTGCGACCTTTAGCTTGTAGAGAATATCCACATACAGATCGAAAAAACATGTTTCAAATTTTAGATTTGACAGCGAAGAATGTGGAGATATGTCCTGCGGTTGCAAAGATTGTAACGGAAATAGAAGGGAATGTAAAAAAATCAACAGAGCGCTAAAACAGTGCTAAAATACCGTAAACGTCACAAAAAACAAAAAAGTTAAATAGTTGATTATCAATAAAAAAGCCCGATATGAATCGGGCTTTTTTGCTATGCGGAGAGAGCGGGATTCGAACCCGCGATAAGCTTTAGGCCTATACACGCTTTCCAGGCGTGCTCCTTAAACCACTCGGACATCTCTCCAAAATTTAATGGTGTGCGAAAATACAAAAAAAAAGACTTACATAGTTAATTCACCGGAAATATTTCGAGCAAGTATTTTTTTTACTTCTTCTTGACTTAAACTATTTCCTAAAGCATACATGAATTTACAAACTGCTGCTTCTGTTGTCATGTCGCCACCGCCAATAACTCCCACTTTTTGGAAAAATGAACTTGTCTCGTAGAGCCCTTGTTCGACTGAACCACTATTACATTGTGTTATGTTTAATATAATTCCACCATCTGCGATATATCTTTCAATTAAATCGTCAAACGATTTGTCTGTTGGTGCATTTCCAGCCCCAAAAGTTTCTAAAATAATTCCCTTAATTTTAGAAATATCAAACAAACTTTGATAAACAGAAGCATTAAAACCAGGGAAAATTTTAAGTAAAGCCACTCGATTATCTAGCGCAGTGAATAATTGCAATGTTTGCATTTCGTTTTGTAATCCTGTTTGGTAATTTATATGAATTCCTGCTGTAGCTAAAGGAGGATAATTTGGTGAACTAAATGCTTTAAAAGCATTCGCTGAAATTTTTGTTGTACGATTACCACGGAATAAATTATTCTCAAAATAAATGGCTACTTCTTTAATCCTACTTGAACCATCACTATGTTTTGCTGCAGCTATTTCAATGGAAGTAAGTACATTCTCCCTGCCATCTGTACGTATCTCATCAATAGGGAGTTGAGACCCAGTAAGGATTACAGGTTTAGACAAACCTTGTAGCATATAACTTAATGCAGAAGCTGTATATGCCATCGTATCTGATCCATGAAGAATAACGAAACCATCATATACAGTATAATTCTCAAAAATAATTTCAGCTATTTGCTTCCAATACGTAGGATTCATTTCAGAAGAATCAACCGGTTTTTCGAAGGATATTGTTTCTAACTGAACATTTAAACGTTTAATTTCTGGAATCTGTTGATACAAATGATCAAAATTAAATGCAGTTAACGTCCCTGAACTCGGATCATTTACCATTCCGATAGTTCCACCTGTATAAATGATTAATACCTTCGGTAGTTGCATATTATATAGAAAATAAATTTTGTGCGTTTTGTGTTGTTATTCTTCCTATTTCTTGCTCTGATATTTCAAAGATATCGGATATTTTTGAAGCTATATAGGGTAAATAGGCACTCTCGTTTCGTTTACCACGAAATGGAGTAGGTGCTAAATAGGGTGCGTCTGTTTCTAAAACTAATTTTTCCAAGGGAATGTGTTGAATAGCTTCGGGTAAAGTAGATTTTTTATACGTGACAACTCCTCCAATTCCAAAGGAAAAACCACCATACCCTAAGATTTTTTGCACATCATTTTCATTCCCTGAAAAACAATGAAAAACACCCTTTAATCGGTCGTCGTTGTGTTCGTCTAGGATTGCATAGATTTCTGGAAAAGAATCGCGGGCATGAATAACAATAGGAATTTGAAGTTCTTTCGCCCAATTAATCTGTGTAATAAATGCCTGTTCTTGTTCTTTTAGAAATGTCTTATCCCAATATAAATCGATTCCAATTTCTCCGATAGCAATAAATGCTCGTTGATTTAAGTGCTTTTTTAATTCTGCTAATGTTTTTTCCCAATCTAAATCTACCGAACAAGGGTGAAGTCCAAGCATGGGAAAACAAACACCAGGATAGTTTCTTTCAAGCGTAAACATCCCTTCTATAGAGCGTAAATCAACATTTGGGAGTAACAATTTAGTTACACCCGCAGTTAGAGCGCGTTGAATTACGGCATCTCTGTCTTCATCAAATTGAGAAGAATATAGGTGGGAATGGGTGTCGATAAACATAAGGGTGTAAAAATAAAAACAGCGTCAAAAGTATGTTTTTTCGACGCTGTTTTAAATGCTAAATGTGATTAACAGAATTCGTTGTATGCTTCCGTTAAATTTTCAGCGATCATAAGTGCAGTACCGCCTTCAATATGATGTCTTTCTAAGAAATGAACTAATTCACCATCTTTGAATAATGCGATAGATGGTGAAGAAGGAGGATAAGGTAGAAAGTGTTTTCTAGCTTGCGCAACAGCTTCACTATCCACACCTGCGAAAACAGTTGTTAATTTTGTTGGTTTTTTATCTCCGTTTAAAGATAATTTAACCCCTGGACGCATATTTCCTGCTGCACATCCACAAACGGAGTTTACAACTACTAATAAAGTTCCTTGTGTGTTTGCAATAACTTCATCCACTTGAACTGGAGATAGTAATTGTTCAAAGCCTACACTTACAAGATCTTGTTTCATTGGAGCTACTAATTCTGCTGGATACATATTTTTAATTTTAGATTTGTGAATGTTAATTTATTTTAGGTAAAGTTAAAGAAGAAAAGTAAAAATTGGACTACATTTAAGCATCTTTATTTTTGCTATGCGTGTAATTTTATTTTTTTTAAGCCTAACGCTTACTTCCCATTTTAGTTATGGACAAGAAGACAATGTAGATACTTTGATGAATCAATGGCATAGAGCCGCTGGGACAGCAAATTACTCCAATTATTTTGGTTTTATGTCTGATAGTTTTGTCTTTTTGGGTACTGCTCCTGGAGAACGATGGGACAAAGAAAAGTTTTCTTCCTTCGCTAAACCATATTTTGACAAGGGAAAAGCTTGGGATTTTAAAGCGCACAATAGAAATTGGATGTTTTCAAAAGATTCTACGATAGCTTGGTTTGATGAAAATTTAGATACCTGGATGCGCGGTTGTAGAGGAAGTGGTATACTTCAAAACGTAGATGGTAATTGGAAGATTGTCTATTATAACTTAACTGTTTTAATTGAGAATGAAAAAATAAATAGTTTTATAGAATTAAGAGACAAAAAATAAAGGCTGACCAATTACGGACAGCCTTTATGAAACAATTTATAGTAGTTCGTGTAGTGAACTTTTACTTGTGTAATAACTAACAATTTCTTTTCGCTCACCGTCAAAATAATGCTGCAGTAAGTAATCAGCCATAAATTCTCTATATTGTTCACGGGAAATTTTAGGGATATAAATATGCCCGCGTCCTAAAGCTTTATGACGAATGAATTTTTTCTTCTCTAAAATTCGAACAATTGTAGAAGTAGTATTGTAGGCAGGACGTGGTTCGTCATACAAAGCTACAATTTCCTTTACAGTCGATTTTTCAAGTTTCCAAAGTCGAAGCATTACTTGTTCTTCCGCAGGTGTTAATCTTTCCATAGGTAAATTTCTATACGATTAGATTCCTAATTTTTTACGGATATCTTTTGGAATTCCATCTTTGTGTAAGTAGTAATTCATTGTCTTATAACGGAAGAAATTCTCCGATGCGTAGAAATATCCTTTTGGAAAATTTCTGTCTGCTCCCCAAGAATTTTTTACTAAAAAGAATTTTTTACCTGTTTGATCTTTATAAAGACCAACGATGTGCATTCCGTGATCGTCTGTTGTTAATTTTTTATCATACGCTTCTTGTCGAAGTTCTGGAGTGATCGTCACTTCTTTTACAGGGTTTAAAAAACCATTTGCATGCTTTTCTGCTCCTGCATCCGAAAACATTTTATTATCTTTTCCTCTTACGTCAATGGAACTTTCATCTTCAGGACAAATAGCAATTCCATTTCTGAAACTAAAACCTTTTTCAGAAACATCGGATCCCCAGGCAATTGTATATCCATTTTTCAAAGCATATTCTGCGATATTATACAAATCGTCTAAATTTACGTTGTAGGAACCTTCCCATAACCAATTGTCAGGAATTGCTAAATGAGCTGGCTTGTATAAATCATGCCCAATAAATGAAGTTATTGAAACATAATCATCCATATTTAATTTTAAGGATTCAGCATATGTTTTAGGAGAATATTTCTTACCATCCACATTGAATTCTACTGGTTCTTTTCCTAAATATGCATCCAAGATTCCACTTAGTGCATTTCTCCATGCTTTTAAAGTGATGCCTTGAGAATTATCTTTTTCCATTTCTTCTTTCGAATATTTTAGCATTCCTTGAACGGCACCATCCAAAACACTAAACAATTCTCCATGTGAATGGTTTTCTGAACCGTAATTCAATCCTTTATAGATTTCTTCTGGAACAACACCATATTTTTTAATAATAAATGGAATATCAACAAAACCACCTCCTTGGCTAAAATTAACTTTACCATCGATACGGATATATTTGTCCGCTTTTTCTTCATATGCTTTACGAACAATATACATTTCAGAAAGTACTTTTGGATTTTTAACGCCCAAACGAATTAATTCTGATTCAAAAAAGGATAAGCCTGAAAAACTCCAACATGTCCCAGCAAAACCTTGACTTTGAACAGGTGTTGCATCTAAGTGGTAGATTTTCGTGAATTTGTAATTACTATTTTCTGCATTTGTTACGGTGTCCTGACCGAACGCTAAAACAGAAAAACAATACATACCAACGGAAAGTATCAATCTTTTCATACGGATTTATGTGTTAATTTAGATTTTAATATTAAAATTTTAGTTGTAAATATATAAAATTTTAATCACGTAAAATCCAACCTGAAATTTGTAAAGGAGAAAGTTTTTCTTTAGCACTGATTAAAACAGAGTCAGAAGTACTTTTACAAGCACTTACTCGGTGTAACCCATTTTTTACATCCACTATATATGCATTAAAGCCTTTTTGTTTCAATTGGGTAATTAGTTTTTTTGCGTTTTGTTCCGTTGAAAAACAGCCAACAATTAAATGTCCTGATTTTGAAGCAGATATATTTACTAAATTTGTGCTACTTGCGCTTGACTTATCAGGAGTCGGCAAGGGTTTAGGTATAACTATTGGAGTGTTTACAGTGATTTTTGGAGTAGTATGTTCTCTGATTTTCACTGGCACATATAAATCGGAATCTACTGGATAGGAAAATACTTCTACATCTTTAGGTAAGGATCTTAATATTTGATCTAATTCAGATTCACCAATATTTTGATTGATTCTCAAATCTAACGTTTCTTTGTTATACAAACCATCCTGAGAAATATGAAATGGATTAAAATCTTGAAAAGATAGTATTCCGGATTCTAAAACCTTTGTTTTCATTGGTATCCAATACGTATAAAAACAAACAGGTAAAAGTGCCGCTGCGATAGCATATTTCCAAAGTTTTTTAGAATTTAGTGGTCGAATTGGCTTTTTTTCATCCGATACTACTTCTGTTTCTTCGAAATTCTTAATAGGTAATTCAAAAATAGGAGCTAAATCCTCTGATTCTATTAATGGCTCACCACTAAGTGTAAATATTTCTTGTTGTGCAATTAACTGTATATCTTCTTGACTTACAAAATGTACTTTCCCAAGACCAAAGGATGCTAACAATAAATTATGAAAGCGATCTTGTTCAAATGCAAAATTACGTTCAGAATCTAAAAATATAAAACCAACACGATCAATCGAAATACGTTCTCCAGCATCTAACTTATGGTGCCAATGTTGTATTTGTTTTTGAATATAATCGTTAGATTCTTCGTAAGATTTTTTGGTTGCATGCGCATAAGCAGCAATTAATAATCCATCGTTATTGATAAGTTGTTTATTGAATAACAAGGATTTACGCGGAGGATTAATCGTTCCTTTGGTAGCATCAAATGTTGCAGATGTTTGACCAGCCACAAATCCACCGAAAGTAGGAATCACGACACAATTGTGACGTAACAATAAATCTCCTATTAATTCTTCAATATACATGCTGTGCAAATTTACAACTTTTGTTGCTATTTAACAATTGTTTAGTATACGAAGAGATTATAAAAAGGTTATAGTAAAGAAATTACCTTTTGTACATCTTCGGGCACATCTATATTTGGTGTTTCTATATGTGTTTCAACTACCTTGATACGATATCCATAATATAACCATCTCAATTGCTCTAATGATTCAATTTGTTCCAATAAAGTAGGAGTGAGGTTAACTATTTCTTGAAGTGTCTTACTGCGATAAGCATACAGACCAATATGGCGATAAAATGGATAAAAATGCAATGGTTCTTCCTTAAAATTAGCAAAGTTTGGTATAGGACTTCTTGAAAAATAGAGCGCGTTTTGCGAATTATCTACTACAATTTTGATACGATTGGGGTTAAGTATATCTTCCATAGATACTTGCTTAATTCCCAATGTTGCAATAGAAGTTTTTGCGTCTAGAAAAGCACTGGCCAACTGATCAATTTGCCGAAAATCAACTAATGGTTCATCTCCCTGAATATTAATTACAACATCGTAATTGGAATAAATTTTAGCAACTTCTCCACAACGATCTGTACCCGAAGGGTGTTTAGCACTAGTCATCAGAACTTTACCCCCAAAACGTAAAACTTCAGCTTCGATGCGCGCATCATCCGTTGCAACAATGACATCTGTCAATACATTGGATTTTTTAACGCCTTCATAGACGCGCTGAATCATTGTTTTTCCTTTTAAATCAATTAATGGTTTTCCAGGAAAGCGTGAGGAAGCGTAACGTGCTGGTATAACACCTAATATACGAAGCGGATTGGTAGCCATAGTTATTTATTTTTTCGATATGTTTGATTTCTAATCTCTTGAATTAATGCAGTTTTAGCGTCAGCTAATTTTTGAATGGAAGTATAAGTTCCAGCTCCTAATGCAGCAATCTTCTTCATGTTCATCGCATCGGTTTCAGAATTCTGAATACCAACCACACAAATTTTAATTCCCATTTCTTTGTATCTTTCAATAGATTCCATGTAATTTTTGGAATCTTTATTAAAAGCACCATCCGTAATTATGTAAATGATATTTTCTCCTTCAATCAATGCGTCACTAATAGTTTTACAACCTAGCTTAATCCCTTCGCCTCCAGCAGTCATTCCTCCCACTTTTAGTTTTTGGACAACTGTTTGAATTTCAGATTTACTCGCTCCAGAAGTTGGCTTAAGAAGAATTTGAGCGTTAGTTGCATAAGAAACAATCCCTATTTTATCTTCTTTTCTCAATAATAAGGATAATTCTATTAAGCTAAATTTCATCAATTCTATTCTATTACCGATTCCCATAGAAGTCGAAATATCAACGACAAATAACACATTAATCGCTTGAAAATCTTCAGATTTAAATTGATCTAGCGGGATTTTTTCTAGGTCCGGAGTGGTATAGGTTTCTTGCTGTGTAATTGGATCTTCCTGTAATACTTCTTCCAATTGTTTAAGTTGTTTTTCTTCAACGATTGGGGGATTTATTTCTTTTGCGTTAAACACAGAATCTTTTTCTAATTCTAGCGTAACGGTGTTATCCACAATATTTACATATTGACATTTTTCGGATGGATTATACCCCGTTAAATTAGCATAAAAATAAATGAATCCAAGTGGTGTTTTTACCTGAATCTTTCCCTTGTCATCTTGGGTGTATTGTCCTATTTGACTACCATTTTGCAATAAATAAACCACTGTATTTTTAAGATTTTGCTTCGTTTTTTTGTCGATTGTCTTTATGGTTAATTTGAAGTCTGTTGCATGTTTAGAGGGGGTAGAACGAAAGTCTGGGCAAGCCTGCATGGCAGCTAGAGGATCAAGTATTTCTTCTGTAAGTTTTCCAACTACCTTAAGTATTGTTGGTTCTAATTTTTCACTCGTATAGATAGGTATTTCATATTCAAACTTCCCTAATTTCTTTGGGTTAGGTTTAACTCTAAATATCAAAATAGAATCTTTTTCAGCTGCTTGCGTATTAAATAAACAGGAAACTTCTCGTAGTGATTTATAGTTTAAAATATAGGCTTTTTTTAAACTTGTATTGGTAATTTTAATATCTATAAATTTTGGAGAATCATTATTTAATTCTCCAAAATCTACACTGGTTGTTTCAAAAAGAAGTTGTCCTACACATGAAAATCTATGTAAAAAAATAAATGCAATTAAGAAATACTTAATTTGTTTCATTTTTTCATTTTTTCCAAGGTACGGATTGCTGTCTGCATTTCTTTATCTAATTCATTAATAACCCTATAATATCCTTCTTCTGTCCATATTTGACGCGCAATTTCAGCTTTTAAAGTAATTTTTATAAACTTCTTGCTTTTTGAAAGTCCAGCAATATCAAAAGGAATATGTACACTTTTAGTCGCATATTTTAAAAAATCTTGGGTCAACTTATCGTCCACATGAAATGTTTTGTGAAATTGTTCAGGATTTTTCCAGTTTGAACGTTTATTTGCAACAAAATCAAAAGCAAAACTTTGAAATGCATTACTATATCGTAATTCCGTAAAGTACCAACTACTTCCTAAAGTATCCATTGGGAGAAATACATCCGGAAATATTCCGCCACCACCATACACTATTTTTCCTTTTGGTGTTTTGAATTTTAAAGAATCAACCAATAAAGAACTATCTAATCTAAATTGTTCTCCGTGTTCAAAACGAACGGCTTCCTCATTCATATATTTTTCGTAATCATCTGTATATGGTTTTTGGATACAACGACCAGTAGGTGTGTAATAACGAGCAATAGTCAAACGGACATTACTTTTATCTTGTAAAGTAATATCTTTTTGAACGAGTCCTTTACCGAAGGAGCGTCTACCTAATATAAATGCCCGGTCGTTATCTTGCAAAGCACCCGCTACAATCTCACTTGCAGAAGCAGAATTTTCGTTGATAAGTACGACTAAAGGAATATTTTCCAATTTACCAATCGTAGACGCTTTAAAAACTTCTTTTTTAACGTTTGCTCCTTTTGTACTTACGATCGTAGCTCCTTCTTTCAAGAATTCATCTACAATTTCTACAGCTGTTTGTAATACACCGCCACCGTTGTTACGTAAGTCTAGAATCATAGATTTCATTCCTAAACTCAATAATTTTTGACTTTGTTCTTTAAATTCAATTGCTGTAGTAACTGAAAATTGATCTATTTTAAGATAGCCAATATCTTTTGTTGTCATTAAAGCACAAGGAATCGAAGCAATCGGAATGGTTCCGCGTACTAATGTTTTATTGAGTTTTTTATCATTTCTCCAAAGTGTGACATTTACGGAAGTATTACTTAATCCTTTTAATAAACCCATCACTTTTTCATTGGTAATTTTTTTACTTGCAACTGATTTTTTAGATATTGCAATTATTTTATCCCCTGCTAATACTCCTGCTGCTTCAGA
>Ga0114969_10004223_pt1 | contig 11386 bp, 10 predicted proteins | sample M_130807_MF_Meta_FD_87316 | JGI IMG/M metagenome (GOLD analysis project Ga0114969, IMG submission 87316) | Freshwater microbial communities from Lake Montjoie, Canada to study carbon cycling - M_130807_MF_MetaG | ecosystem: Environmental > Aquatic > Freshwater > Lake | place: Lake Montjoie...
CCAATAAACAGTATTTTGAATTTTAAAGAGCATCTATACTCCTGATATCCAACCAATTGAGTATATTTGTTTTGACGAAATTGAAAATGCGTGTTTTCCACTAGGAAATAAATGAGTAGTTCTACGATATATCGAATTTGATAAATAGCCTAACATTGCATGATTAAATCCCTATTTCCTAAAAAGACCATTCAAATTAACCGTTTATGAATAATCCGATCAAAGTTGTTATTGCCGACGACCATGTGTTGTTTAGAGCTGGTGTTAAGACTGCTCTTTCTATGCACAAGGACATTAAAATGATTGCAGAAGCTGACAATGGCATGCAATTGTTAACTGTTTTAAAGCATATTCAGCCGGATGTAATTTTATTAGACATTCAAATGCCGGTTATGGATGGTATTTCAACCTTACCTGAAATAAAAAAGTTATATCCTGAAATAAAAGTGATTATGCTTACGATGCATAACGACCATTCCATGATTTCTAAGCTCATGGAACTAGGCGCAAATTCATACCTCACTAAAAATTCAGATTCTGAAGTGATCTATGAAGCGATAAAGACCGTGCACGAACAAGAATATTTTTTCAATCAACTGACCAATATCGCCCTAATTGATGGATTAAGAGTAAAGCGCCAAGCTGAAGCAGCCTTACCCATGGATGCAAAGCTTAATGATAAGGAAATTGCCATCTTGCGAATGATTTGTGAAGAAAAGAGCACAAAAGAAATTGCTGATTTGGTAGAATTAAGTCCCCGCACCGTTGAGGCCATTCGCGATAAACTTAAAGTTAAAACAGGCGCTAAATCGCTTGCCGGATTGGTTATGTATGCCGTAAAATCTGGACTTATCGAAAATAAGCCTATGAGCAATTAAGCGTTCAATTCAATTTTTCTTTTTTAGAACATTCATCCTTTTTGCTTGTTTATAGAGCATGCTACAAAAACCTGAGGTAAATGTATTTTGGTTTAGAAGAGATCTTCGCGTTGAGGACAATCACGCTCTTTTTCAAGCCCTAACTTCAGGCAAACCTGTCCTGCCTATTTTTATTTTTGATCCCAATATTTTGGATAAGCTAAATAAGCCGCACGACTTGAGGGTTCAATTCATTCATGAAACCATTGAATCCCTTCAGCATTCTTTTGCACAGATTGGATCTAGCATTCAGGTATTTTATGATACACCTATCCATGTTTTTACTCAGCTATTGGAGACCTATCAACTTTCTGCTGTTTTTACCAATCACGATTATGAGCCCTATGCGTTGGAAAGGGATACGCAAATTGAATCCATGCTTTCAGCTCATGGCGCATCCTTTAATACGTTCAAAGACCAAGTCATTTTCGAAAAATCCGAAGTGATAAAAGACGACGGCACTCCCTATACTGTATTCACTCCTTACAGTAGAAAATGGAAAGCACATTTAGTGACAAATCCATTGCCGAACTATCCTTCAGCGAAGCATCTTGAAAAGTGTTTTACTAAACAATCCCGTACTGATGTATCACTTGAATCCATGGGTTTTGTAAAACAAGATCATTCGTTTCCCCCTTTAGCATTTCCGTCACAGATTGTTTCAAAGTATAGTGAACAGCGAAATTTTCCTGCCATTGACGGCACAAGTAAACTTGGGGTTCATCTGCGTTTTGGAACAATAAGTATTCGTGCGTTGGCCGCATATGCTGAATCTAAGTCGGAGGTTTTTTTGAATGAATTGATTTGGCGCGATTTTTATCATATGATTTTATGGAATTTCCCACGTGTGGGGAAAGGGCTTTCTTTCAAACGAGCGTATGATGACATTCAATGGAGAAATAATGAAGATGATTTTGAAAAATGGTGTACTGGTCAAACAGGTTACCCCATTGTGGATGCCGGAATGCGCGAGTTATTGAATACTGGATTTATGCATAATAGGGTGCGTATGATCACTGCTAGTTTTTTGACAAAACATTTATTGATTGATTGGAGGTGGGGCGAGGCTTGGTTTGCGAAGCATTTACTCGATTTTGATTTAGCGGCTAACAATGGGGGATGGCAATGGGCAGCAGGTTCTGGTTGTGATGCGGCACCTTATTTCAGGGTATTTAACCCTGCCTTGCAAATTGAAAAATTTGATAAGCAAGGTGCTTATATTCGGAAATGGGTTCCTGAATTTGATACACTTACGTATGTCCAGCCCATGGTGCAACATGAATTTGCTAGAAAACGGTGTCTTGAGACCTATGCAAAAACCTTAAAAAAAGACATCGAGTTATTGCCCTAAAAGAATCATTTTTTAATGATACTTTTGATGAATTCTTATGAAGAAAATAGATTGGTATATCCTAAAAAAATTCCTCTCCACTTTTTTCTTTTCGCTCATCCTGCTTACTTTAGTTAGTACTGTGATTGATATGAGTGAGAAGACGGATGATTTTGTTAAATCTGGCCTGTCGGCAAAAGAAATCTTTTTTCAATATTACACTGGATTTATACCGCATATTGTTTCCTTATTATTTCCCCTTTTTGTTTTTATTTCTGTTATATTTTTTACGTCTAAAATGGCCAATAGGTCGGAGTTCATCGCTATTCTAGCCTCTGGTGTAAGTTTACGCAGAACCTTGAGGGCTTATTGGATTGGAGGTATATTTCTTGGAATCATTCTATGGTTTGGCAATGCATATGTTATTCCTAGAGCAAATGAAAAGCGCACTACATTTGAAGCGAAGTATACTAGGGGGTATACGCCACAATCGAATAGTTCAACTATGTACATGAGAACCGATTCCTTTGGCTACGCTGGAATTCGATATTATGACACAGCGAATAAATCGGGAAATAGTTTTTTCATGGAGAAGATTAAGGGCAATGAAGTGGTTTATAACCTGAGGGCCGATCATATTGCCTGGGATACCAGTAAGAAAGCGTGGAAGCTTACCGGGGTTATTGAGCGGAAAATTAATGGGTTGTTGGAGGATGTAAAATTTGAGTCTAAACAGTTCAAAAAGCTATCATTTGATCCAACCGATTTGAAGCGAGATGAATACATGCAGGCTAGGTTGATCTCACCAGCATTGCGTATTCGTATTCAACGTGAAAAGTTGAGGGGATCGGAAACGGTGAAGGAGCTTGAAATGGAATATGCCCATCGAAATTCAACCCCTGTTGCCGTTATTTTGTTAACCCTGATTGGGGCTATATTGGCGTGTAGAAGAATTCGAGGAGGAAGTGGAGGTCATTTGGCAATTGGTATCATTATTTGTGCAGTGTTCATTCTAACAGATCGATTTTCTACTATTTTTTCCACCAAAGGGGACCTCGATCCGTTGCTGGCAGCATGGATTCCGAATATGATTTTTGGTGGGTTAACGCTGTATTTATACCGCAAAGCGCCAAAATAATTCAATTATTTAACTGATTTTGTTTTCATTGCTTCATCTCTTTGGTTACCTTTACACATCATTTTTTAACGTGTTCAGCATTTAATATCAGGAGATGGAATCTATAAAAGAGCGGTTTAAGGCTAAAGCAGATTTGGTTGGTGCAGAAATTAAGCAATTATTAAAAGATCATGGATCTAAGGTAATTGGAGAAGTTACCCTTTCGCAGGTCTATCAGGGTATGCGTGGCATTACTGGACTTGTTACAGAAACCTCTCTCTTGGATGCTAATGAGGGTATTCGTTTTAGGGGATATTCCATTCCAGAATTGAAGGAGAAGCTTCCAAAAGTACCAGGAGGAAGCGAACCCATGCCTGAGGCCTTATTTCATTTGATGTTAATTGGAGAACTCCCATCACAGGAAGAGGCTGATATCGTTACTGCAACATTGCAGAGAAGGTCGCATGTTCCTAATTATGTATTTGACACTATCGAAGCATTGCCTGTTTCATCACATCCTATGACTCAATTTGTTGTGGCTATTATGGCCTTACAGAATGGTAGTCATTTTGCAAAGGCTTATGCAAAGGGAATAAGTAAAAAAGATTATTGGGATGCCACGTTTGACGATACATTGGATTTGATAGCACGATTACCAAGAATTGCCGCATATATTTATCGCAGAAAGTATAAAGATGGTCATCATATAGAACCCAATGGATTATTGGATTGGGCTGGAAATTTTGCACACATGATGGGCTATGAAGATGATGGCTTCAAGGAGCTAATGCGTTTGTATATGACCATTCATGCTGACCATGAAGGTGGAAATGTATCGGCTCATACAACGCATCTTGTAGGCTCTGCTTTGAGTGATCCGTTTTTGTCGTTTGCGGCAGGAATGAATGGATTAGCAGGACCATTACACGGATTAGCTAATCAAGAAGTAATTAAGTGGATTTTTGAAATGCAGGAAAACTTAGGAGTGGATTTACCTTCCAAGGAACAAATTGCAAATTATGTTAAAAAGACATTAGGGGAGGGGAAGGTAGTACCTGGTTACGGGCATGCTGTATTGCGTAAGACAGATCCTCGATTTACTGCTCAAATGGAATTTGGGAAAAAACATATGCCTAATGATCCATTGGTTCAAACCGTGTGGAGAATATACGAGACTATTCCTGAAATTCTAAGTGGATTAGGCAAGGTGAAAAATCCATGGCCTAATGTTGATGCACATAGTGGTGCATTGCTGGTGCATTATGGTATGGTGGAGTATGAATTCTACACTGTATTGTTTGGCGTAAGTAGAGCCTTAGGCGTATTGGCTAGCCTTTGTTGGGACAGAGCTTTGGCATTACCACTAGAGCGTCCAAAATCAGTCACCACCGACCTAGTTAAGCAGTGGATCGATGGTAAAGACAATATTTGGGGTGATTAGAGGATTCTATTTCAATCACTGCTTCGCATCTCTATAAATCCATAAATGAGTCATTGATATACTTTATCAAACTCAATGAATTTTTAAGGTCTAACTTTTTAAGGATACGTGCCCTATGCGTTTCCACTGTTCTAGGTGAGAGAAAAAGTTGTTCAGCAATTTCTTTATTGGTCATACCATTTTTGATCAATTTGATAATCTCAATCTCACGTTCTGTAAGGGTACTCAGTTTATTTTCATCTTCATCTACCAGCATTTGATTGGTGATGTTTTTCTGAATTTCTGCACAGATATATTTCTGTCCGTCCATCACTGATTTGATGGCGTCGTACATTTCCTGTTTGGATGAATTCTTTGTTACATATCCCATAGCTCCATTGCGCATCATTTTTTTAGCGAATGATGGCTGGTTGTGCATCGATACCCCAATGACTCTAGTCCCTGGGGCAAGTTTTTTGATCATCTTGGTTGCCTCAATCCCGGAAAATGGATTGATGTTAATGTCTAGAATGGCAACATCTGGTTTTATTTCAGTGATTTCATCGATTAATGACTTTGTGTTGTCGTACACTCTAACAACTTCAAAGTTTGGATCCATGTTAATAAGTGAAGCCCAGGTTTCTGCGATGAGTAAATGGTCGTCTGCGATAATGATTCTGATTTTCTTTGTCATGTTATTTGTTCGAATGGTAAGTTAATTAATACCTCTGTTCCTTTGTTTGGTTTAGTGTTGATTTTTAAATTTCCTCCATAAAATTCAATACGGGATAGAATTCCTTTCAGACCAATTCCTTTTCGTGCAGTTCCTAGATCAAATCCTTTTCCATCATCTTTATAGCGAACACGCATTTCATGTTTATCAAATTCTATTTTAATTTCTACAAGATCAGCGTTGGCATATTTAAATGTATTGCTGCTTAATTCTTGTAAAATTCTAAAGAGCATAATTTTTTGTTCATACAAAAAAATAGATGGATCTTGTCCTCTATATATTTTTAATTTGAATAGTGGTTTTGGAATAATCCCATAGCTTCCAATTAGTTCAACAACAGCATCCCTAAATCCGAGGTCTTTGATGGCTGGCGGTGCTAGGTTACGGGATAGTCTTCTTACTTCATCAATCGTCTTTTTGATCGTGCTTTGTGCTTTATCGATATCTGCTGATTCTATGATTTCTTTTTCTTTCAACACATTCATGTATACACTTATATACGCAAGCATTTGACCAACACCATCATGTAGGTCGCGACCAATTATTTCGCGTTGTTCTTCTTCTGCATATAGCCTTGCTTCAATTAGCTCTTTTTCCTTTTGAAGGCTTTCGAATAGCATTTTCTTTTCTAGGTTTCTGATATCGGTTACGTCCCAGTGAATACCAATTGATCCACGATTTTTACCTCTCATGTCAAATGTAGGTGCTCCACTTATTACCCAAGTGCCTTCTGATCCATTTTTTCGTTTGATTTTTATTTCATAGAGTCCTTCTTTTCCATGCTCTCTATTTCGTCTTTCGTGTAAGTTGATTTCCTTTTCAGAAATTTCACTAAGTAAAATTTCAGGTGCTATTTTCCCAATTAGTTCACTTTCGGTATATCCCGAAATACGTTCAAATGCAGCGTTTACATAGAGTATTTTTTCATTTATATCAACTTCCATAATACCAAGATTCATGTTCGAGAACAGGTTTCGATATTTGGCTTCATTTTCTATCAACATTGATTGAGCTGTGTATTGCTCGTTGATGTCACGAAGATGAATGATAATTTTTTTCTCTTTTATGTTAGTTTCTGAAAAAATATTGGAAGATGCTTCTATCCATTTAAATAGTCCTTTTGAGTCTTTCATTCGAAAGCTTGATACTCGATTTGTTTTTTGATTTTCGTTTAATTCTTTAATTATTTCATTCTTGGAATGTTCAAGGAGGCTTGAAAATTTATTTCCTATAAGTTCGTTTTCATGAAATCCTAAAATTCTTTCGATGGAGGGGGAGGCATATTCAATAAGCCCCTCTGCGTTCAGGAGCATGATAATATCTGCTGATTGAGTAGAAATTAACTCGAACTTTCTTTTTTCTTCTTCTACTTTATAAAGAAGATTTCTTTCCTCTGTAAGATCAAAGCAACATCCAATATACCCTAAAAAACTTCCATTTTGCATAAACCTTGGCACCGCGATTTCATTTATCCATCGATATTTACCATCTTTATTTTTAGCTAAGTATTGTCCTTCGCATTCAATTTTTGAATTAATTTTTATAGACCAATCATCGATAGCTATTTTTCTATAATCTGGGTGGATAAACCTTGCGTAGTCATCTGCGTTTTTAAGATTTCGCAGGTCGAAACCATAGAAGTCTCTTGAAGCTTGGTTTGTATAGGTTACAATATTATTTTCATTTGAAACCCAGATCATTACTGGCATAGATTCTGTAATCAATTCAAATCGATCTTCTGATTCCTTGATTTGAACTTGATAGTTTTCGTTAGCCGTAATGTCGGTCATTCTACCAGAAATAATTTCGTCATTTACAAGAGAATCAAATTTAATTTTAGCTTCTTCTAATATCCATCTAAATTGACCTGTGATTTTATTTTTTAATTTGTATTTAACGTTCATTGACCCACTTACGTGAAGTTCATGAACTGCTTTGTCGTAAATAGCCAAAAATTCTGGCTCAATTCCATTTCTTTTTTCCTGCCAAATGGCAGATTCTGTTGGGTTAAATCCAAAAAATAGAGGCCATTGTGATGTATAGAAATTCTTGGCAGTATTTATATGATAAAAAACATAGTAAATATCATTTGTTGATTCTATGAAGTTGTTTAGCCGGTTGAAATTTTCATGAGCTAGAAGTTCGTATTGATACTTTATGGTGTTATCGTAGCCATAAACGTTTATTTGATTGTGGTTTGGCCGGTTTACAACTTGAAATGTAATTTGTTTGTTATTGGCATGAGTTTCAAAATGGATTCCTGATTCATTTTTTTTGTCTTTGAAAATGAATGTCCAAAACTCTTGAATTGAATAGGTTATGTTATTGTATTCTATTTGTTGAATTGCATTTGCACTATTATTATTAAAAATAATCTTCCCATCATTATCAAGTCGAAAAATTGGATTTGGATTTTCGTTTTGGATAGAGGCTAGGTTATTGATTTCTTCATTAGCTTTTAGTCGCTCAGTAATGTCTTTAACGATTACAATAATATTAGATTCGCTAACGTTTGAATCTGCAACAGATATCGAAATTTCAACGTCTACGGTTGATTCTATTTTTTTTAATAAACGAGTTGAAAATTCAAATGTTTTTCGATTTTGCATAACATGACTGATCTCATCTTTTATGTTTATCGAATTTGTATTATCAAGTAGATTTTGTAGTGAAACACCAATTAATTCATTTGGTTTATATCCAAGAAGGGAGAGACTTCTTTTTGATGCTTTTTTAATAAGTCCACTTGGATGAAGAATAAGAAATAGCTCAGAGGCATGATTTATTATATCAAGTTCATTTTTGACTTTCTTGTGATCTTCCTTTTCGTTCTCTAAGACAGCACGAAGTTGTTGTATGTCAAAAATAGGATCAAAGGCAGGGAAGTCTGAATATGATAATCCTAATTCTCTTAATTTTTCATATTCTTCAGTCCATAGGGTGCCTAAAAACGTTATAAGACCTGATTCATTGTCTACTTCAAATTGACCTTTGAGGAATACTTTATCAAGATGCTTGATCTTTAAAATGCTAAACTGGCTTTCAATTTGTTCAATTTCTTCAAAATCGATTTCTGCTTTTATAGTTGGTTTGATGAATTGAAAATGGTCTGAAAAATATTGATTTTCTGACTGAGCGGTGGGGAGTATTTTGATTAGAGAAGCGCCTATAAATTGAATCGATAGATTTTTATCTAAAGAGAAGGCAAAAGGAAATAGCTTCTCTAGCTTATTAGCAGTTAATTGTAGTTTATTCGATATGTTGGTGTTTAATTCCATATCATTCTAAAAAGGTCATAATTATTGCCCTTTTCACTTTTCTTTTCAATTAACTCTATTACTACAGTTGTTTCATTAAACATTTTCGTAAGTCCTATGAGCATGCCATTCATCATTGGGGTTAATCCGGCTCGTTCTGAATGGTATTCAACTAGTAAGTTGTTCCCATCTTCAATAATTTTAAATTCTGGGGCACTTAATTTTGGATAGGATAGTGCAATTCGGTTATGAAATTTGGGTAAATTTTTCATGAATTCCCTTAATGTTGATCCTCCGCCATGCATTAAAGCAGGATATTTTTTTAATGAAATGTCAATAATCCAAAATTCCCCGAATTTGCTTAGAACTGTATCAATATCACTATGTAAGATTTTTGCTGCTGCTGCAGCCAGTGCGTAAGTATACGTATCGTCGTATACTTCATGGTTTTCAAAGTCAGTGATGTCTAATTTGGATTCATGTACTATATTTAGCCATGTTTCTTCACCAAATTCAGTCTTAATTAATTGCTGTATCGATTGATTTACAATGCCGTACATCCTTTTTGTTAGATTTTAGTAAAATTACAATCATTCTTTGTTTTAAGGATGAAAGGGGTGGTGATATTTCCTCACTTACCGTGAATTTATTCAATTTCATTCAGTATTTATACGTAATGATATTAAAACACACTACTACTCCTAAAGGGACCTGCGCAGGCACTCTTTGGTGATTAAGTTTAATTCCCTTGTGGTTTGACCTGAAATGGAGCTATTTTCTTCTGCTCTCCTCATTAAATAAGGAATTACTTCTTCTATTGGTCCGAATGGAAGGTATTTGGATGCGTTAAATCCGGCATCGCTTAAATTGAATGTAAGGTTATCGCTCATGCCATAGAGTTGTGAAAAGTGGACATGTGGATGATTGGCTTGGATGGATAGATCAATTAGTTTCTTTGTAGCCATTAAGTTACTTGATTCATTGTGGCTGGCAACGATCGTTGATATGAATTCTCGGTTTGTTAAGCAAAATTCTACAGCTTCATTGAAATCATGGTCTGTTGCTTCTTTAGAAAGGTGGATAGGGGTTGTATAGGATAATTTATCTGCACGTTTATTTTCTTTTTCCATGTACGCGCCTCTAACCAGTTTCACGCCTAAAATGTAGTTGTTTTCGCAGGCTAGGTTCAAGTTGTTTTTTAGAAATGCCAATCGATCTTGGCGATAAAGCTGAATTGTATTGTAGACGATGACCTTTTCTTTATTGTATTTTTTCATTAACGAAACAGCTATATAGTCGATCGGCTCTTGTATCCAGGATTCTTCTGCATCAATCATGAGTCCGATATTCTTTTCAGCAGCTAACTGGCTAATCGACTCCATCCGGGCAAGGAGTTTGTTCCATTGATTGGTTTCGTATGTTGTTAATTCGATAATTCGCTGTTCAAAAGCAAGTTGATTCGTGGTGTTTGTTGTTTTGGCAGAACAGTTGAGTTTTTCTAAAAGAGTAATAGAAGTGAGCCCGGTTATTTTAATACTTATGAAGGGTATATTTTGTTGAGTTGATGCAAAAGAGATTACATCCCTGAACTGTTTAGTAATGGCATCAGATTGGTGGTCATTTTTTTCGCCTCCTTCGATGCCGAAATCCAGAATGACCTGAACATTAAATCGGGACAAGGTTTTGGCAACCAATCCAGTATCTTCTAGTGTTAGTCCCCCTACAAATTGATCAAAAAGTGTTCTTTTTATCAGTTTTTTGATTGGAAATCCTGCGTTAATCAGCCAGGGAGTAATTTTAGTAGCTATTTTGACTAAAATCGCAGATTTCATGAAGGTGAACAGAAATCTAGCTTTTTTTAAATCGTAGTCAGATTTATAGGCGAAGGCTTTTTCGGTATTCTCTAGGTTTATACGTGAAGTACTCATTCTATTTGTGGTATACTATCGATGTGAAGGTACATCCAAATAAAAAGGAATCGGCAAATAGGGCCCCTTATTAGCTTAACGCATGAAAATTGGTTCTTTAGGCTGCAACTGAAGTCAGCTTTGAGACGGTTTTATTCAGCAAAGCCAGAATGTGACATATTTCGCTGCCAATTTCTGACTGCAGGTAGTTGTTAGATTCTGTTTTGTAGATGAGTCCGTCGGTTTCCATTTCCTTGAGGCATTGTGAAAGCATTCTACTACTGATTTTGGGGAGTAACTGCTTGATTTTATTAAATTTTAGTGGCCTATCTAGCATTAGCAATAGTATAATTGACTTCCATTTACCACTTACTTTTTTTCGTTGTACTTCAAATATTTCCAAGTCAATTTGATTCATCACTTCTGCTTTTTTGTTTTTGTTTTTTCTTTTACAAAAATAAAGAAGCTTTTAACTAATTTTTTCAACCTCAAGCTTCATATAAGTAAATTCCTGTATACCTAAAAGTGTTTCCAACGATTTTAAAACTTTCAAAATAATAAAATTAGACTGGTGCATTAACAGAAATAAATAAATTTGGAGTTGAGTTACAGATAGTTATTTTGATATGATTTTTCTATACTTATGTTAATCTAATTGATTATCAAATAATTATATTCTTTGTCAGACTTTGTCTAGTGCTTTAG
>Ga0114969_10004224_pt1 | contig 11386 bp, 13 predicted proteins | sample M_130807_MF_Meta_FD_87316 | JGI IMG/M metagenome (GOLD analysis project Ga0114969, IMG submission 87316) | Freshwater microbial communities from Lake Montjoie, Canada to study carbon cycling - M_130807_MF_MetaG | ecosystem: Environmental > Aquatic > Freshwater > Lake | place: Lake Montjoie...
GCACGTACGAGGTAACGATGCAACTCGTTGACCTTGAAGCGCGACTGCGCAACCTGCGCGCCTCTGAGGCGGCACTGCTTGAGCTGATGTCGCGAGCGACGACGGTTTCGGATGTGCTTGCCGTGCAGACGCAGCTCACCGCAGTGCGCAGCGACATTGAGTCATACGATGCGCAGCGCGTAGCACTGGCCGATCAGGTCGCCATGACGACCATTGCTGTGACGATCAGCCCAATTGGCTCATCAATCGGCAACGCAACAAGTGGATTCGATCTCGGAAAAGAGGTGTCGCGCGCGGTTGCGAATCTGATCGCTGTTGGTCGCACCGTGATTGTTGCGGCGATCAATCTTGTGATTGTGGTGCTGCCGATCGCGTTGGTCGGTGCGCTCGCTGGTGGCTTGCTGAGCCGAGGCGTTACGCCACTCTTCGCGCTGTTGCGCCGACTGATGGGCGTTGGGGTGGCAACGAAGCGAACGGTACGTCGCCGCTAACGGCGACTGCAGCCGAGAGGCTGGACTAGAGGGCCCCTGCGGCGATCGCGATGACGGCCGCCGTCAGGAGGCCAATTGCGATACCAAGGGCACCGGCCCCCCATGCAGCAAGGTTGATGGCGCCCAGGGGGGCGTCGTCGGCCTCGCCGTGTGAACCGTGCCCAGGAGCCGCGTGATCGCTCATGCGGCGTAGTATCCCAGACGATGAGAATCAACATCGGTGACGGGTTCGAGCTGGTCGGCGTGGAGAGCGCCGATGAGTTGCTGCTCGTGCCTCCATGCGCCAACGCGAGTGCCGACCACGCCACCTGCACCTGGTGGGAGGACGCGGACCGTGGCAGCAAGGCGGCGGCCAGCGGCGGCCCAGCACCGAACCCTGCGGCGCGCGCCAGCACACCGGCAGGGGGGAAGAGCGCCCTCGCCGCATTCCTCGGCGCCGATGTTGAACAGGCGCCAACGTTCAATCCATTTGCTCCAGAGCCACCAACGCGCGAAGAGGCGTTGCGTGACGCCGCCGCAGCACCAGGGCAACCACCGAAGTTGCGCCTACTGACGCGGCAACTTCCGGTGAGTGGGCCGATGGGCTGGGTGCTACTTGCGAAAGGCGAACCCGTTGCCTACTGCCAAGCGGGACCACTCTCTGCTTTCCCGCGCGCGCAACGATTGCGCGATCGCTACCCCGACCTTCCTGACAGCCCACCACCAGCGATCATCACCTGCATCTCCGTAGTGCCCGCGGCGCGCGGGAGTGCGCTTGGCAGCGCACTGGTGGCCGGCGTGCTCGCTCGGCTCGGCACCGCCGGCTTCGCCGCCGCTGAGGCCTACCCGGAAGAGCCATCTGACGTCGCTGACCCAGAGCACACCTCTGCTGCCACGCAGCGCTTCTGGGAGCGTCTCGGCTTCACCGTTGCGGCGACGGGCCCCGATGGCCGCTGGCCAGTGATGCGCCGTACGCTTGACTAATGGCCACCACCAACGCGAACTTTGAAATCGTCGCGAACATCAGCGAGGGTCGTGACCCTGAAATCCTGCAGCGGGCAGCTGCGGCGATTCGCGCGGTTTCCGGCGTAACGCTCCGCGACGTGCATACCGATTCTGATCACGATCGGAGCGTGTTTACGTATGTCGGGGCCAGCGGCGTTGAGCTGGTAGCGGCAACTCTCGCCCTCGCGCGCATTGCCGTGGCATCGATTGATCTCTCGAGCCCAGTAAAATCAGGAGAGGGTCGAGGCGTTCACCCACGCATTGGCGCGCTTGATGTTGTGCCGGTTGTGCCGATCTCACCATCAGCAACACTCGAGCAAGCCGCCGAGATTGCCCGCGTGGCTGGCGCCGCGCTTGCGAACACGCTGAACATTCCAGTGCACCTCTACGGCGCGGCAGCGCGCAACGAAGGTCGTCGCTCACTTCCAACGTTGCGGCGCGGCGGATTTGAGCAGCTCGCGGCGCACCAGGCGGCGGATGGTGGCGCACCAGACTTCGGGCCACTTGAGCCGCACCCAACCGCAGGCGCAACCGCCGTTGGGGCGCGCACGCTGATGGCGGCGTGGAATATTGCACTTAGTGGCGCCGATGCCGACACGCTTCTCGTGATTGCAAAAGAGATTGCACGGGAGATCCGCGGCGCAACTCCTGGTGGCGTGCGCGGGCTGCAGGCGCTCGGCTTCCCACTTGCAAGCAAAGGGATCGCACAAGTGTCGATGAATCTGCACGACCTACTTAAGGCTACCGATCGCGGCGATACGCTGCATGCGATTCGTGAACGCGTACGTGTTGCAGCGAGTAGCCGCGGCGCTGAGATTGGCGAGACCGAGGTTGTTGGGCTACTCCCTGATCGTTCGTTGCATGCCGGCGGCAACCCAGCAGCGCTGCAGATCAGCGGCGGCTGGGAGCGCGTCGTTCTAGATCGCTAGGAGCGCAAGAGCGAAGATCGCGATCGCTACAGCTGGAAGTAGACAGCCAGAACGTTTCGCCGGGCCACGTGACGGTCGCGGTGACCCGTCATTGTCAGTGATCGCAGCAAAGAGAATGAACTCGTCAACTGAAGTGCCATTGTTGTTCAGGTCGAACACACCGCCGTCGCTGCCTCCGTCATCTCCGCCGCCATCGCCACCAAAGTCGCCATCACTCATCTTTGCCACCTCCAAAAGGGTTCATCGGTGATTGGTACCAGAGCATCGCGCGCTGCTTGCTCTCGTCCTCTTTGCGCTCCTGACACTTCTCTGAGCAGGCGACACCGCCGGGAGGTAGGGGATCAAGGAAGGTTCGAATCTCGTACGTCGGCTCGCCGGGGGCGATGTCGCGCTTGCAGGTGATGCAGCGAAGGTCACTCATAGAGGGAGTAGAGCAGTTGACTGTGCCAACAGTCTGTCGCGGGGATCAGCCGAGGCCGAGTGTTCCACTGGCCGCTGTCTCAGCGCCGCCGAGCCCTTCAGCACGCGCCTCGATGATGACGGTCGTCGTCTCTTCCGGGAGCGCAGAGATGGTGATGGCGAGCTTCTGCTGCGCAGGTGGCGGTGTTGCCAGGCCCTGCTCCTTGCAGAATGCCTTGATCGCTGCGGCAGACTTGCTCGCGTCGTCGACCATGGACATCGGGATCACAATCTTCGGCTCCATCTGGCTGATGAGGCGCGATGCGGCTTGCGGAGAGAGCTCGCCGCCCACTGGGACAAGCACGATGTCGCAGCCTGGCAACTCGCCGATCTGCTCGGCGGTGAGCCCATCGGCGTAATCACCAAGGTGCACGACGTGCATGCCGTCGAGTTCGGCAGCGAAGACGGTGTTGTGGCGCGCTGCAGGGCCACGATGCTCATCGCGGTAGCTACGAATGCCAGTGATGAGCACCGACTTCACCTCGTACTCACCCGGACCTTCAAGAATGACGGCGCTGTCGAGGCTTGTGGCGATGGGGGTGCGATTGTCGCGCGGCGCGAGCCGCCCCTTCACGCGGGAGAGCGGAGCGTCGTCGGGGTGGCTCAGCGTGACGATGTCGGCACTCATGCCGCGCCCAGTTGGCCCCACGATCGAGGTGTACGGGTCGTAGGCGATGGTCGCCTCCCGGCTGCGGATGCGGACACAGGTGCGACCGTAATACGTGAGTTCCATGCCCCTATTCTCCCACGCGCCGCGGCACGCCGTCGCATCGTGGTGGATTGGAGGGGAGGTATGCCAGGAGGGTCAATGCCCGTCGACCCTCCTGGCTTGGAGGTCGGATCACGGGAGGGAGGTCCAGTGAGCCGAAACTCATCATCTGCCCGCTAGGTGAATCTGCAAGGTGGGATCGGGTAAAGAGTTCGTAATGAATCCCCACGCAGGGGCACCGGCCCGCCAGGCTTTCGCTACATCTCCTCGGGGGCGGAGATGCCGAGCAGGCGGAGCGCGGCGGAGAGGCTCGCCGCCGCTGCCGCTACAAGGCGCAGTCGGCCGGCAGAGCGCTCAGGCGCCGAGGCGTCAACCACCTTCGCGTCGCGGTAGAAGGCAGAGAAGGCGGTCGCAAGCTCTGTCGCGTAGGTCGTCACCCCCTGCGTCTCGTGATGTGTGGCGGAATCCTCAACTACCTCTGGGAGGCGCACGATCGCGCGCGCCAGTTTCGCCTCTGGTGCGGTGTGATCGTCAAGCAGGCTCCCGATTGCCGTCGCCGGCATGAGCGACTCAGCGGCCGCCTTGCGCAGGATGGAGCGCATGCGTGCATGTGCGTACTGCGCGTAGTAGACAGGGTTATCACTGTTCTTCGCCTTTGCCGCCTCAATATCAAAATCGATCGCCGTCGTCGCGCTGCGAGAAGCGAAGTACCAGCGCGCAGAATCCACACCAATCTCTTCAAGGAGCTCATCGAGCGTGATAAATGTTCCAGCGCGCTTTGACATGCTCATCTCTACGCCATCACGAACGAATCGCACCCACGCAACGAGCAGCATCTCAATTGACTCCTTGTTGAAGCCGAGCGCCTCGCCGGCGTTGCGCAGTCGCGCAACGGTGCCGTGATGATCTTGTCCCCACACGTAAATAACGCGGTCATGGCCGCGCGAGAACTTTTCCACGATGTAGCCGATGTCTGAACCGAAGTAGGTGTATGCGCCACTCGACTTACGAATCACGCGGTCCTTATCGTCGCCGAACGCGGTGCTCTTAAACCAGAGCGCACCTTCGCGCTCTTCTAACCAGTTGCCATCACGCAGCTTGCCAATCGCGCGGTCAACAAAACCTTCGGTGTAGAGCGAACCTTCGGATCGCCATACATCAAACTCCACACCGAGCACCGCGAGCGACGATTCAATCCCGGCGCGAATGCGCTCTGAGGCCCATCGGCCAATCACCGCAATCTCGTCATCGGCGAGCGTTCCGTCATACCCTTCGGCATCAATCTCGCCACTTCGCTTTGGTGCTGCCGCAGCGCGCGTTGCCACGTCGGGCGGAATAGCGGCTGCGAGCTCCCCAACGTAGTCGCCCTTATAGCCGTTCTCTGCAACGGCAACGCCATCACGCAGGGCGATAACGCTCTCGCCGAGTCGTCGAACTTGTTCACCAAAGTCATTGAAGTAGTACTCGCGGGTGACATCTTGACCAGCAGCCTCAAGGACGCGCGAAAGTAGATCACCAACGAATGCGCCGCGCGCATTGCCAACGGTCAGTGGCCCTGTGGGATTCGCGGAGACGAACTCAATGTTGACGCGGTATGCCGGCGTGCCCGCGGCAATGGCAAGGTGTCCCCACGCCAGAGGCGCGCGAACGATTGCGTCAAGGTGATCGGCAAGAAGGCCGGCGCGGAGTCGCAAGTTGAGGAAGCCTGGCCCTGCAACTTCAGCGTGTGCGATTGGTCCGAGTGCGCCACCGCCGCCGTGCATGCGCTCCGAGGCTTCGGCGGTTAGCTCTGCGGCGATTGCGGCGGCGATCTGCGCCGGGGCACGCTTCAGCACCTTGCTCCCCTTCATAGCGATGTTGGAGGCGTAGTCGCCGTGATCGCGATTCCCAGGGATCTCCACCTCAATCCCAGCGTCGAGTGCGTCGAGTGCGGCGGCGTCGTCAGGGGCTGGGAGGGCGCCGCTGGCTACGGCGCGTCGAAGTGCACGCGCCACCGCGTCGCGCACGGTGTGTCGGAGCGGGAGCCCGAGCAGGGGGTCACGCGGCAAGGCGGCGGAACGAGAGGTTGGTGCAGACGGAGCGCTCATGGCTGAATCGTAGCCGCGAACTCTGGCACGATGGCGCCATGACATCTGAGACGGCTCCGGCAGGCACCCCACCAACGCGCCCACCTGAGGGGGCGGTACTCGCCGCCCCAGTAACGCGCGGTCAGATCGCGCGAGTCGGGCTCCTCCTCTTCGTCACCTTCCTGGTCGGCGCGCTGCTGTTGCGTACGCAGGCAGACCGCATCCGCGCGCTCGACCTGCCGCTTCCGGCCGGCTGGGAGGCGGTGAGCGCCGACACGGTGTTGGCGGGGATCTCACCGCAGAGCGCGGTCCGTGCAGCTCGTTCGGCCGATGCGCCCGTTGGTGCAACCCCGCACGTGCGCCTCATCACCTTGAGCAGCGGCGGCACCGATGCGCCAGACCTGAAGGGAACCTTCTGGCTCATCGTGACTGACGACGTTCGCCCCTCCATGGAGATTCCGGCAGGAGATGCGATGGATGTCATTCGGGCGTATGTGCTGATTGATCAAAGTGGAAACGTGGCACTGGCCGTGGAGCGCGGATTTGCCGATACCGATCCAACGCTGCCGCCGGACTGATCGGCGCGAACTAGATCTCGAAGCGATCCCCTTCGAGCACCGCAACGATCTCGCCAGAGAACTCCGTTGCCGCCGCGCGAATTGCCTCTGCTGGATCAACCTCTGCACCGAAATGCGTGAGTAGAAGTTTTGCAGCACCTGCCGATGCTGCTGCTTTCCCTGCGCCATACGCGGTGACATGTGTGTCGCCCTCTCGCCACTGCGCTGCACCACCTGCTGCCTCGCAGAGCAGCGTGTCGCCAGATCGCACGATGGCTGCAAGGTCTTCCCAATGCGAGACGTCGCCGGAGTACGTCAGCCCAGGTTTGTCACCCGCGGCAACGCGCAGTGCGTACGACTCACCAGTGTGACGAACGCGCACGCTCTGCAGTGTTAGATCACCCACGGGAACAACCCGCCCGCCACCGAGTGGTGGCAGCGCCGCATCACTTCGCCACGTCGAGAAGGCAAATGGCTGCAACGAGTCATGCGCGCCAGCAGGCTCCTCCTCTGGCGTTCGATCATCAAGCAGCGTTGCAAGTCGAGTAGCGAGGCCGCTTGGGCTAGTCACTGAAACGCTGCGCGCATCACTTCCCATCTTGTTGCCGTGCACGAGCGCATGTCGCAGCGCTGCGAGGTCGACCCAGTGATCGGGATGCAGATGTGAGATCGCTACTGCACTGATCTGTGGTAGCGCGCTAATGCCGAGATGAGCTGCGAGTGGCGCGTACGTGCCGTGGCCCAGATCTAGTACCAGCGTTGTCGCACCGTGCTGCACCAGGTATCCCGATGCGCGCGAGCCATCATGGGTGCGATACGCACCCGCCGAGCCGAGCACGGTCAGTGTTAGCGAGTTGGAATCGGCCACTGTTCCCCTGCAGACTTCCAGCGCTTCGTTGCGAGCTCTTCAAATCCTGCATCAAGTAACAGCTCACGTGCGCGGTCAAAGTTCATAGCAAACCAATCTGGCTGATGTGCATCGGAGCCGGTCACGATGTATTCACCGCCAAGTTCGCGATAGCGATGCACCGCTTGCGGCAGCGGATACGGGATACCAGTGCGCTGACGCCAGCCTGATGTATTGATCTCCAGCGCGGTCCCGGTTTCAATGAGCGCCTTCAGCACGGGCTCATACAGATCAGGCGCCGCCTCAAATGCCGGCGTGTCGATATGCGGGTGCACATACTTCCGCACGTAGTCCATGTGGCCCACGATGTCGAAGAGGCCGCTCTCAATGCCCGCCTGCACCTCGGCGAAGTAGGGCGCCGTCTCGTGCACGTCGTGCCCCGCCCAGTTCGCCGCGAGTGATCGCTTAAAGGGCGAGTCGATCCCCGGGTGCACGCTGCCGATCGTGAGGTCGTACTGGTTGGTGCGCAGGTGCTCGCGAATCTCCGCCTCGTACTGCTGCTCGTACGAGATCTCAACGCCGAGCAGGATCTCGAGGCGATCGCCGAACTCCCGGCGCAGGGCCTCAACAGTTTCTACGCGTTGCTGGTGGGGGGCCAGGGTGGCCCCCACCTCACGCGGGTCGAAGTCGAGGTGGTCGGTCAGGGCGATGCGGGGCATCCCCAGGGCGATCGCCAGGGCGGGGTAGACGTCTAGGGGCACCTCCGAGTCTGGGGAGAGGAGGGTGTGCAGGTGCACGTCGAGGGGGAAGTCGAAGGCTCCCGCCAGGGCCAGCTCGGGGCGGCGGTCGCGGTCGCCGATCCGACGAAGCGGGGCGGGGCTCACTGCTCGTTCAGCCAGGCGCGGGCGGCGGCGCCCCGTAGTCCACGAATCAGCAGGAAGGCCAGGGCGATGGGGGGGAGGCCGGGGAGCCAGTTCCCCAGGGTGAGGGCGATCAGGGGGCCGGCAGGGATCAGGATCGTGCTCAGGCCGAGGGCGAAGCCCCGCCCCGCCTCCTTCCGCTGCCAGACGAGGGTGATCGTGAAGATGCAGGCGGCGATCAGTGCCATCCAGACCACCCCCTGGAGGGTGACGGGGGCGGCGGTCGCCTGCTCCACGATCGGGCCGAGCGTGAGGCCCAGCCCCGCCAGCAGGAGGAGGGCATAGGTGAGGAAGGCGGCGACGGCAATCGGCATGCCCTCAGAATGCCACGGGCGCCCCTTCTGCACCCGCGACCCTGACGTGAGGATTCCCCATACCCTGTCCGGCCGGCAAAGGGGGAACCACATTGACGGAGAAGCGTGGGGAGCCCTACCCTTACTGCACCACTGGGTCGCCCGGCGACCCTGAACATTGTCGGCGTCAGCAGTTGCTGGCGCCCTACGCGACGCCTCGCTGGTGGGGAGGCCTCGCAAGAAGGAGGACTAACGCATGGCGCGAAAGAATTGGAAGCTCGCTGCAGTTGCAGCGATGCTTGCCGTCGTGGCCACTGCCTGTGGGAGCAATACCCCATCGGCATCCGGCCTCGAGGGCGAAGTAACGCTCTGGCACGCTTACGGCTCGTCCGGCGGCTCGGCTGAAGGCACCGCCTTCGCTGCGCAGCTTGCGAAATTCGAGAAGGAATTCCCGAAGATCAAGATCACTGCCGTTGAAGTGCCGTTTAGCGACATCTTCACGAAGTTCAAGACCGAGGCTGCTGCCGGCGGCGGACCAGACCTCTTCATTGCTCCGAACGATGAGCTTGGCAACCTGGTTACGGCCGGTCTGCTCGAGCCAATCACGGACACGACGGACCTCGGAACGGTTTCGCAGCAGGCTCTCGATGGTGCAACCATCGGCGGCAAGCTCTACCTCGTTCCTGAGAGCCTCAAGGCAGTCGTGATGTATTACGACTCCGCAAAGATCGCAACTCCACCAGCAACCGCTGCTGAGTTCAAGGATTACGTCGACAACGGCGGCAAGGTTGCCGTTCCTGCCGGCGTGTATCACGTCTGGGGCTGGTACAAGGCCTTCGGCGGCTCGATCTTCGACAGCACCGGCCACGCCGGCTGCTTCAGCGGATCAGGCATCGGCGATGCCATGGACTACGTCAAGAGCCTGAAGGCTGCTGGTGCAGTTGTTGATGGCAACGACGGCGACCTTGGCCAGAAGTACATGAGCGGTGAAGTTGACGTAATGTTCAACGGCAACTGGGTTCTTGCGGACTACCTGAAGGCCCGCCCGGGCACGCAGGTTGCTCCGTTCCCAGCTGGCGCCAACGGCCTCCCTTCGGTGGGCATGGTTGGTGTTGACGGTTGGCACATCAACGCAGCAGGCATGAACAAGCCGTTGGCAATCAAGGTTGCCTCGATCCTTGCCTCGCCTGACTACGCCAAGATCATGGTTGACGGTGCCGGCCACGTGCCAGCATCGACCGCCATCGAGATCAAGGATGCGGTCACCAAGGCCTTCGCAGCTGCGATCGCCACGGGCACCCGACGTCCTGTTGAGGCGTGGATGAACAATTACTGGGGCAACTTCGGCTCGGCGTGGGACAGCGTCCTGCAGACCGGCGCCGCAGGTGCTGACGCAGGTGCCACGGCATGCGATGCCATGGAGACTGCCAACACCGACGCTGGCCTCTGGCCATAGTCGGCTGCTAGCCTCGAGCTAGCCGCTTAGGTGTAACCGCGATTGGGGCGGGGGCTTCGGCTCCCGCCCCGATTGCTATCCGGGGGAGAGAAGTGAGGGAGGTAGGGTGAGCATCTTCACACGCGTCAGCCGACGCTCCCTGACGCCCTATATGTTCATTGCCCCCGCCATGATCGTTATGGCGATCGTCACCATCTATCCGTTGATCTTTCAGTTCTGGATGTCGTTCACCAATTACGGTCTCGCCAACTTGCGGCAAGGCGCACCGGCACCAGACTGGGTTGGCCTTGAGAACTACGTCAAGATTCTCACGAGCGAACTCTCCATTCCGAACTACTCGTTCCTTCGACTCTTTCTCTACAACATCTTCTGGGCGCTGAGCAACGTCACTATTCACATCATTCTTGGCGTTGCAATCGCCCTTCTACTGAATCACCCAGGGTTGAAGCTCAAGCGACTCTATCGCGCGCTCTATGTGCTCCCCGTGTTGATTCCGCCCATTGTTGTCGCCACCACGTGGCGCAACATGTTCAACCAAGATGCAGGCGCCGTGAATATGTTGTTGGCGATGGTTGGGCAACTCTTCCACATTCCACCGGAAACATTCAAACTTGATTGGCTTCGACAGGTTGAAGATCCGATCAGCTTCATTCCGCTGCCACTCAGCTACTACGCCATGTTGATCGCCAATATCTGGCTCGGCTGGCCGTTGAACGCGGTCGTTGCGACGGGCGCGCTCCAGGCGATCCCGAAAGACCTCTATGAGGCGGCGGAAATTGACGGAGCGGGTAAGTGGGCCTCATTCAAGACGATCACCCTCACCTACCTGCGGCCAGCGATGGTCCCCTTCGCCATCTACGGCTTTGTGGTGACCTTCAACCTCTTCAGCCTCGCCTACTTCATGAGCGCGGGTGGACCGTTTGGCCGTACCGAACTGCTCGTTACCCAGGCATATCGACTGGTGAACGAGCGACAGCTCTATGCGGTGGGCGCCGCCTTCGCCGTGGTGCTCTTCGTCATCCTGCTCACGATCAGCCTCATCACCAACCGCATCTCGAAGGCGACGGCGCGATATGACGACTTCTAAGCGCCGCTCGTTCCGGGAGCCGTCGCTGCTCACCAAGATCCTGTTGCAGCTTGCCGCCATCGGCATTCTCATCACCGTGCTCTTCCCAATTATTTGGGTCTTTAGTGTCTCGCTTTCGCCGCTCAACCTGATCCGCCCCGACGGCCTGAATCTGATTCCGAAGGATGCGACCCTGGAGGCGTACCTCAAGGTGATCGACCGGCCCACGAGCAACCCGGTGAGCTTCTTTGAGCTGGCGTTTAACTCGCTGAAGATCGCAGGCGGCACGGCGCTGGCGAGCGTCTCGCTCGGCGTTCTCGCCGCTTACCCGCTCAGCCGTCTCGCGTTTAAGGGGCGCACCTTCATCATGTTGGTGATTCTCGGCGTGCTGATGTTGCCGGCGGTTGCCACGCTGGCCCCACTCTTCGTCACCCTCAACGGCATCAAGCTCAACCTCCCGATCCTTGGTGCATTTAACTTGCGCAACTCCCAGCTCGGCGTTGGTATTGCCATCGTTTCGGGCTCGCTGCCGTTCGCGATTTGGAACCTGAAGGGCTACCTCGACACGATTCCGCGCGAGCTTGAAGAGGCGGCCGCCGTTGACGGCGC
>Ga0114969_10004225_pt1 | contig 11384 bp, 7 predicted proteins | sample M_130807_MF_Meta_FD_87316 | JGI IMG/M metagenome (GOLD analysis project Ga0114969, IMG submission 87316) | Freshwater microbial communities from Lake Montjoie, Canada to study carbon cycling - M_130807_MF_MetaG | ecosystem: Environmental > Aquatic > Freshwater > Lake | place: Lake Montjoie...
CGGCGTCGTGGGCTGGGGCGTGGGCGGCATCGAAGCCGAAGCCGGTATGCTCGGCCAACCGGTCTACTTCCAGACCCCCGAAGTCATCGGCGTCAATCTGACCGGTCGTCTCCGCGAAGGCGTCACCGCCACCGACCTCACGCTCCGCCTAACCGAAATCCTCCGCAAAGCGAAAGTGGTCGGTAAATTTGTCGAATTCTACGGCGAAGGCACCGAAGCGCTCTCCCTTGCCGATCGGGCGACGATTGCGAACATGGCCCCAGAATATGGCGCCACGATGGGCTTCTTCCCCGTCGACGAAAAATCCCTCGATTACCTTCGCCAAACGGGACGCGAAGAATCGCATATCGAATTAGTTAAGGAATATTACCAGGCCCAAGGTCTCTTCGGCATCCCTAAGGCTGGCAGCATTGATTACACGCAGACCATCGATCTGGATATCAGCACCGTCGTCCCGTGCGTCTCGGGCCCCAAACGCCCGCAGGACCGCATCGATCTCCCGAAGCTGAAAGATTCTTTCAATACGCTCTTCGTCGCGGGCAAAGATAAGAATGGCTTCGGCAAGCCCGCCGCTGACCGCTCGATCTCGGCCGCCGTCGGCGCCACCGGTCGCACCCTCCACCACGGCTCCGTCGTCATTGCCGCGATTACTTCCTGCACCAACACTTCTAACCCTTCCGTGATGGTCGCCGCTGGCCTCGTCGCCAAAAAAGCCGTCGAAAAAGGCCTCACCGTTAACGCCAACGTGAAATGTTCGCTGGCCCCGGGGTCGCGCGTCGTGACGGATTATCTGAACGAGATCAATCTTTCGACCTACCTGGATAAATTGGGTTTCAATCTCGTGGGTTACGGTTGCACGACTTGCATCGGTAACTCCGGCCCGCTCGATGCCGACATCGAAGGCGCCATCAAGCAAGGCGATCTCGTAACCGCTTCGGTCCTCTCCGGTAACCGCAACTTCGAAGCCCGCGTCCATGGCGCCGTGAAAGCGAACTTCCTGATGTCGCCTCCGTTGGTCGTGGCCTTCGCGCTCGCGGGACGGGTCGACATCGACCTCGACCATGAAGCACTCGGTACCGGTAAAGATGGCCAGCCCGTCTTCCTGAAAGACCTCTGGCCGACGCAGGCCGAAGTAGCGGCACACGTCGCCCGCGGCCTCAAGCCAGAGATGTTCAAATCCAAATATGCCGCCGACTCCCTAGCTAATGCTACGGCCGAGTGGAAAGGTGTCCAAGGCGGCACGGGCGCACGCTTCAGCTGGAAAGCATCGTCGACCTATATCCAGGAACCGCCGTTCTTCCAAAACTTCTCGATGACCCCGCCGGCGGTACCCTCCCTGACAAAACTCCGGCCGATGGCGATCCTGGGAGACTCCGTTACGACCGACCACATTTCGCCCGCCGGAGCATTCAAAGAAGAAACTCCCGCTGGGAAATTCCTGCTCGCCGCCGGCGTGGCCAAGAAAGATTTCAACTCCTACGGTTCCCGTCGCGGCAATGACCGCATTATGACTCGCGGTACGTTCGCCAACACCCAGGTCAAGAACCTCATGGCCGAGGGTAAAGAAGGCGGCTTCACCAAGGTTCAACCGGAAGGAAAAATCGAGGCGATCTACGACGCCTGCAAAATCTATGAAAGTCGCCAGGAAGGCATGATCGTTTTCGGCGGCGTCGACTACGGTATGGGTTCGTCGAGAGATTGGGCCGCGAAAGGCACCGCGCTCCTCGGCATCCGTGCCGTGGTCGCCCAGTCTTTCGAGCGCATCCACCGCTCTAACCTTCTCGGCATGGGCGTACTTCCCCTCGAATTCACCGACGGCAAGAATGCCGCCTCGTATAACCTCGATGGTACCGAGACCTTCGACCTCGAGGGCCTTTCCAGCCCGATCAAGCCAAAGACACCGGTCACGCTCGTGATTCGTCGTGCCAACGGCAGCGTCGACCAGGCCCCACTCGTCGCCCGCATCGATACCGCCATCGAAGGGGAATATTACCGCCATGGCGGCATCCTGCCTTACGTCCTTCGTCAGATCTTGAAGTAAGTCAGGACCCCAGAGGCGACCCAGGGCGACCCCACAAATCGCCCTTTTTCGTGCCCGTTACCCCCGATTGCTTCTTGAGCCAGCCATGCCCGCCCGCTAAAGATTGCCCATGGAAATCGGCGTCATCAACGGACCTAACCTCGATCGGCTCGGCAAGCGCGAGCCGGAGGTATACGGTAAGCAGACGCTCACCGATCTCGAAAAGCTCATCACTGCGCACGCGAAAGCTGCGGGCGCCCAGACGCGCTTCTTCCAATCCAACCACGAAGGTAAACTCATCGATACGATCGCAAAGTGGGCCGACGACGGCGTAAAATTTCTCGTCATCAATCCCGGCGGCCACACCCACGTCAGCGTCGCCCTGCGCGACAGTATCGCCGGCAGCAGCATGCAGGCCGTCGAGGTGCATATTTCGAATATCTACAAGCGGGAAGAATTCCGGCATAAATCCGTAACGGCTTCCGCCTGCGAAGGCGTGATCACTGGCCTGGGATTTGACGGCTACTTACTCGCCGTGGATTTCCTCGTCGGCAAGCAGACCCCACCGGCGAAAGCCGCCAAGGGTACGAAGTCAAAGAAGAAGTAAGCGTACCGGCGGACACGGCATATATCCGGCCGCGATCTACGGCTGCCGGCTGCCCTACCCGACCGCTCGGATCAGTTTGCGCCGGACGTCACATTCGGGACGGATCGGGCGGCCGTCGATAAGGTAGGCCACCATCTCGTTGACGGCCGTCGGCGCCCACACGGTTCCCCGCGGACCCAGCCCATTTAAAATATGTACCCGCGGCCTCGTCGGGTGCGTCCCGAGAAAGGGGTGGTTATCCGCCGTGCAGGGGCGAACACCGGCGACATGCGCGGTGACATCCACCCCCACAGGCTGGGCAAAATACCCTTGGAAGCGGGCGATCAGTTTCGCTTTCTGCCCTTCGGTCGGGGCCTCATCCAGTTGATCCCATTGCCAGTTCGTGCCGGCCCGCCAGCGGCCTCCGCCGAGCGGCAAGGCCCAACCCTCGCGATTAAGGATAAAAGCCCCCTGCGGGGCATCGGAGGTGATATTTAAGGCCTCTCCTTTGGCGGGTTGCCAAGCCAGATCCTTAAAGGGGCCACGAAGGGCTGATTTATACCCATCGCAGAAAATGACTCCACCCGCTCTGACCCCCTTCCATGCAATGCCTGCAGGATGATCCCGCATCTCTTCGGGCTCAAAAATATCCTCTATCATGCAACCAGCGGCCGTAAGTTCCGCGCGAACATCGGCCAGCAGCTTAGGCAGATCAACCCACGCACCCTGCATCATGGCACCGCCGAAAGCATCGGTCAGGCTCGCCACGAACTCACCCTGATGTTGGGTAATTTTTCGGATAAACGGCTGACAACTGCTGCACTCGGCTCGCTTTAGGCCTTTCGACCGTTGTTCCTCGTCCACGAACATCCGATAAACATCCATCGGACGGAATACCTCCGCGGCGGTCAACGCCTGGCGCGCGGTGGCAAATAGTTGCGGGTAATCTTTCGTCAGGGTGAAGCGACGGCCCGTCAACGGGGTCATCAGCCCCGCCGCCACTTGGGAGGCGGAAGACTTCCAACCATCATCGACGACTCGCACCGATTTACCACGGGCACGCAAACCTTGGGCGAGCATTGAGCCGGCCAAGCCTTGTCCAATAATCAAAAAATCAACCTGCATCTCCATGAAGAGAGGCAGGTTGGTGGACGACAGGCTGACTGGCGAGGGTTTATCAGAAGCCGACCGAGTTCGTCGAACCTTGCTTGGTCACAATCTTTTCATCCTTCCAGATGGCGACGCTGCGCTTCACTTCGACGAGCGTAAGTTGAAAAATAAAGGATGACTGCCGGGTCGAGCCCGCATTCGAACGATCCTCCAGAATCTTACCGGAAAGGACAAAATCAGGCTGGGGAACCTTCGCACTGGATCCGGCGTTCTTGCGGGCGGCGCTCGCCACCGCGTCGCTTTCGATCAAGGTAACCCGACCCGCATTGACGAGGGGTACGGTCATCTTGGAAAGCAAGACGCTCGTATCAAAATTCGTTCCGGTATCGTTGGTGATCTGCCCAACTTGTAAAACGGGCGAGGCGCCCGCGGCGTTAAAGGCCGGGGAAGTGATCATCGATTGCAACATCGCGTTTCCGGCCGTGGCGAAGTCCTGGATGTTAATTTTCTCGAGGCTGACGACGAGCTGACGACCTTCGGAGTCTTTATAACTGGCAGGGGTGTCGCAGCCGACGATTAGCGCGGCCACGGCGAGGAGGGAGATTTTGTTCATGGGGATAAATTAGCGAGCGATGACACGTAGGCGGCATTCGGCTGACGTGGATTTAAGCGCCGTCGCGGTGACCGTAGTCAAGGCACCTGGCTCTAAGGGAGTGACCATCCAATTCCCTTGGCGTTCGGTGACCGAACCATCCGCCGCCAACCACTCAAAGCTGACGTTCGCGGTCTGCCCGAGGTACGAACCGTTTCGTAAATCAAATTGAACCTGCGTAAAGCCGCCCGCGGTCTTCGATTTACGGGCCGCGAGTAATTCGAGCTTATTGCCGAAACGGCTATCGTTGATCTGCGTCGAGAAACCACCCTCGGGACGCGTGGTCGCGTAGTTGACCGCATCAGGCGGCGTTAAGGCGCGTTCGATTTTGTCGCCGGTGTTGATGACCGACGTGCAACCGGCCAGAAAGCCAAGCGCGAGCAGGGGGAGGAGTTTATTCATGGGACGAGAGACGTGCAGCGTAAGGTGAGGGGCTTATTTTCCCCTGTGCTCTTGATGCTTACAAGCAGAACCTTGCCCGCCGGTAGGGATAAAGAGAGCTCGGGGTGGCCGGGAATCGTCAAAGACGCGCCCACCGGGGCCGCCACCCTTGCGAGGGAAAAGCGGGCGGGTAAACCGCTCCAATTCCGTAGGTCAGCCTTGGTTGTGCCGACGGTGTAGACCGCCGTCCCAATCTTGGTCGCCAGGGCGAAAAGCGCCGCCCCGGAACCGCTATTTTGCCGATTAGCCGACACTTCCGCTGATTTATTAAGAAGATAACTCGCGGTTGCCTTCACCGCCGCCGAAGTGAAGGCCCGGGCTTTGATGCCCGGCAAGGCGGCCTCAAAATGCTTGGCGATAAGCCCCTCGGTCCGGGACGCCAGGGCCAAAGCCACCGGCTTGCCCTCCAATTGGACGCGCAGTTTATAATCGTAACCCACGGGTCGCAGGGCCGGCAAAGCGACCGAAACATAAGGCACGCGTGACGCGAGGACAAAAAGCGGGATGTCCACGCGTTGCTCCCGCCATTCCGGACAGTTGCCGGTTTCGGAAATGACGTAGACGACGCGGGAGGGCGGCGCACCGCCGGCCAAGGTGGCCTCACATTCGGCGAGGTCAGCCTCGATCGTAGGGCAACCCTTGGTCAACGCATGGGCGGCGGTAAATTCCTTGCGGGCTCTTTCCAGATCGGTGGCACCGTCGCCCATCCGGAAAAAATACAACCCTTGGAGCCAATGGCTGAACCCGTCGTCGTAGGCGGCCCCCGGCGTGAGACCATCGAGCTCCTCCTTGATAATCGAAAGACCTTCCTGCGCGCGGCTATCTTTGGTCGCCTTAGTGAGGTCATAGCTTTCGGATTTGATTTCTTTCTGATAAAGAATGCCGGATCCAAAAGTCTCCTGCACGAAGCGCAGGCGATTCACGGAAACGCGAGCGGCAGCGCGGTTTCCTGACTCAAGGTGATTCAACACCTGATAGGTGGAAGCGTAGATCCGGTCATACGGTTTGGCCCGGTAGGCTTGAGCGTAGTTATTCGAAAAGGCGGCCAAACCTTCGCCGGCCAGCGAAAAGTCAGGTCGGCCTTCTTCCGCTCGGAGTCGTTCTTCCACTTCTTCCAAGACCTTGATGCTGCCTTTTAAATCCCCTTGGGCGCGTAAGGCCGAACCCTCTTCCAGTTTCCAAACTAAAGCATCATTGGGCTGATCCTCGGCCGAAGCCGCCGCCACGCGGCTCACCATCTCGTAATCTCCTTCGATATTAGCGGAACGCACCCGCGGTCCTTTCTCCACATAGGCCGCGCAACCCACCAAGAGGGCCAAGCTGGGAATGATTAATAGGGTCGAACGCACAAAAATAATGAGGTGAAATTAGCTTCGACTTGCGGAAGAGTAAAGAGGGAGATGCAAACGGCGAAGATTACAAGCCGAGCCAACGGGAGCCGACGTAAAGCCAAAGCGGAGTGATCAGCGGGCAAAACGCGACCGTCACGACGGCCACTCGCAGAGCGACCGAGACATCCCCCTTATAAAGCTCAACGATAAGAAACGTAAAAATACCTGCCGGCATGGCCGCCTGTACCATCATGACCTTACGGAGCGCGGGGTCAGGAATGAACCAGCAGGCCACGCTGAGCAAAATGACGGGCATCACCACCCAGCGGACGGCCATCACGCCGAAACTCACCCGCGCATCGGCGACGAACTTGAACCCTTGCAGGGTCTCGTGGAGATAGATGCCCGTCAGGATAGTCCCGATCGGGATGGCGCATTCGCCAATCGTGTGACAGAACTGGCCGGCGAAATGAATCGCCGCGGTTTCACCCAGACCCGCAAAGTTGATGGCAAGCGCTACCGTGAGCGCCACCGTCATGGGCTGGGCAAGTTGCTTAAGGCTCTTGCCGGGAGGGGCGCCGGAAAGAAATGCTACTCCGAACGTCCAGACCGCCGCTTCGACCCCGACATTGTGTACCAACAAAACCCCGACGACGTCTTGGTCGAAAAGCGCCGCGGTCACCGGAATACCCAGGTAACCGAAATTATTGATACCGGATGCATAGGCGAAAGTGCGTTTCGCATCGCCCGGCGGAAAACGAAACAAAGCGGCGACCGCGCGCCCGACCAAAATCCCCACGATAATCATGAGGAAACCCGCGCCTAAATAGAGCAAGGCGGTCGGACCCGAATGAATCAGCGGGTTACTGCTGACCCGGTCGAAGATCATCGCCGGAAAGAAAACCCACAGCCCCAGACGCATCAAGGGTTGGCGGGCATGCGGACCGACCCAGCCGCGATGGGCCAAAAACCAACCGAGCAAAATCAGTAACCCTAAGCGGGCGATGGCCAGCGCGACCTCTGCGGAAAAAACATTCATACCGACAACACCCCACCGACATAAGGTCGGTTAGGAAAGAGAAAAATGCGGTTTAGGGGCATTACCCCCTTCCCTTGACTTCCCACCGTTATCGTGGACAATGATTAACGTTCTTTCTCAGTCGGACCCGATAATGACCGACTAACCATTTCGGGGGTGTTCCGGATTCGATTCCAATCAAGATATCGCGACGGCATGCAGAGGGTAGTCAGTAACCTCTTAAATCCAACTGGCAGCACTATAACTGCTAAAAACACCATCACGTTCGAGAACGACAACGTTCTCGCGCTCGCAGCCTAAGTACTGCGACAAGCCCCAGGGTACGCCTACAGCCTTGGATCAGCTTGGTTAACGTGGGCGATCCCCTCCTCTAGTTGTTATCTCCAGGGTAAGTGAGAATACAGATAGGCCGCACGGGTGCTCATCTCCAAACGCGGTCGAGATCAATGATGAAGCTACGCATGTAGAAGTTACGACGTAAGGATAGGAAGACGCGGGTTCGACTCCCGCCACCTCCACCCTTTGAGAAGTTACCAGCTCGCGCCCACCCGGTCGCGAGCTGTTTCCGTTTGTACCTAGCGCTTACGATAGACTTCCACGCGGCATTCGTAACCGCCGAGGTCGACCGCAAAACGGGTTTCCAAACGGAGGGTGGGATCCGTCGATTCGAGCCTCAACGGATTCACGAAAACCAAGCGGCCACCCGGACGGAGTACTTCAGATGACAATCGGAACAGATCCGCAAAGAGGCCATGCATGTTAGGCACCCGGATGCGGCGACCCAGCGGCGGATTCGAAATCACCAAAGACACCTTACCCCGGTCAAGTTCGGGAATCTTGGCGACGTCCCGGAAGTCACAGGCGTAGAACGCGGCCTTGGTGCCCGCGATCTTCGCCGCAGCGAAATTCTTCTGACCGATTGCCAAAGCTTCCGGATCGATATCGGTACCGATTACCTGATCGACTCCGCCCATCAAGGCAACTTCCGCTAACTCCAAAGCCGAACCGCAGAACGGATCCCAGACAATTTCGTGCGGCATCCGGCCGGCCAGACGGGCGAGGCAGGCCGCGAGCGGCGGATGCGAAGCGGCATTAATGACATCGGTCCGATAATATAAACGAGGGTTCGGGCTGATCTTCGGGCGCAATTCAACCGAAGCGCTAATTTCATTAAATAACACGTCGATGGACCACGGAGCCTCGCGAGCATCGTTCAATAGCTTGGGGTTCAGCTGATAGGCCAAGGTCGTGACCTTCTCGACCGCAACGTCATGATTACCCTCGGCCAACATGCTCAGCCGATAACGCAAGGCGCCGTCGGTGAGCACACTCATCAGTTTTTCCGTCAAAGGTGAGGCCACCAATTTCGCCAAGCCCTCCAAGGCAGCGACGGATTCCGGATTGCGCACTAAGCCCAAGACGAAACTGGCCGTATCAAAACAACGCAGCTTATAAAGTTCGGCTAAAGTAAAAGCCTCCTTGGGCTCGATGACCACGCAGCAACCGCGGACCTCGACCACCCGGAACTTACCCCGTTGGGCTTCGGCTTCGCGCACTTCGTTCGCGACGATATTCTCCAAGCCCATCCGGCAACGTAAATGCAGTTTCAAGCCGGGCTGCTTGGGGAGGACCGTCTCCATTTTCACCGAACCCGCATTTTCTTGGCGGGCCACGCTGGCTCGTAATTTCTGTTCGTTGACTAATTTTTCGCCGGATTGGGCCACCACCTTGAGCGTCGCCGCCCCGCCGATCTTCTCCAAAGCGGAGGCGACCTTTTTCTTCTCCCGCTCCACTTCGGTCGTCTGCAAGATGTCCAAGAGTTTCTGTTCCGAGGCCTCATCTCCCCCTAACTTGGGAATGGCCGCCGTCGCATACCGCCGGATTTTTTCCGAGGGATCCTGCAACAGCCCGATCATCCAGGCTTTGACGGCCGCCTTCATTTCAGGGTTACGCGAGGTCGAGAAGACGACCCCGACGGCCCGGACGAGGGCCACCTGCTGGTTGCGCTCCTTGGCCCCGAGCTGGTTGAACTTGGGCACTTCTTCATTCCAAAGCTGGGCCGCCGGCAACTCGCGCAATTGGCGGTAAAGGTCGTTGTCGGCTTTCATAGCCGTAAGTAAGTCGAGCGGGCTGGAAACAAAGTCAAGGGAGACGGACTGCGCTCGCCGGTGCGGTGGCGAAAACCCGCCCACGAAAGCCCACGAATGGCTGATTTATCGGCATATCTTTATTAAAATGAAGGAGCCGCTCGGCGAGACGTCGACCCCGCACCCGGCACCCGTCTAAAAGACCTGCCCGACTATCGTTAAGTTGCCTTTGACAGGGGGGGATTATTGTTCACTAGATTTAACCTCCGTAGGGTTGCCTCCACAGCCTCAGGTGGCTCTCGACCACCCCCCGTAACTTTCAAAGCCTTTTTTCCCTATACCAGAAATGAAGAATCCCGGACTTCCCGAAAAACAGGGTCTCTATGACCCCCAGTTCGAGCATGATGCCTGTGGCGTCGGCTTCGTTTGCCAGATGAAGGGCAAACGTTCCCACGACATCATTCAGCAAGCGCTGACCATTCTGGTAAACCTCGATCACCGGGGCGCCTGCGGTTGCGAACCCAATACGGGCGACGGCGCCGGCATCCTGCTCCAGCTCCCCCACGGTTTCTTCGCCAAAGTAGCGCCGGCCGCCGGCATCGCTACCCTCCCCCAGCCGGGACATTACGGCGTGGGCATGCTCTATTTCTCTCCGGACGCCAAGATTCGCGCCGAAAGCGAACGCGTGTTCGTCGAGCTGCTTAAAATTGAAGGCCTCACCCTCCTCGGCTGGCGCACCGTACCCACCCAAAACACGACCCTGGGCCAGACGGCCGTCAAGAGCGAACCCTGCGTGCGCCAAGCTTTCATCGGTCGCCCGGCGGCTTGTGCCACCGATCAGGACTTTGAACGTAAATTATTCATCGTCAGCAAACAGGCCCACTTCCGTCTCCGCGCTTCTGGCCAAGACAACTTCTACTACGCCTGCAGTCTCTCCTGCCGGACGATCATCTACAAAGGCATGTTGATGCCTGAACAGGTCGGCCAATATTTCCCTGACCTCGGTGATGCTTCGATGGATACGGCGCTTGCCCTCGTCCACTCGCGCTTCTCGACCAACACTTTCCCCAGCTGGGAACGCTCTCACCCTTACCACTACATCGCCCACAACGGAGAAATTAATACTCTGCGCGGCAATGTAAACTGGATGAAGGCCCGCGAGCCCCTGTTGGCCAGCCCTCTCTTCGGTAAAGATATCGCCAAAGTGCAACCCGTCGTGAACCCCAATGGTTCCGACTCGGCGATGTTTGATAACGTCTTCGAACTTCTCGTGATGGGCGGCCGCTCGCTGCCGCAAGCGATGATGATGATGATTCCTGAGCCTTGGAATGGCCACGAATCGATGAGCGAAGAGAAGAAGGCTTTCTACGAATTCAATTCCTGCCTGATGGAACCGTGGGATGGCCCAGCGTCCGTCGTCTTTACCGACGGCACGATGATCGGCGCCACGCTCGACCGCAACGGCCTGCGCCCTTCCCGCTATTACGTGACCAAGGATGATCTCGTTATCATGGCCTCAGAGGCCGGCGTCTTGACCATCCCGCCCGAACGCATCGCCAGCAAGGGCCGCTTACAACCAGGCCGCATGTTCTTGGTCGACATGGAAAAGGGACGCATCGTCGCCGACGACGAAATCAAGCAGCAGATCGCTTCCGAAAAACCTTACCGTCAATGGCTCGATGACAAACTCATCAAACTCGCGGACATCGCCGACGCCCCGAAGGCCCCCTCCGAAGCGCACGGCACGGTCGTCCAACGCCAGTTAGCCTTCGGTTACACCTTCGAAGACCAACGCAAGCTGCTCGTCCCGATGGCCAAAGATGGCGTCGAAGCCATGGGCTCGATGGGTACCGACATCCCGCTCGCCGTCCTGTCGAATAAATCGAAGCTCCTCTACGATTATTTCAAACAGCTTTTCGCGCAGGTCACCAATCCGCCGATCGACTGTATCCGCGAAGAAATCGTCACCTCCTCCGTCACGACCATCGGTCCAGAGCGCAATCTGTTGGATCCTAATCCTTCGAGCTGCCACCTGATCGAACTGCAGACGCCGATTTTGACCAACGAAGAGTTAGCCAAGCTCCGGCACGTCGCCCAAGGCGAATTCCGTTCGGTCAC
>Ga0114969_10004226_pt1 | contig 11383 bp, 13 predicted proteins | sample M_130807_MF_Meta_FD_87316 | JGI IMG/M metagenome (GOLD analysis project Ga0114969, IMG submission 87316) | Freshwater microbial communities from Lake Montjoie, Canada to study carbon cycling - M_130807_MF_MetaG | ecosystem: Environmental > Aquatic > Freshwater > Lake | place: Lake Montjoie...
ATTTCGGCTATATGATACGCATCTTCATGATATTTCGGGGAATAAAAATCATAGTCGGGCTGAACTTCTTCCCCGTATAATTTAGAACCTTTTAATCTTAGAGCAAAATCAATTGCCATTCCGCCAACAATAATTAGCTTATTTGTAATAACGTATTTTTTAACAATTCCTAATGCTATTTGGGTGTCTTCGGCGAACTTGTCATTTTTTATTAGTATATTGTCATATTCTTTACTTAACATTCTATATTATACCCGCTATTGTTTGATTTAGATATAAAGGAAAATTGAAATATAATTATATTAATATATAAATATGCCGCGCAGTAAACTAGTTCAGACTTCAAAAAAAAGAAGTAAAAGTGTCGGCGAAATAGAAGACGAGCGTAAAAAAGAAGAAACTAAAAAAGAAGAAATAAAGGCTGAAACTAAAAAAGCCAATCAAGAAGCTACTCAAGACGCAACTGATGAAGATGAGACCGACAATGAATTAGAGTTTGACGCGGCTGAAGATGAGTTCTTTGATGATAGTAACTTCAAAGATTTCAACGAAAAAATTCAATTCAGAGTATTTGACCCCGAAAAGTATGAAACCGAATTGCATAAGGAAATAATTATCGTCCCTAACAATTACCGAAAAACATCAGAAGTTATCACTAAGTTTGAATTTACTGACGTTGTATCAAATCGTGCTAAACAAATAGAAAACGGCAGCCCCGTGTTTGTTGATATTAAAGATGAGACTGACCCAATATTAATGGCAGAACTTGAAATACGCATGAAGAGATGCCCCATATCAATAAGACGATTAATAAGTAATAATATAGCGGAAATATGGGATGTTAACGACATGCTGATTCCATACTAAGCATCAAAAAAATATATATTTTTTTGATGGTATCAAGATTCTTGGAAGTACCAATATTTGACCTGCCAGATTTAATGCGTTTCAATCCACTGAAACCCGCAACTTTCGCATATATTAATAAGTCTCATTTCATTGCCCAACCTAACATATTTAGAAATATTATGCTTACATTTAGGGCATTTTACGAACGATTTAGGATTTACAGGGTCATCTGCCGCTTTATTTAAAATAGTCTGAAATAATATTAAATTACCACTCTGGGTTTCCTCGTATCTAAGAGAATCGTCGGGTTCTGATTTATATGACGCGAAACAAGTTCGACACTTAAACGTTAGCTCATCATTGGAAGTGTTGATTTCCAATAAATTATTGCAATTGTCGCAAAAGTATTTCATATATGTATATAGTATTAATTATTTAAATTAGTATTTCATTTTTGATGAAAATGAAAAGTAGTATTTCAGTTTTGATACAAAAATGAAAATTGAAATTTATATTTATAAATAAAAAACATTGCGATGAGTTTCGACCCCCGAATTATTAAGAAGCAACCTGGGATTATCGCTAAGAAATTTGAAAATGCAAAGAAATCAAGAACTTTTGCCATTGTTGCAGTCGACTCATCATTAGAGTGTTTTTACATAATGCTAACCCCGAAGGGAGGTCATTATGTAAATCAAATTCACATACTTGAATTCAAGGCCAAGCACGGCAATCCATTGGAATTTTTGTTTCCATTTACTCCACCACTAGTGAAATTTGTTACGAAAATCTTTCATCCGAATGTGTCGGGAAATGGCAGTATTTGCGTAGATATTCTAAAGGATAAGCATGCATGGTCCCCAACATATGACTTTGATGCGGTTATTAATAGCATTATACTTCTATTGGACGAACCAAATAATGCGAGCCCCTTCAATATCGAAGCTTCTAAGGCATTTACTGAATGCGATATTTTATTCAAGGCTCATTCTAAGCAATTAGATATTAAAGAACGCGACATTTTGTATAATAAAATGTTTGCTCCATTTGATAATAAAGCACGCGAAATAGCCCAAAACGATGATGTTTTGGCTAAATATATGCCTTTATTTAATATTAGCTTGGATGAATTAAAGATTGAGTAAAATCAATCACACTATATTTTTTTGCGAATTACAGGTTAAACATTAAAAATGAAAACAATATATCCTATATACTCCAATGTCGGTTTCAGTCGATTCTGCGTTAGTTTCAGTCGATTCTGCATTGGGTTTAGATGAATCTGATTTGGTTTTAGATGAATCTGATTTGGTTTTAGATGAATCCGATATTGAATCCGATATTGAATCCGATATTGAATCCGACCAATGGATTAAACTTCTAAAAGATATATCTAACGACGATGATTCCAATTATGAAGATATGAAAAGTATATTAGAGTCCAATATTCCCATTGTTGATTTGGAGGTTCGTATGCATGTGGATAAAAATGCAAAATATACAGTATGTTCTAAATGCAATATTGAATGCACTGTGACAGACAATTCAATTTGCTGTTCTATGTGCGGGGTAGAAACTTCTATTATTAGCGATGATACCAAGTTTAGTTTCTCGGCTAACGACCATAATGTATCGAATAATTCGTTTATGTCATTTAATTTTATAGGTCAGAATAGTTATTGTTATCAGCGTAGCCTTATGAAAACATGTTCTGATTATTCAAAATTCAGGCAAAATAACAATAGGAAGGATTTATATAATTACAATTACCGCAACGAAGGTAAAAAGATTCCTAAAAATGCTATAAAACTTGCCATTGAGATATTTAGCACTATTAAAAATTATAGCTATATGCATGCCGGAAAAGTTCATAATTACGTCTACCGAGGCAATGGAAAAAAAGGTGTTTTAGGGGCATGTTTGTTCTATGCATGTGTCATTAATCATATTACTAAAACCCCTCGTGATATTGCCGCAATTATGGAAATTGAAGAGCGGTTTTTGTCAAAGGGAGACCGAGAAGTTCAGAAGCTCAATGAAAAGGGCGTAATTTCAATTCCGACAATAATAAGACCATTGAATGACTACATAGACCAATATTTCCCGGCACTAAATATTCCCGATAAATACAAGAAGTTTGTCTTTGATATCATTGACCGGGTCGAAAAAAAGAATATACATATAGTTAATGATTCGCGACCTACTACTAAATGTATCGGGGCTATTTACTTATTAGTAAACCGAGTTAGTAGCTTGAATCATATAACAAAGGACAAAATAGTAACTGAGTGCAAAATATCTAAGTCCACATTCAATCGGTATTATACTTTACTACTGCTAAACTATAAAAAAATAAAACCAGTATTTGTTAAACATCGCATTCCACAACCTATTTCATGGAGGTTATGAGTTTGTCCGATTCCCTTCCATACTTTCTATGCTTTCTATGCTTTCTATGCTTTCTATGCTTTCTATGCTTTCTATGCTTTCTTGGCTTTTTATAATTAATATTTTTTTATGATTTCCCTGATTTTTATGCTTTCTTGGCGTTCTTGGCCTTCCCTGATTTTTTATGCTTTCTTGGTTTTCTTGGCCTTCCCTGCTTTTTCGGGTTTCCCTGCCTTTCCCTGCTTTTCTTTTTTTCCTTTCTTTGCCTTCTCTATTTTTTTTGGCTTTTCTGATTCAGATACAGGTTCGGGCTTGGCTTCAACTTCAGACTTTTCTTTTTCAACAAAGACAGGTTCGGGTTGTAAAATGGTAGGTTCAACAAAGACAGGTTCGGCTACATGTTCGACAGGTTCGGCTACAGGTTCGGCTACAGGTTCGACAGGTTCGGCTACATGTTCGACAGGTTCGGCTACATGTTCGACAGGTTCGGCTACATGTTCGACAGGTTCGACAGGTTCGGCTACATGTTCTGCTACATGTTCGGCTACAGGTTCGACAGGTTCGGCTACATGTTCGACAGGTTCGGCAGATACAGGTTTTTCTTGTTCTGGCTTTGTTATATGTTCTAGAATAACAAATTCATAATCTTCATTCATAATTTCCAGTTCACTATATTTTTTATTAGGTACATCTAGTAAACCAATGTCAAATTCGATTTCTGGATTTGCAGTTTCTTCTTTTATAGTCTCAAGCTTAGTGTCATCATTCTTTTCTTGTTTGGTTTTTTCTTGTTGGGGTTCTTCTTGGCCGGGCATTACAAAGACAAGTTCTTGTAGGAGGGTTTCTGGTTTGGCTGGTTCGGCAGGTTCAGCGGGTACAAAAGCATGGTCTGGTTCGGAAGTTTTGGTAGGTTCATTAGGTACAAAAGCATGGTCTGGTTCGGCAGGTTCGGAAGTTTTGGTAGGTTCAGTAGGTACAAAAGCATGGTCTGGTTCGGAAGTTTTGGTAGGTTCATTAGGTACAAAATCATGGTCTGGTTCAGAAGGTTCGGTAGGTTCGGCAGGTTCTGGTTCGGTTTCAATACTGTTAATTTCCGTATCGCAACCTAATTTGTTTTTAATCCACCTCACAAGTCGACAAATGTATAACATGATATATTAAATATATATAAGCATATAAAAAAATTATGATTTATATTATGGTAATCATAGATTGTTAGATTATTAAAAAAGTATTTTTTTATATATACTATGAGTGTTTTCTCCGATAGTGATTATAACAGTATTAATGGTATGCAAAGTTATATTTTTGGACCGCCTACGTGGTTTGTCTTACATTGCACAAGTTTTAATTATCCGGTAAATCCGACCGAAGAAGATAAGAAAAATTATACAAATTTTTTGATGTCATTTGAATATACATTGCCATGCGTATATTGCCGGACTAATTTTCGCAGCAATATAAAAAAGGCCGGATTTAGTAAGGCCGTCATGAAAAATCGCGACACATTTTCGCGGTTTATATATAAATTTCATAATGTTGTCAATGATATGTTAGGCAAAAATGTAAAGATATCATTTGAGGAAGTCCGCGAAAGATATGAGAATTTTAGGGCCCGCTGCGATGAAAAGGAAACAAAGGAATCAATTAGACGGAAACAATTAAATGACAAAAAAGAATTAGGTTGTACTGACTCATTATATGGTGGAAAATCGCGATGCATATTAAATATTGTACCTAAAGAAAGCAAAAAAAATAGTTTTAAAATTGATAATAAATGCAAAGCACGAAAGATATAAACTTCAGATAACCGAGATTAACTCAACAACATATGAAATAGTTTCATTACTAATCTTTATACTTATGCTTTTAGCCGTCGTATTTATTTTTTTTATCATTGTTAATTTATTTAAAATTGGCTCCATCGCGGGGCTGATTTCCGAAAATATTGCCGTTAATCCGGCCTTCTGAAACTTGATATCTATATGTTTTTCCCCATATTTTAATCTCCATATTTTCTTTGACTCTAATACTTCATTACTACAATTATTATATATACTATACAAATATGAACTAGTATCTTCTAAAACATATGCCCCGAATGTTTCCAAAACACTTTTAACCACATCTACTTTGTATTCGGTTTTGGGCGAATCGGATTTTTTCTCAATTAATGAAGAATTGATATTATTAATTTTATTAATAAGCTCGAACTCACACGCCATGATTTTTAAAAATATATTACTCAAGCTTTTTTCTATATCATTTTTAGACGACTGTAATGTATCGCGACAATCTTTAAAAGTTTGAATACTATCACCTAACGAATTTATGCGATATATTATCTCTTCTTTATCTTTTATACTGTTTTTACTTATGTCTTTAATCTCGATGTGATGAAATAGTAACTTTATTACTTCTATTATTAATAAAGGTGTATTAGACTGAACGAACATAGCAGAAATCATACTACTATCAGTCACTACTTCTTTAATTTCTATAATTTTGTTAATTCCAGTAATTTTTGAATTAAAAGATAATAGCATACCCCCATCAACAACATTTAAATTAACATCTCTGTAAAATTTATCAATTTCTAATGTTGGAACACTCTTACTATAATTTTTAACATCTACTAATATTTTGTATATGCGGTTTGTTTTAAATGATTGCCATTTTATTACAAAATCCCCCGCCTTACCTTGTTTAGCAACATTTATTACTTCATATTCTTTATACGGCAACATAATATTATAAAAATTGGTTTCACCCGCCAATCCCTTAACTGCGGCAATTTCGGATTCTGGTAACTTCGGCTGAATGAAAGCTACTGGTTCGTTATCATCTTTCATATGAGGCACTAAAGCCAATGTATTAAGAATATCGGCAATGTTTTTGCCAGATAGCCCGGCAACCCATTCTTTGTTTTCCGGCAATACATGCTCGATAATTTGGTCCATTTATAGTTTTAAATATTAATTTTATATTCAATTTTGCTTTTCCTTTTTATAGCCCCCATCTTCTGCTACTCCCATCTTCCACCATTGGTTTAATCAAAATAAAATAAAATAAAATAAAAAAGAACATATATATGTTATACTGCTTTTCGAATCAATCAATGCCCGGTATACTTAAAATAGGTATATCAGATTCGCCGGAATTATTGCTCGCCGAAGCAAATTCTTCCTTCTCCCCCTTCTCTTCCTGTTCTCCTAATATGTGGCGACCGCCTTCGCCTTATGTTAACGAGATTTCTGTTAAAGTATGCAATCCGGAAAAAATAATAGAATTGCTTAAATATGGTAAAAACGATTTTTACACAATATCATTAGATAAAGTAAAGGCCTTGATTTCAGATTCAAGCGATGTCGAAATATCATCTGATGATGAAGCCCGTTATGAAGCAAAATTATTTAATGTTGAAAAATGTTATGATATGTCAGCATTTACGGATAAACAGTTAATTAGGCATAGAACTAATAAATCGGTATGGGTAGGTTCTTACAACTCAGAACATAATATAATAATATTTGAAGATGAAGTTTTTTATTCTTTGACTGCATTTGCAACTAAACATCATATTTTAGACAAAACAAACAAAAAAAATATAGATGGATGGCAAGAATGCGAATACCAAATAGATAATAAATGGTGGATTTCCACCGGGTATCGAAAAGTACAAACTGATTGAAATCGTAACCCATTATATATGTTTTTTTATAAGTTCCACCATACTCGCGGCTTTTGGTTTTGATTTAATGATTTGTGATACCGCATGACAGTCACCGTAACCTTGAGTTATTGCCATATATGCAAATACACAATAAAAATCATCGCCCAACTTTTCATATTTTTGGCGAACATAATCTTTTATGCGGTCAGCCTTACTTAAAGCTGTTTGCTTGGTTTTCCACGAATGATTGTATATTATTATATGGCCGTCAAATACCTCAACGCCCATGCCGCCCGATTTACTCCTTATATAATCGGCCAATGCAACGGCCGCAATCCCAGATACCTTTATACTCGGATAATCGCTCTTAGGTTCGACATGACTTGGCGGTTTTTCCATTTCCTTTGCCGATGGCGTTTCCATCTTTGGCATTTTCTTTTCAACTTGCGACAACATATCTTTAATTTTAGAGGCGTCTACCTTAATTTTGCCACAAACAACGAAATGAACGTTTTTTTTTATTGCCCCAATCATCTCGTTTGCTTTGCTATTAAAAACATTTCTGTCGTTTTTACCGCCTAATAATTTCATATTTTCGGCATATTTGCTATATAACTTAAGCGGGTCTAAAGTCGATAAAACTAAACCAATTGTTTTGCGTAATGTAGTAAAACTACCCTGTGTATTCCACGATATCAAAAATCGGCCATTGATAGAATCGCAATCTGTACGACTCACACGCGACCGTATTATTTCGAGCGGCGACCCGACTAACTTATCACGAATTAGTTCATATAACGCAAAACCAACGGCGGCCCCTTCAGCCCCGTTACAAACATCACTGGGTGGATTATTTGTTTTTAAATTCATCAAGCTTGTTTTGCAACAATCGTAATCTATCCCCATTAATACAGCAATATCGGGCATTTTGCGACATTCGCATACTGTTATATTAATGTTTTTAACTGATGCTTCCATTATATATTATATTATACCTTTTAAAAATTATACTTTTAAAAATTGAAATAAATATTTGAAAAATAAAGACATCATGACCGCACGAACTGAATTAGTTGGGGATTTCCCAAAGCTTAACTCAGCCGGGTTTAAGAAAAAGATATATGATACGTGTGTTCTCTTCGGGGCATTTAATTATGATTACCTCAAAGATAATTCGAAAAAAGACCAATTTCCGGAAGATGAATACTATAATTTAGATGATTTGATTAAGTTATCCAAAAAGAAGAAGAGTCCTGCAAAGGAAGATAATGAAGAATCCGAAGACAATGAAGAAAAGTCTCCGGGTAAGAAATCATATCCTATTATTCTTAATCGCAAATCAAAGATATTTATTGATTTTATTATTTCGCGATTCTTGTATGAGATTCAAACAATATTCAAAAATAATACACAAGATGACCGAAAAGAAATATATAACTTCGCGTTAATCAATGTGAATGATGATTTCACTGATTGTAATATTACTCAACTAATATTACATTCAGTTCATTTATTCCAACCATCTAAAAGAATCACTGACTCTTACGGGTTAGATAAGGAATTGCAAAATAAGTTTAATGAATACTTAACTAATACAAATATTAGTGGATTTGCCGTATCATATTTAACAGACTTTCTTAAGTTGCTATCTATGCACTTCACTAATAAGTTATGGTTTGAACAAATACAAACTGTAAATATTAATTTATTTCAGGCGACTTTGTTAGATATTGAAATGAGTATACCAAATACATGCCGAACTATTTCGAGCGGGCTTATGAAAGATATGTTGGCATATGAAATTATTATTACCGCTCCAGATGCTGCTAAAAAGTCTGAGCCTAAGAAAGAAAAGAAAGCTGAAAAGAAAGCCGAGCCTAACAAGTCTGAGCCTAAAAAGGAAAAAAAGACAGAAGAAAAAAAGACAGAAGAAAAAAAGGCAGAAAAGAAAGCTGAACCTAAAAAAGCAGAAGAAAAAAAGGCAGAAAAGAAAGCTGAACCTAAAAAAGCTGAACCTAAAAAAGCAGAAAAGAAAGTAGAAAAGAAAGCTGAACCTAAAAAAACAGAAGAAAAAAAGAAAGTAGAAAAGAAAGCTGAACCTAAAAAAGCAGAAGAAAAAAAGAAAGTAGAAAAGAAAGTAGAAAAAACAAAGAAAGCTAAGCCAAATATATCAGATGAGCTTGATGAACCTGAAGAGCCTGATGAGCCTGAAGAGCCTGAAGAGCCCGAAGAGCCCGAAGAGCCTGAAGAGCCTGAAGAGCCTGAAGAGCCTGATGAGCAGAATGATGATTTAGAATATGAGGAATAAAATATATTCTAAATATATATATTTTTTAGTTATATAAGATTACAACGCCGAATTTGGAGTCATTAATATGATGAATTCAAGTTTACATATGACTTTGTCGAGGTAACCAATATGTGGGCATTAATATAATTTTATTTATGCCTTGGACTTTGTAATCTAAATAAATTACTTTATTTACATATGGTTAATGTAAATAAGTAAATATGCCACTACGTATAAGTACCTTTAAGGTATAAAAGATGGATATTTATTCATTGTTTATATACGTTGTTGCTATATTTTTTTCCGGCTTTTTTCGGTTGGTTTTTTTGTATAAACTTTATTTTTTATATACTAAAATGGACGAACTACATAAGCTATTTAACAAATATAAAAATAATAACGTTAAGCCCGTAAAGGATATTCTTAAATTAAATGATATTTCATTAGACTTAGTTATACCTTCTGATTTATTTAATACCGAAATAACTAATATTAAAACAATAGTCAAATCCAATTTTAAAGTACAAACTGCGGAAAAGTTTTACGGAAATGGCATAATATCAAATACATTCTTTAATTTGGAATTTAATGATTTTGCTAAATATTGCGACCATGATTGGCTGCTAAGCTTTGCTATATTTATGCAATATTTTAAAATAGATAATGAATCTGTTGAAAGTAATTCGAAATTAGAATTAGTGAAATCTCACAATATTAAATTATTTGTCATGGGTCCTGGTAATGGAGGGTTTATTACTGGATTGCATTATTTTATAAATAATTCTAGCCTGGCTGAAAAAAACATATTAAAAAACTATGAAATAAACTGGTTTGCTATGGACTACAATGAAAAGAAGGTTGCAAAATTTGATAAAATACTAAACAAGTTTAATTTTAAAGACAACATACTACATGGATTTGTAAACGATGATTTATCAAATACTAATAATTTGATGTATGTCGAATCTATGCTAAATAATAAATTTACAAACTCAAATGTTATATTTAATAATGTTAAACCCCGCATGAAGAATAACAAAAGTAAAATTATGGTATCTCTTGCATATTTAACATTATCTACTTTAAGTAAATCCGGTTTAATGATAACAAAAATATTAGAGCCGGAATATTGGGATACGTGTTTTATTAATTATCTTTTACTTTTTGCATTAATATTTAATAAAACGGAAATTTTCAGATTTCCAATATGTAAAAAGGGTAAGACAGTATTCAACTATTATTTGGCGGGAAGTTTCCGTAAAACTTTTTTATATAACACATTATTATGTAAAAAGATTATGTATATATTAAATACCGAACAAACCATACATTTTCCTGATTTAGATGATACAGAATGGAAAAAGAAAATACATGATATACAAAACAGTTATTATAATGTGGAAAATCCTAATGATGCAATTTACGGAATAATTAAGGAGTTAACGGAATTTATATAATCTGTACTTTCGTAAGAATTTACAATTTAAATATAAAAATAAAGATATATAAAATGGCACAGATAGCCCTTGTTTGTGATTTTAATGAAACTCAAATAAAACCCATTTCTGTAATAAATACATCAAATGAACTTCTTAAGGAAATCAATGAAATCAAGATTAATCAAAATAATATAAAGTTAGAATTAAATGTATTGACAGATTTATATGGTCAAATAAAAAATAGTATAACCGATATTTTAGAAAAGTTAATCAATCCATTAACAGAACTCCCGATTGAATCCCCATCAGTTGAGCTACCAGTTGACATGCCAGCCGAGCCTTTAGAACTCCCGATTGAATCCCCATCAGCCGAGCAAGACCCAGTTTTAATTATAATAAATTCTGAAATTTCTTCCGAAACTCCCCTTTCTTCCGAAACTCCCCTTTCTTCCGAAACTCCCCTTTCTTCCGAAACTCCAGCAGAATCAGAAACCGCCCCTTCCGAACCCATCAAAGTAAAAAGGTCGTATAGAAAAAAGAAATAAAACATGCATAAGAAAAAAGAAAAGAAAAGAAAAGAAAAGAAAAGAAAAGAAACACGCATAAGAAAAAAGAAAAGAAAAGAAAAGAAAAGAAACACGCATAAGAAAAAAGAAAAGAAAAAAAAAGAAAAGAAATTTATTTTTATCATCTAAATTTATTTTTTTATTGGTATATAAAAATTGTAATGAATCCAAAGTTTAG
>Ga0114969_10004229_pt1 | contig 11383 bp, 8 predicted proteins | sample M_130807_MF_Meta_FD_87316 | JGI IMG/M metagenome (GOLD analysis project Ga0114969, IMG submission 87316) | Freshwater microbial communities from Lake Montjoie, Canada to study carbon cycling - M_130807_MF_MetaG | ecosystem: Environmental > Aquatic > Freshwater > Lake | place: Lake Montjoie...
ATCAAACGATCGATTGGTTGGATGACACGCATCAAGCCATTGGTTTTGAATAATGGTAAAATTTTATTGCCTTTGTATTCTGATGGGTTCAATTTTTCAATGATTGCTATATCTGATGATGATGGGGCAAGCTGGCATCCTAGTTTACCCATAATTAGTAGAGGAGGCGTTCAGCCTGCTTTAGTTCAAAAAAAGAACGGAACTATTTCAGCGTATATGCGTGACAATGGTGATGATCCTGGCAGGTTGCAAATTAGCGAGTCAAGTGATTTGGGTATGACCTGGTCTGCTGCTGTAAAGACTGATATACCTAATGCAGGAAGCAGTGTAGAACTTCTTGTTTTGAAGGATGGCAGATGGGCTTATCTAAGTAATGATCAGGATAAAGGTCGCCATAGATTGAGTTTATATATTTCATCGGATGAAGGCAAAACGTGGCCATGGAAATCGACTTTAGAAAATGAACTTCTAGATCAAGGGCGTTTTTCTTATCCATCACTTATTCAATCTGCTGATGGAATGATTCATATCACCTACTCACATCAATTCACGAACAAAGGCGAAGCCATAAAATACGTGGCAATCAATCCTACTGAAATTGGTATAACTAAAAAATAACGTTTAAATCACAGCGTATGAAAGTTATCGTCAATAAAATAGTCATTTTCATTTCTTTTTTATTGCTAGTTTCAACTACTCATGCACAAATTTTTAGGGCTGGTGCTGCAACCCGGATCATTACCCCAGATCCACTTCTTCCTGTTTCTGGTGGAGTAGGTGTTCCTCGTCAATCTAAAGAAAAGAAGGGAGAATTATATGCTCGTGCAGTTGTGTTGGAAAAAGGGTCAACGCGTATTGCAATTGTTAACATTGATAATTTAGGTTGGTCATCTGTTCTAGGAGATCGCTCTCGTGCATTAATTAAAGGAATTCCTCCAGAGAATATATTGATTGGGGCAACGCATACACATAGTGCTCCAGACGCTTATGCATTTCCTGATGAAAATGGTAAAACCGGAGCTGATTTAGTTTATTTAGATTGGTGTACTAAACAAATTGCTGATGCAGTAAATGAGGCTATTTCTAAATTAGAACCAGCGCTACTTAAAACAGCAGTTGATGAAGCGCATGGTAAGATCGCGTATAACTATTATGCTGATGAACTCTATGATCCACGTTGTGGTGTAATTCAAGCTATTTCAACTGCTGGAGCAAATAAAGGTAAAGCCATTGCAACGCTTGTTAACTATGCAGTACACCCTGAAGTAATTGGTGCTGATAGAGGAATTTTGAGTCCTGATTTATGTGGACCATTATATACAAAAATTGAATCTGTTTTTGGTGGTGTAGCTCTGTTTATGAATGGAGCTCAAGGGGGAATGGTAACAGCGGATAATCGATTGCCTAATGGTAAGGAGGCTAACGATTGGAATGAATGTATTCGAATAGGGGAGTTATTGGCCGATGAAGCTATTCGCATAATTCGCAATGCAGAAGCACAATCAGATCCTACATTATTTTGCACGTCGCGAAGAATTCAATTCACGATTGAATCTCCATTGATGAAATATATTTTAGAAAACTCACCTCTGAAGATGCCTACGACAAATGGCAATACCATTTCAACGCAGTTGAATCTACTTAACATTGGTGCTGCACAAATACTTACTATCCCTGGAGAAGCTTTGCCAAATATTGGTTATTACGTAAAGCGTAACATGAAGACAAACCAGCCTTTCTTGTTTGGACTAACCAATGATGCATTTGGTTATATATTAACTAAAGTGGATTTTCAAAGCTTCAAACGATATGAATACGTTAGTAGGACGAGTTTAGGTGAAATGACAGGTGAGGTATATATCAATGAAGCGTTGAAATTGATAGCAGAAAGTCCAGCTGCAATAACTAAATAATAAAAGCCCAATCAGTATATAATGATTGGGCTTTTAGCTAAGTAATCAGTCGATTAACTTTTCTTGTATCGAATGTTTTTATATTCAACTTTCATTGATGGGGTAACGTGCACTTGAAAACCAATAACTCCTTCACTCTTGCGAGCAGTTGAATCATTATCAGTTGCTTCACTCATGAGAATTCCATTGATATAATGTTTCATGTTATTCCCTTTTACCACAAGGTGAATTTCATTCCAATCATTGGTTTTGATATGTGATTTCAATTCATCTGAATTGCCTACTGAATCAAGGATAATCGGTTTTTGATTTGCTTCTAAATTCACTCGTTGACCTCGCATAGCTAGAAAACCTCTTCCTCTTTCTTCATAATTCTGTCCAGTATAGGTATTCGCACCATCTATATCAGCTTGGTATCCTTTTAAGGCATGAGGGATATCTGCTAGTTCTTCACTTCTGTATTGGATTCCACTATTGCCACCTTCGCTGATTCGATAATCTGCTTTTAGTTCAAAGTCACTCGGTTTCTCACCACGCCAAATCAAAAACGTATTGGTCTGTATTTGTTTAGTTGGGGTTACCTCACCAATAAAGCTACCGCTATCTATTCTCCAAACACTGGTATCGCCATCCCAATCAGTAAAGGTCTTGCCATCAAATATTTGCTTAAATCCATCTTGGTCTACGGATGAAGTATCAGATGCTGTTGCAGTTTGTGTTGAACTATTACAGCTGAAAATCACCAATGAGGAGGCTATTAACAGTGCGAAAGTCCTGATTGATTTAAATGTTAAATTTGATGTCATATGTTTTGTTTTTGTTGAGGCGTGAAATTGAATTTAGTTGGTGCATTATTCACTTATCTTTTTCCATATGCCTGATTTCGCTGATTCTTGTACGGCTTCACAAACCTTTTGTGTTTCATGTGCTTCAGTGAAAGTAGGGGAGCATGATTTCCCACTTTCAAGACTTTCTAAGAAATCGGCAACTTGATGTACAAATGAATGCTCATAACCTATACCCAATCCTGGAACCCACCATTTATCCATGTAGGGTTGATCTCCGTCAGTTACATGAATTGAACGCCATCCTTTTACGATGGATTCATCTGAGTTATCAAAGTACTCTAATCGATTTAAATCATGAAGATCCCAGCGAATAGAGGCATCCGCGCCATTGATTTCAAATGTATAGAGTGCTTTATGACCCCTTGCATAACGAGTGGATTCGAATAAACCTAATGAACCATTATTGAAATGACATAAAAAAGAACACGCATCATCAATGCTTACTTCTTGTACTTTTCCAGTGAGTTGATGAACTCGTTCTTTCACAAACGTTTCAGTCATGGCTGTTACATCTTTTATGCCACCATTGAGCCACATGGCCGTGTCAATGCAATGTGAAAGTAAATCACCTAATACGCCTGATCCTGCCACTGCGGCATCCATTCTCCATAATCCTTCACCACCTTGTGGTAGATTGGCATTGATGGTCCAATCTTGTAAGAAATTAGCACGGTAGTGAAATATTTTTCCAAGTTTCCCTGAGTCGACCAATTGTTTTGCAAGGGTAACGGCAGGAAGACGACGGTAATTATACCATACTGTATTGGCTACACCAGCTTTTTCAATGGCATCTACCATTGTTTGTGATTCAGCAAGGTTTCGTGCTAGTGGTTTTTCACACAAAATCATTTTGCCTGCAGCAGCAGCTGCAATGGCTATTTCAGCATGGGTATCATTTGGTGTACAGATATCAACTGCATCAATATCATCTCGTGCAATTAATTTCCTCCAATCTGTTTCTACACTTTCATAACCCCATTGTTCAGCGAAGGCTTTTAATTTTGTTTCATTTCGAAAACAAACCGCTTTTAGGACAGGAGTATATTGAAGGTCTGGAAAAAAATTTGCTACTCTACGATAACCATTGGAATGGGTTCTTCCCATAAATCCACCACCGATTAATCCAATGTTGAGTGTTTTTTTTGTTGCCATTGTTTAGTATTTAATCTTAATAAAATTGATGTTATAAATATCTTTAGTATTTACTCACTCCAACCATGGTGATCGCGAACTTTAATCATCGCCGCTAAAATATCATTCCATGTTTGTTGTTTAGTCATCACCTCATTAGGGAACATACATCCATCCCAACAAATATGCTTGAACGCTTTAGTCAGCTCACCTTTTTCGTCGCGCAACCAGAAACCAGCATGTTTCGCAATATCCAATTTCCCATTAGGGTCTAATGCCTGACAGTGACGTCCAGTCTTATCATGAGAACCAGTACCATGTACTGTTCCATCATTTTGTGCCACATGGAAATCAATTGTCCATGGACGAAGAGCTTGTGTAAGCTTTCTTAATCCTTCATCTAGCGTAGCACCATCACTCCAGTCAAAATCAACTGGTAAAATGCGATCTGCTGGACTATTGTATCCAAGCAAGTATAATAGGGTATGCGCCATGTCTGCTTGAAAGCCGATGTTTGGTCGGTCAACGGCTTCCATGGTATCAATCATGGCTTTCCAGCTGTGCATCCCGCCCCAACATATTTCTCCTTCAGCTGCGAGGCGTTCGCCATAATCAGCTGCTACATCGCAAGCTTCACGAAATGTTTGAGCAATAAGTTTAGTATTGTTTACTGGATCCAACGCCCAAGCTTCGGGTTTACTAGCGGAGTCTATACGAATAATTCCATAATGCCTAACGCCATATTCACGTAACTTTTGTCCGAAGTGGCATGATTTTTTTACCATTTCAACAAAGACAGCTCTTTCTTCTTTGCTACCCATGGCAGGTCCGCCCCAAATTGGAGCCACTAGACTTCCGATATTTAAATTTAGGGATGAAACTTTTTCTGCTAGTTTCTTGATTCCATCATCTGAACTATCTAAATCAAAATGAGGGGCGAAAAGTCCAATGTCAATTCCATCAAACTTAACACCATCCACTTCTGCGTTTGCTGTTAGTTCTAATAAAGTGTCTAAAGAAATTGGAGGTTCAGAATCTGGGCCTTTGCCTACAATACCAGGCCATGTTGCATTGTGTAATTTTGGGTAATTGTTCTTTTGCATATGGGTATATTTAATGAATACGTTTTCTTATTGTCTAGCACTTAATTGCTGTTTAATAAAGGCTAATCCTTTTGTTGCCATATCCCAGGGTGCGGAATATTCTCGCCATACGTTAATAGCATTCGCAAAATCTGGATCATTTCGTGAAAAGGCTTCAATGGTTAACCAACCATCAAATTTTATTTCTGCGAGCGCAGAAAAATTTTCATCCCATTGCACGAGTCCGTCGCCAGGTGTACCTCGATCATTTTCACTGATGTGCACGTGGGCTAGGTAAGGTGCTATTGTTTGTAATGCGGTTTGATTTTTTTTCTCTTCGATATTTGCATGGTGTGTATCGAACATGGCTTTTACATTAGGATGATCAGAGGCCTTAACTAAGCGCTGTAATTGTTCCATGGTATTGCATAGATAACATTCGAAACGGTTAAGTGCTTCTAAAGCTAATGTAATTCCTGCTTGTGCTGCATATTCTCCTGCTGCGTGTAGTACTTCAGCACATCGCTGGTACTCTTCGTCTTGCGGTGGTTTCTTGGTGAAGAAACCATGTGCAGAATGAAAGGGGCCACACATCACTTTTGCACTCATGTCATGAGCTCGATCAATTCCCCATTTTATTCGATCTAATCCGCGAGCACGAATTTCGGAGGAAGGGTTTACTGGATTTTCGTCAACCCCTACAACAAAAACTGAAGTTGTTTCTAGCCCAATATTATGAGCATGTTCTCCAAATCGTTTGTATGCCTTTTCATCAGGTGATCCAATTAAGCACTCAACGCCATCATAGCCAATCTCTTTCAATCTATCTATGATAGGGAATAGATCATCCGATACCACAGCTGACCAAACAAGTGTATTAAATCCTATTTTATTCATTGTCTTCAATTAAAACTCAATCTCTATAGGGTACATTAATGGCCATTTTCCCAGCCCATTTTTTTGGTATTGGTTTGCCGGCAACCCAATGTATTGCATTAATGACAAGGTGTTGAAAAGGCTCTTGATCAAAATCTTCTGGATGTCCCATTGTGGTGAAAAAGAATTTTGCACCATACATATTTTTTCCTGTCCAAGCTACCGGATTCTCGAAATGATTTGGATTTTCAGAATTTACCGAGTGGCCTACCATCAATGCTACTGATCCACGAGAGGGGAAATCAGGTAATACTTGATATAACCATGACCTTACATGAAAACTATCACCCACATCATGAAGAATAGGATTTTTTGCTTGAGCTGGTATAATATTCACGTCTGTTGAAGAAGTATGGCCATAATGTGTATGATGTGCTTTTCCTCCCCAACCTGGAGGAGCATTGAATGCCATTTCTCCAAACGCATTCCATCTTTCCAATGGATCTCCTTCTGGGTATTTAAATGCATGGGTTGTAGTGCGGAAACCCATTAATGGTTTACCTGTTTTCAAATAATCTTCTATGAATTTAATTTGATCGGCAGGTAGCCTGCGCCATCTCAAAAAGAAAATAGCCATATCTGCATCTTTCAATGCTTCTAGTCCTGGAATATTTTCTTCAGCATTATGATCTGGATATGCTTTTAGAATGATAGTGCGGAATCCATAATTTTTTTCTAATTCAGCTGCGATTACTGGCAAGGTGGCTTCGCCGCTATATTCATGATCTCCGGTAACAAAAACAATCAATGGTTTTTTCCCACCATCTTGTTTCTTTTGTTGCGAAAAACTCAAAACGGATAGTTGTAAAAATACAAGTACTAAAAGGAGTGACTTGATGCGAATTGAACTTTTCATGGCAGTTTTATTTTAATTCGTTGTGAATAGTTATTTTAAGTAGCACTTATTTTTCTAAAGGATGTATTGTAAGTAATTCTTCAGGAGAATAAAAGCCTGTTTTGTTTTTTATGGAAGCACGCACCTCTTTCACTTTTTGAGCTGTGATTGCAGGTGCTTTATTTCCGAATGAATTTCTAACATAGGTCAGTACTGCAGCAACTTCATCATCTTTTAACATGCCACCAAATGGGGTCATAGGAACTTGACCAGGATATTTCTTTCCATTGACTTCAATAGGTCCATAAATTCCTTTGATTACGAGTTTAATTAATCTATCCTCACTGCCTGCAACCCATTTGGAATCATAAAGAGGAGGGAACCCAGATGCATCTAATCCTTTGCCATCTGGCTGATGACATGTTTTACAATATCCTTCTCTCGAATAAATGGCTTTACCCTTTTGCATCAACTTAGGATCAATACCTGCAGATGGTGTTTTATCCTCTTCCTCTTTTTCTTCTTCACGTGCACGGCCATTAAGATGGGCGATAGCCGTTTTATATGGCTCAATCATCCAACTATCCATTTGTTTTTTACCTGCTTCTAAAACAATCGGAAGGCCAATATTTTTATCGAGCCAAGAGGCAGACACAATTGCTTCAAGTCGAACTCGTGCATTCACATCTTTTGCTGCACCCATTAATAAAGCTGCTTGGTCAGGTATTTTGTAACCTGTGAACCTCAAAACTTCAACTGCTGCAGCGCGTACACGGTAATCATTAGCATGTAATAATGTTTTTAGTAGCGGCTGATTCACTTTATTTAAACCCCAGCTTACCCAAAGAGCTTCTAATAAACTGTGCTCATAGTTATCAGATGATTTATCAAGTTGAGTAATCCATTTGCTTAAATGAGTCATCACTTCTGCACCATCACGTCCACGAAGTTCTCTCCTAGTTCTATACCTAGTTCTGTATTCAGGAAGTTTAAGATTTTCCAATAGCTCATCAATGCCAGCACCATATACTTTAGCAGGAATAACTAAAGGTCTAGAAGGATAAGTTACTCTGTAAATTCTTCCGTGTACATGATCACGCAATGGATCTCTTGCATTGTGTTGCATATGGCCAATAAGCACGTTATGCCAGTCTGCAATGTAAAGTGACCCATCAGGCGCAAATTCAAGATCAACAGGTCTGTAATTAAAATCAGCTGATTGGACTAAGTCTTGTCTGTGTTTAGATTTGAAACCACTGCCATCATTACTCATGATATGCTCTTTAGTTCCAAGGAAACCGATAGTATTGTTTATCAACATATCTCCCTGTACTTCATCAGGAAAATGTCTGCTTGAAATAAACTCAAGTCCAGATGTTGGTCTTACCCGATGTTTGTCTTCGATGATGTTTGATGGTGTTGGTGTTGCCTCTGCATACCTAGACTTTACTGTTCCTGGTGTCATCCAAGTTACATCTGGTCCAGACGTTTCAGCATAAAAAACTTGTCCCCATTCATCAAATGCAATACCCCAAGGATTGGGAATAGCCAACTGAGCAATGCGGTCTAATTTTTTGCGGTTGATATCATAACGGAAGAATCCACCATTCGTTCCACGAATGGGACCATAGGAAGTCTCAATATCATTCAATAGAAAAACTCCTTCACCCATGTAAATACCACCTGATGCATCTGTCGTAAAGGCATGATGGTTATGGTGTGTATCGTGATCGTTAAAACCACTTAGGATGATTTCTTTTGTATCGGCTTTGTCATCCCCATTGGTATCTCTTAAGAGAACAAAGTTTGTTCCTTGTGAAACGTATACACCTTCTGGTGCAAGTTCGAAGCCAAGAGGAAGATGAAGGTGATCAGCAAATACCTTCTCTGTATCGGCTTTGCCATCGCCATTGGTATCTTCAAATATCAATAATTTATCATTTGGCTTTGGGTCGCCTGGTTTCCAATGCGGATAAGTTGGCATGACGGCAACCCATAATCTACCTTTGTTATCAAATGAAATTTGAACAGGATTAGCTAGATCAGGGAAATCAGTTTCGCCTGCAAACAAATCAATTTTATAGCCAGGGGCAACAGTAAATTTATCTAAAGCTTCTTGACCATATAAATATTTCGGGTCCCCATTTTTTTCTTTAGGATCGTAGTTCGTTTTTACTGGAGCTAATACAGACGTTTTATCATCAGCAGCTTTTACATCCATTTTTACTCCATGATTTGCTTCCCAGATTGCCTCATCGCGAATCAATGTCATTTCACGAATCTTAACAAGTTCAGCAGGATAATTATCTGGTCCAAATGGATCATACCTGCGTCCGTATACGTGCACACCATTTGGCACCTTAATATCATTATGCCATACCCAATTTTTTTCCATCACGGCTGCATGTACTAATTCTCTGTTTGATTCTGATATGGCAGGACTTTTTCCAAATAGTTTGTCAGCCAACAAAGGTGAAAATTTAGCATAGGCTTCATCAGTCATTTGAGAGCCATCAATAGTATATGATGATGCTTCGTCAGTAAACCATTCTTTAGTAGGAGTAAATGCATCTACAAAAAGTACATTGTTTTTTGCTGCAACTTCTTTCATTGCAATGGAATAGAGTGCTAGGTTTGCATTTTCGGTCTTCCCATTTGGTAAGTCGAATTTTTTCGACAGGTCTTCAAATGCAATAGGAGAAACAATAGCCAATTGCGGTGCTGAAACCCCATTGTATTTTTGTTTCAGGGTGTGTTTGATGAATGCATCCAATTCAGCTTTGTAATTGTTTAATCCAGCTTTTCCTTGAAAGGATTCATTGTAGCCGAAGAAGGCTATGATGATATCTGCTTTGTGTCGTGTAATCCATTGATCAGGATATTCATTAAACCCTTCTGTATGAGGATTTTCTGCTAATTCAGTTTGAAATTTTTCTGCACCAGGGAATGCCCAAGGTGTAGGGCGAGCTGATTGTGGTCTGAAGCCCGGTGTATTGCCTCCATCACACATGTTACGAATGTATAACATGCTATCAGGATATCGCAATTGTAATGCCGTTTCAAAGTGACCATAATTCATTTCTCTTGACCCAAGGTTATTACCTATTAGAATAATGTGAGAACCTTTTTTTATGGAAAGTTTTTTATGATCTGCATTGAGGAGTATAAAAGCAGATACAGTAAAAAACAATAATCCTAAAATTGAAAAATGTAGTTTGCTTAATTGTTTACCTTTTCTCATATTCTTTTATTTTTTAGCCAAGTGATCTGAATTGTGTTCAGACTTATTTTTTTTACAGCGCAAGGTCTGGATTTTCGGGACCGAAATGCTTGAGCATAACGATTGGGTCCGTAGTTGACTCATTTGTTATGGTTACACCTTCTGTCGCTGCTTTTTCTGTGATGAAAAATTCGTCGTTGGTTAATTGTCCGTAACGAATTGATGATGGGGTTTCAATTTCCCATCCACCCATTTTGCCACGTCCTTGCATCATGATCATTCCATAAGCAGCACTATCTTTAATAATCACCGTCTTACCTGGTAAAACGGTAAGTTCTTTTGCGCTGAAGGCTGCTGATTTATAACAAATCCATTTTTCACTGTATCCAGCAGCATTCATTTCTGCTTCTGATTTTACAGGAATTGGTGCCATAAATCTATTTTGCATTAGATGTGTGTCAACATTAAGGTCCCAATCAATTACGTCTAACAATGCATCGTAATCTCCAATACTTTCTTTTGGAGTTCCGTTCCATAATAACACCTCTGGTATGATGGCTTCATTCACCAATGATTGATACATGGCAAATACATCTGAAGCCTTTTGTGGCTCATAGGTACACAAGCTACCAGGTGCATGTAGTAATCCTGGCGGTACATCCCAGCCTGTTCCTGGTTCTAGCCTAAAGGCTTGTGAGTAGTTGGTGATTTTGTTATCTCCTTTGGTAAAGTTTAACAAGCATTCTTTGATTTGTTCGCGCTTTGTACCCGGACAAATACCAATAAATGTATAGGGGAAGTCACCACCATGATTATTTAATTGTGGCGGAAAATAATACGCTTCAGGCTTTCCGAATTGTCCAATCAACGCTGCTTTTTCATCGTTATGGTGAACGTGATGAGGCAATGGGCCCATATTATCAAAAAACTTTGAATACATAGGCCAAGCAGCATGTTCGTTCCATAAGCGATCGCCAATAATTTTTCCTTTCAGTGCTGAAATAACATCCTTAAGAAGTATTTTCTTTTCTTTGCCTCCGTCAGAAAAGACAACTAGACTCAATCCTTCATTCTCGCCAGTTAATGGGCCGTTCATGGCTGGTGTTGTAGAAGATAGCCAACGTTCATCAATACCACCGCGTTCTCCACCTAAAACATAATAATCATCCGGGTGAAGTTTAATCCTTCTGCCAGGCACACAAAAAGATCGAGGTACCCAAGTTGGTGCAAGTCTTAATATTCCTTTTCCTTGTTCTAAGGCTAATTCAGCCAATTTCAAATTTTCCATTGATTCTAGTTAACTGTTTTAAATAATTGGAGTAGTAATGTAATTAAGTTTCTCTATGAAAATGATTGATCATTAAAATTCAGTCAAAAAAGTTTTTATTTCATTGGAATCATGCATAAGGGCAATTTCC
>Ga0114969_10004231_pt1 | contig 11381 bp, 9 predicted proteins | sample M_130807_MF_Meta_FD_87316 | JGI IMG/M metagenome (GOLD analysis project Ga0114969, IMG submission 87316) | Freshwater microbial communities from Lake Montjoie, Canada to study carbon cycling - M_130807_MF_MetaG | ecosystem: Environmental > Aquatic > Freshwater > Lake | place: Lake Montjoie...
AAGGGCGACCCATATCGCTGTCCTTCTCACGCAGAGGCTATCCATCTAGCGCACTCTTCGACAGCCTCACCCCTTGACAGCCACCCTGGGCAAGGCAAACTAGACCACCTACCTAAGAAGGAGTTGGGATATGGCTGTGGTCGCTGAGTTGTTAGGCGAACATAATCTCTTCCGAACCCAAAACCTGGATGAAGCGCGTGAACAGGTAGCGCGGGTTTTTTGCCCCCACGGACTGACCACAACTTCTGCTGATGAAAAGCTAGATACCGTGCATAACCGAGTCACACTTGGTGATGTCACGCTCAATTACTTGGATTACGGTGCAGATGTTCATATCACTCCGGGGGAGTTGCACTCTTTCTACTTAATTCAAATGCCACTCGCTGGTAGTGCAGAAATCCACTCCGGTAAAGAGAGCATCCATTCGGATAGTTCGATGGCTTCTATTCCAAACCCACTCGAGAAGCTCGACATGGTCTGGCATACCGGGAATCCGCAATTACTTGTATACATCAGCAGAATTACTTTGGAAGAGCGACTGGAAGATCTGATTGGGCGCGAGCTACAAGCGCCAGTGCGATTTGATTTAGGGATGGACCTCACTACTCCACAAGCGCGCAGTTGGCGCACGCTCGTCGATACTCTTGTTACTGATGTCGATCGTGGTGGTCTCACAATGCACGCCGGTGTCCGCGACCAATTCCAGGATCTGATCATTAGTGGATTGTTGCTATCGCAGCGCCACAACTACAGCAACTCAATCGGAAGTAGGGTAGAACCGGCTGCGCCTCGCAGTGTGCGAATGGCGATTCAAGCTTGTGAAGCTTCACCGCAAGAACCATTGACGGTGACGGATATGGCGCGAGCTGCTGGCGTAAGCATTCGAAGTTTGCAAGATGGCTTCAAACGATATGTAGGCATGAGTCCTACCGAGTACTTACGAGATGTGCGCCTCAACCGTGTCCGTGAGGACCTGCTCTCAGAGCGCTCGCAAAGCACTTCGATCGCTGATATCGCCTTCTCGTGGGGGTTCACACACCTGGGGCGTTTTGCTAAGACTTATCACGAGCGCTTCGGGGAATTGCCTTCGGAGACACTCCGCCGATAGCGAGATTTCTTGCCTTCATGATCCGATGCCATACTTGCTCTGATCAAAGCACGGTTCCAAGCCGACCTGGCGCAATTGGTAGCGCACCGCACTTGTAATGCGGGGGTTAGGGGTTCGAGTCCCCTGGTCGGCCCCACTTTCTTACATACCTGACATATGAGTAGCCAACTCCCTCGGATACGCTTGCGCCATGTCTGCCTTGGATCGAAGCTACGCGGAGCAATTAGATCGAGACGATCCCCTGGCTCACTTTCGGCGGAGCTTCTATTTTGCAGATCCTGAAGTCTGTTACCTCGACGGCAATTCCCTCGGCAGGCTCCCGCTTCGCACCATCGAAATAATCAATGACCTGATGTTGAAAGAGTGGGGTACTGAAGTAGTTGATGGCTGGCATCACTGGCTCGATGAATCACAATCCACTGGAGATTTGATTGGTCGTGCAACACTTGGCGCTGGGGCCGGTCAGGTACTTGCAACTGACACAACTTCGGTGAACTTTTACCAACTAGCTGCAGCCGCAATAAAGGCACGCCCGAGTCGCAAGACGATCATCACGGATGAATCCAACTTTCCAACTGATCGCTATATTCTCCAAGGGATAGCAGAAGAATGTGGCATAAAGTTAGTGATGATTCCTCATTCAGAGAATGAGCAGATTACTGCTGAGATTTTGGCCCCTCTACTCAACGATGACGTCGCGCTTGTCACGCTTCAAGTGATTCAGTATCGATCAGGTGCTCGAAATAATGTTCCTCTGCTTACCAAACTCATCCAGCAGAGTGGTGCCATCTCACTTTGGGATGCTTCGCACGCTACTGGATCAGTCGCCATGAATTTCGATACTGATGGTGTTGATGCTGCCGTCGGTTGCACCTATAAGTATGGGAATGCCGGGCCTGGAGCGCCAGGTTGGCTCTATGTCAATAAGAAAATGCAATCAGAATTGAAAGTTCCTATCCAAGGGTGGTTCGCGCAAGCTAAGCAATTCGGCATGGACGCTCGCTTTGAACGCGCACCAGGGATGAAAGGATTTCAAATTGGTACTCCGCCAATCCTTGGGCTGCGCAGTATTCAATCTTCTTTTGCCATGATCGAGGAGGCAGGAATTAATACGATCGAAGAGAAGTGCGCCCGAGGCACGGAGCTAATGATTGCGCTCTATGAAGGATGGTTAAAAGAACTTGGATTTAAATTAGGGACCCCACGAAATCCAGCAGAGCGAGGTGGGCACGTTTCGCTACTCCATGCTGATGCTTTCCAAATATCAGTTGCGATGCGGAGCTTGGCTAAGGTCATTCCCGATTTCCGAAATCCAAATGCCATCCGATTGGCTATCTCCCCACTACCTACCTCCTATGTCGAGGTGTGGGATGGCTTTGCTCGATTACGTGATCTGGTCACAAGTGGGGAGTACAAGAAAGTAAGTACCACCGGAGCGAAGGTTCTCTAGCCCCATGATTCGCTCTGCTCACGTTGATCCATTCGCGCGCGATAATTTGCCGCCCATTGATCTCTGGCCAGAACTCATCAATATTCCGGCATATCCTGAGCGACTTAACGCAAGTGTGGAGTTGCTTGATCGCACAATTGATTTGGTAGGTCGTGACAAGATCGCACTCATTACACCGGAGGGCGAAGTTACCTACGGTGCATTGCTTGACCAAGTTAAATCACTTGCTCACTTTTTCGAGGCATCGGGAGTTCTCCCTGGAAATCGAGTGCTTCTTCGAGGACCAAATAACGCATCGGTGGTTGCGCTCTGGTTTGCCCTGCTCCGCATCGGTGCAGTTGTAGTGACCACGATTCATCTTCAACGCACAGGCGAATTAGAGAAGATCGTCGATATTGCTTCAGTGCAATTTGCTTGTGTAGACCACCGGTACGTTGAAGAGTGGAGCGCAGTTACGGGCTTCCACGGAGAGACATTTGTTTACGGATTAGGCACTGCTGACGATCTTCTCCAAAGATGCGCATCATTTTCAGGTGACCATACGCCCTGTGATACCGCATCAGATGACGTAAGTCTGCTGGCTTTTACTTCAGGATCAACTGGACTTCCTAAAGCGACTATGCACTTTCATCGCGACATATTGAGTATCGCAGATACTTTTTCGAAGCACGTCTTAAAGCCAAAGAGCAGCGATATCTTTGCTGGAACACCGCCACTTGCTTTCACCTTTGGGCTTGGAGCGCTGGTCATCTTTCCGTTTCGAGTTGGTGCCACCAGTTTGCTCTTGGAGGGTGCGCCTCCTCCGATCCTTCTGAAGGAAATTGCCAAGTATGGCGTCACCACGCTCTTTACAGCGCCTACCGCTTATCGGGCGATGCTCGGACACCTCGCAGCGACCGCAATCCCGACTCTGCATACCTGTGTATCTGCTGGCGAGCATCTTCCGAAGAGCACATGGGAGGCGTGGAATGCCGCGACTGGAATTCGCATTATTGATGGCATCGGAGCCACTGAAATGTTGCACATCTTTATCTCTGCGGCTGGCGAAGACATCATTCCGGGAATGACTGGAAAAGTCGTGCCTGGTTATGAGGCGATTGTGGTCGATGACCAGTTGCGTGAAGTTGCCGACGGTGAAGTCGGACGCCTGGCAGTCAAAGGACCTACTGGATGTCGCTATCTGCATGATGATCGACAACGCAATTATGTTGAGGGCGGGTGGAACCTCACTGGCGATCTCTACATCAAACATTCGAACGGCTACTTCCAATATCAATCGCGCTCTGATGACATGATCATTTCGAGCGGTTACAACGTGGCTGCGCCTGAGGTGGAAAATGCCTTGCTTTTGCATCCATCTGTAGCTGAGTGCGCTGTAGTTGGTTTACCCGATGAAGAACGCGGCATGGTGGTCGCTGCATACGTCGTGCTCATGAATGGGTTTGTTGGAAGTGATCAACTGCGAAAAGAATTACAAGATCACGTTAAAGAGACGATCGTGCCCTTTAAGTATCCGAGGGTATTGGTATTTGTAGAAGCTCTCCCAAAAACCACTACCGGAAAACTTCAACGGTTTAGGCTCAAATCGTGAGCGAGGATCGCTCTGTATTTGATTTACCCACACGAGTCCCAGATGACACTTGGGCGTATGGAAGCGATTCAGATCAAGTTGCCGATGTCTTTGGCACCTTAAATTCGCATCCACTCGTATTGCTCCACGGTGGGTATTGGCGCCCGCTTTGGGATCGAACTTCGCTGCGGCCTTTGGCGGGCGCACTTGCAGACGCCGGGCACGCTGTCATCTCACTTGAATATCGACGGATCCCAGGCGACCCTGACGCCATGGTGGCGGATGTGGCGGCGGCTATTGCGGCCATACCCGCAGAAGTGGTGACTCTCATTGGCCATTCGGCTGGGGGTCACTTGGCACTGTGGGCAGCTGCCAACATCTCGAAGGTGAAGAAGGTAATAGCTCTCGCTCCGGTCTCTGATCTCCAGATGACGGAGGAACTCCATCTTGATGAAGGTGCAGCAGCTGATTTCCTCGGATGCCCAGCGAGTACGAGACCCGATCTAGATCCGATGCATCTTGAGTATCGAGATGTTGAGGTGATAGTTGTGCAAGGGGATTCAGATATTCGCGTTCCGGTTGAAATGAATCGCAAATTTGCACTGCATCACCCACAAGTGAAATATCAGGAGCATGCCGGTAATGGGCATTTTGAGGTTATCGATCCAACCAGCGCTTTTTGGATCCATGAAGCTGGAAAACTTTTATGAAACTACAAGAGATTGTATCGATTGATTCCCAAGAAATCAGCGTTTGCTTTGACAGTGCTCCGTGACCAAGGATGCGCCTCGTGATTCATCACTTCTGAAATCACTCTCGGCAAAGAGTGGGAGACGTCAGGAGTAGTTGTATTAATTACACCCCAGGAATTCTTCTTTGCGATACGCAACAAATCCTTGTTAGCGTTAACTACCCAGGCCTTTCCGGCAATGGAGAGCATGGGCAAGTCGTTGATCGAATCGGAATATGCGTAACTTTGATCTAGATCGATGCTCTCTCGCCCCGCAAGTGATCTAATGGCTTCGCCTTTTGCCGGCCCTCGCATAATTGTTCCGTGAAGGTACCCCGTATATCGACCCTCTCGAACCTCGGGGATTGTCGCAAGTGCGCCATCCATTCCAAGGTATTGAGAAATAGGAAGAGCCATTTCAATGGGGCTTGCGGTAACCAGCCATGTCTTGTGGCCTTGCTCCTGGTGTTGTCGTATGCGATCCCTAACTTCAGGGATCAAGGCTTCCTCAAGAAACTCACCGACGACTCGGTTGCACAATGATTCCATCTCTGATGCGTCCAGGCCCGTAACAATGGAGAGCCCTCGATCGGAAACAAATCTTGTGGTGGATTTCGATTCTGTCTTTGTCCACACATACTTGAATTCTCGAAACGAAAATCTTGCAAGATCTCGCCGATTTAAAAAACCTTCGCCCACCATTCGACGCGCAAAGTGAAAGAGGGAAGACCCACGGATGACTGTATTATCCAAATCGAAGAAGGCAGCGATGGTCATACGACCAGGGTAAGGTGTGCGAATCTTCAAAATAGAGATTATTCCCGCAAATGCTATTTGTTAACTATCTGTTCAAGAAATCTCCATCTTCTGCTTGGTATTCATGCCATTAGTTTTGGTTTCTTTAAATCGTGCGAATCATGATTGTTGCCGAGTCATTCCTGCCACGGACAAATGGCGTCGTCAATACGGTCATGCGAGTGGCAAAGTACCTACGGGGCACTGGGCATGAAGTCCTCATTCTGGCTCCTGGGCTTAACGCCTCGCGCTCCTATGAAAGTGTTCCTATCGTCCGCACCGCATCTGTCGTGATTCCTGGAATTCCCGAGACAGACTTGGCCTTCGTCAGCACCGCCCAAATCGTGAGAGAAATTCGCAAGTTCAAACCAGATGTGATTCACCTCGCCTCACCCTTCATTCTAGGCGAGCGCGCTCTCAAGGCGGCGGCGTCCGAAGATGTACCTACTGTTGCCGTCTTCCAAACAGATGTTGCCGGCTTTGCCGTTCATTACGGATTAGCTTTTGCCATGAGGGCCGCGGATGCTTGGGTTGGCCGAATACACCGGGCCGCCGATATTACCCTTGCGCCTTGCTCGGATATGGCTACATACCTTTTGAATTTGGGAGTTCTAGAAGTACGACGTTGGGGTCGGGGTGTGGATCACTCCACCTTCTCACCAGAGTTTCGCTCTCCCGAACTACGCGCGAGTTGGGTTGGTACATCCGACAAAAAGGTCGTGGGCTTCGTCGGCCGACTCGCTCCTGAAAAGAAGATTGAGAAGCTGGCGCTACTTAACGATCGAAGCGATATCCAAATAGTCGTTATCGGCGATGGCCCGGAACGGCAACGGTTGGGACGGGTACTTCCTCATGCGATCTTTACTGGTGCGCTCCAAGGTCGCGAATTGGGTACTGCCATGGCTTCGCTGGATGTGTTGGTCGCTCCAGGAGAGAAGGAAACGTTCTGCCAAGTGGTGCAGGAAGGTATGGCAAGTGGGGTACCGGTAGTAGCGCCCAACGTGGGCGGCCCACGCGATCTCATAGATCACCGAGTGAATGGTGTGCTCTACACCCCAGGTAGCGATGCACATCTGCTTGGCGCGATCGAGTCCCTTCTCGTGGAACGCGAGTTGGCCAGTGAAGTGATTGAAGCCGGTATCCATACGGTTCGGAATCGCACTTGGTCGAGTGTCAATTCAGAACTGATCGATCATTACAGCGATGCCATCATGAGGAAGCTTGTCAAGAGCCGGGCGGTCGCCTAATGGCTAGCATCGTTCATGTCGCAAATTTTTATGGCCCCAAGAGTGGCGGGCTTCGCACTGCGATGAATTCCATTGCACTCGAATACTCAAGGCTCGGCCACGATGTGACGTTGATAGTCCCAGGTTCTAATGATTCATGTACCAAGACTGATTACGGGCACATCTACGAGATTGCTTCACCCGTACTCCCTTTCAGTGGTGGGTATCGTTTCATTGTGCGCAGGCGCCGAGTCCAAGAACTCATCAATGCATTTGCACCTGACGTGTTGGAGATTTCAGATCGAACTTCCCTAGTAGCCCTTGCCAAGAATCATCGGAAACAAGGCGGAATTGTCTCGATGTGGGCGCATGAACGTGTTGATGGAGTCTTGTCAGCCTTCTTGCCGGGCTCCGCCAAGGTATGGGAAAAATTGGCGGATAAGTGGAATAAAAGATGTGCCGGGTTAGTGGATCACGTGATTTCTACAACGGACTACGCAGGAGCAGAATTTCGCCGAATTGCCATCACGCCGCACCTGGTTCCGCTCGGCGTCGACTTGGTACTCTTTGCCCCTTGGAAGCGCGATGATCTCTGGCGCGAGAATTTCTCGCACACCCCCCTCCTTTTGCTTTGTAGCAGGCTCTCTCGTGAGAAAGATCCATTAAAAGCGATTGAAGTCTTGAGAAATCTTCAAAGCCGCGGGATCAAAGGTCACCTTGTAGTTATTGGAGATGGCCCTCTGCGTCGCGACATGGAAAACGCTTCTCGTGACCTTCCGGTGACATTTCTTGGATTCATTTCTGATCGAAAAGTGGTGGCTCGCATTATGGCTTCGGTTGACTTAGTGATCTCACCCGGACCAATTGAAACGTTTGGCCTAGCAGCACTTGAGTCATTGGCTTGCGGTACCCCGGTCGTTTCTTCTGGAAGTGGAGCAATCAAAGAGATTATTGGTGGTGCTGGTGTGGCAGTTCAGGGCGGTGTCGATTCATGGAGCGAAGCGGTGCTGGAAATTCTCAGTAGGCGTGAAGGCACTCGTCGAGCAGAAGCCCGCAGTCGAGCAGAGCAATTTAGTTGGCGCAATACCGTTGATCGGCTCACGCACATCTATGAAATCAATCAGGAGGTTAAAGATGTCGCATGAAAAATATTCACATGAAAGAGTCATAGCCTTGGGTGATTCGGTGACTTTTGGCGTCGGAGATATTGGCAAGAATTTTGTGGGACCAGGATGGGGCGCTCGGGTAGCGCACGAGTTGAATGCAAAACGATTCCTCAACCTCTCAAATCTCGGAGCGCGAGTGCGCCATCTTTCAGAGGAACAGCTCCCTGCAGCACTCGCTTTCCGCCCGACAATTGCGATCATCAGCATCGGTGGCAATGACCTATTGCGCTCTACCTTTAATCCGGTGGAGATGGAGTGTCACCTTGAGCGAGTAGTGATCGCACTTCGTCGAATCCAATGTGAAGTGGTACTGCTACAAATCCCGGACCCCCGGAAGACAGCGCCAGGTCCGCGAATGTTACGCGAAGCGCTGGGCGCTCGTCGCCGTGAATTAGCTGGTCTGATTCTTCGGGTGGCGGTCAATACAAGAGCCTCCGTCGTGCAAGTCTCCGATAGCGAAGCAATGGCTCGACGCGAAATTTGGCATATAGACCGCATGCACCCCAGTGCGTTAGGACATCAACTTTTATCCGACCTGACTCTGAGAGCATTAAATAAGGATCGGCTGCTCGTGAGTCTGTCGGTCAATCAGGTGGTAACCCAGAAAGAATCAATGAAATGGTTTGCTTCAGCGGCCACGATGTGGTTTATCAAGCGCAGCGTCGATCTCATCCCCACGTTGATCTGGCTTGGCATCAAGTACCGAATCTCTAAATTAGTTTTCCGCAAGAAGAGAGTGGAAATCAGAACTCTGGAAAGCCAAGAACTCTTTGCAGTACCGGGTTACCAGATAGACGAAATCAGGGCGGCTTAGTAACTTTCTTGTTCTTGGATGGTTTTCTTTCCAAAGATCATGTGACCAGTAAAGCCGATGAGTAACGCTGCCAAAATTCCAAGATTTGCATAAGCCCATGGACCATTCTTGCCGCCAACAATCCACAATAGATAACCCTGCCAGCTGAGCCAGCTAGCAAAAGTGTTGGTGACCAACCCCCAACCCACAACCGTGCCAGTAACCATGAGTGCGACGCTCGTAGGATTCCAAGAGCCATAACGCCCTTGAGGATCAAAGAGGTCGGCCTCGTGATAGTCGCGTTTTCGCATAATGACATCTGCCACGAAGATGGCTGACCACACGGCAATCGGGACTCCAAGAGTGATGAGGAACCCCTGAAATGGACCGAAGAAGTTGGGCGCGAACCAGACGATGTAAATGGTGCCAAGCAACATCACGACACCGTCGATGGAAGCTGCTTGGTGGCGCTTGATTGGCACTCCGAGTGAGACCAACGTGATTCCAGAGGAGTAGAGATTCAAGATTGCGCCCCCGATGAGACCAAGGATGGCGACAATCGCAAAGGGGATGAGATACCAAGAGGGTAAGAGCGTAGTGAGTGCACCAATCGGGTCTGCCGCGATCGCACTCCCTAGTTCGGCACTACTGCCTGCTAAGAGCGAGCCATAAGTAACCAGGATTACTGGAACGAGTGAGGCGCCAAACACCGTCCAGCCGATCACGCTACGTCCTGAGACAGTGCGTGGTAAATATCGCGAGTAATCGGCCGCGCTATTCACCCAGCCAAGACCGATGCCGGTGATGGCAAAGATCATGGCCCCGACAAATCCTTGAACACTTCCACTCTTCATGGTGGCAATCGCATGCCAGTTCACATGATCAATGGTGAACGCTATGTATCCAATAGTGAGTAGAGCTGTAGCAGATGTGATCCATACCTGCATTTTCATGATTACCTTGAAGCCGAGAACGCCACCAAAGATGGTGAGTGATGCAGCGATAATGAAGCCAAGGATGTATGCAAAGTTTTCGTTGATATCAGCAAAGCGTGTGAGGACTGTTTTTGTAGCAAGTGTTGCGAGAGCGACCAGCACGGTTTCCCAGCCGAGAAATATTAAGTAAGAGAGAATTCCGGGCACGATATTTCCTCGGACTCCAAAAGATGCTCTTGATAAAGTCATAGTGGGCGCTGATGATCTTTTCCCTGCTAGAGAACTGACACCAACAAGAGCAAATGAAAGTACTGTTCCCACCAGCCCAGCGAAGGTGGCTTGCCAGAAGGAAATTCCGAATCCTAAGAGAAAGGAGCCGTACGAGAGCGCCAGGAGCGAGAGGTTAGCCGCACACCACGGCCAGAAGAGGCTGCGGGCATTTCCGCGTCGCTCCTCTTCGTTGATGATGTTGATGCCATTCTGTTCAATACGGGGAGAACTAGTCATGCGCCCGCCCCTCTCTCACCATCTTGTTGCACTGGATGCTACAGAATTATTCATTCCGAAGATTGACAAAGGATCACTATACTTTCGCTTCATGCGCCGCCTGGGTTTATTAGTCATTATGGCGCTCTTTGCTCAGACTCTGATGTCCCCGTCCGGAGCCTCGGCATCCACGAACTCTTGGAAAATTAAAAGTAAGAACTTTTCCACTTACACCGCCGGCTTTGCCTCGCCAAATTCAGTACTCCCTGGTGACACGGTCGATCTCTACATCACCTGTCCCAAGGGAACCTTTTATGTCTCGGCTTTCCGGATGGGGTATTACGACGGAGTGGAGGCGCAGGAGTACTGGAGCTCGAGTGCATTGCCGTGCGTTCAGCAGAGTGCTCAGAAAGTAAATCCCAGGACATATATGAGTGAAAGTAATTGGATTTCAAATACTTCAATAGATACATCTACTTTTCCGCCAGGCTTTTACTTGCTCAAAATCTTTGCCTCAAATGGTCACGAGTCGTTCATTCCACTCGTGGTTCGTGAAGCAGACCTCACTTCAAGGGTAGTCATTTCTATTCCCACTTTAACCAGTTTGGCGTACAACAGTTGGAAAGGGGCCTCTGCTTATCGGGGAGTAAAAGGTTTTGCCGATCGTGCCCGGGTACTTTCTTTTGATCGTCCACTAAATATGGGATTCGGAAGTGGCAAGTATCTTTCCTACGTTCATCCACTCTTAGTGGCAGCTGAGAAGAGTGGAGTACTGCCGGCCTACGTCACCGATGTGGATGTCGCGACAAATCCAGGAATTCTCTCGGGGGCCGCTGCGTATGTTTCTGGCGGGCACGATGAGTATTGGAGTGCGCAGGAGCGCAGCGCGGTTATTAAGGCACGTAGCCAGGGAACAAACCTGATCTTCTTCGGTGCGAATGTCTCCTACTGGCGAGTACGCCTCTCACCTTCTCCACTAGGAGAAAATAGACGCATGGAGATCTATAAATCATCAGCAGAAGATCCCAATAAACAAGAGAGTACAATTCGATTCAGAGATGCGAGCTATCCCGAAGCTGATCTCACGGGGCAGATGTACAACTGTTTTCCAGCGCAGGGAGT
>Ga0114969_10004233_pt1 | contig 11375 bp, 12 predicted proteins | sample M_130807_MF_Meta_FD_87316 | JGI IMG/M metagenome (GOLD analysis project Ga0114969, IMG submission 87316) | Freshwater microbial communities from Lake Montjoie, Canada to study carbon cycling - M_130807_MF_MetaG | ecosystem: Environmental > Aquatic > Freshwater > Lake | place: Lake Montjoie...
CAAGCAAAATCCGTATGCATTCCTTCGTCTCTGGCAATAAATTCATTAGACTTGCATAATCCAGGCATTCGCCCAGATTCATTTAACCAATATATACTGCAAAACGAACCAGAAAAGAATATGCCTTCAACTGCGGCAAATGCAACTAGTCTCGCTGCAAAATTGTCATTTGATTCAATCCACTTAAGGGCCCATGTGGCTTTCTTTTTAATAGACGGGATTGTTTCTACCGCGTTAAATAATGCGGTTTTTTCCGCCGCATTTGATACATACGTATCAATCAATTGCGAATACATAATGCTGTGAATACTTTCCATCGTCATTTGAAAACTGTAAAAACAGCGGGCTTCCGGAATTTGAATATCCTTCATAAATCTGAGGGCCAAATTTTCCATAACAATGCCGTCAGATGCCGCAAAGAATGCCAACACATTTTTAATAAAATGGCGTTCATTACCGGTCAACTTTTCCCAATCCTTTAAATCGGGCGTCAAATCAACTTCTGACTCCACCCAAAATGCTTTGCGATGATTTTGAAATGCTTCCCACATATCATGGTATTTTATTGGGAAAATTACAAATCTCTGTGAGTTTTCGGCTATAAGTTTCATTGATACCGTCAATTATATATATAATTATAATTTTTTCAATTTTTATATATATATACACCATTTACAATGAATATACAAACAATAGAAACAATTTTACAAAATCTTAAAGCGGATGTAGACGAAAAAAAAACCCAATAGTTTTAAGACGCGACAACACTGATACTATGTGTACTACAGTTTTAAACGAATGGTGGAAAACACAAACAGATTGCATCGCGAAAAATAAAACAATATCAGAGTACATGAATATTTTGCTACAATTACAATGAAAATATTTTGACACAGGCTACTTAGTTGCAAATAAAGATGAATTTATAAAAGTATTAGGATATTTACAACAAAATCCTGTTACAATTCAGGCCAAAAAGTATGGAGGTTCTGGGAAACCTAAAAAGCAAAACAAAAAGAAAAGCAACAAGAAGAGCAACAAGAAAAGTTCAAAAAAGAAAAGCAATAAAAGCAATAAAAGCAAAAAGAGTTCAAAGAAAAAAAGATGAAAAGAAAAGAAAAGCAAAAAGCAAAGCAAAAAAAGAATCAAGAAAAGAATGATAAAGTCAAATTATTTCATATCTATATTTATTTAAACGAGCTTCACCATCTCTTACAAGTTTTTCAATCATTGCTTTAGTTATCTCAGGTGGTAACTTTGCGTTTGAAGCAAGTATTTGTTTGTTTAATTTTATTAAATCCTTGTGTATCATATAATCTAAAATAGGATGATTCTTTGGGGTATTTAATATATTTATAAAATCATCATCTTGACTTCCAAATATTCTACTTATATATTTGTATTTTAAATATACGTCACGGATCCCTCTTATCGCATGAACAGGATTATCATGTAAATGATATAAACCATAACACGGATTTAATATTTCACCGTCAATAAGAAAATTAGTAGAACCAATAGGAGTATTCCTGTATTTTATCATTATATCTTTTTCAATTTCATATGCGGATTTTATAGGTATTGGGATTGGTGCAACTGGGATTGGTGCAACTGGGATTGAACCTTTTGTAGCTATAGTTTTTGTAAGTCCTGGTATATTAAGTCCTTGGAAACCCGGAATTGGTTTAGACGTCTCCGAAACTTTTACGGCTTTTGCAGAAGATTCTATTGCATTTTTTACTGACTGTTTAAAATCAAACCCTTCTAACCCTTCTCTAATATTGTTTGAAACTTGACCTAAACCCGGGCTTGAAATTAAAATCAACAGAAAAATTATAATACCAATCTTTAAAACTTTCATTTATACCACTATATTCTTGTATGTATTATTAAAAAAATAAATATATATAAATTAATCTATCAATGACTTAAGTTCGGCTATCGTTTTATTTTTTATTAAAAAAGCCACGATAGCCGCTAACTTTTTATGTAGATGTTTGATATCGAAATATATAGCGGCCTCGATATATATCTTCATTGTTTGTAACTTATCACCTAAATTAATGTTTTCGGCATAAATATCGGCAAATAAGTGATATTCTCCGTCTAATAAGACTGAAATGTCGACATTTCGTAAAGGTGCTTCGGGTGGGGCCGACTCAGACCTATCGGCGAAAAACTCTAAATACCTAATAATAAACGGCATAGTAGTAATGTCTGGAACCGTAACAATCATCGGATTTAATTCCGAACCATACGTTTCAGCATTTGGATTTTCCAAAATGCTTGATTTTAACAATTTAGAATGTTTAGCGGCACTTTTGGAAACTTGCCACACATTAATATCGCCTGTGTGCTTAATATAAATTTGTTCCATTTTTTTTTAGTTCAGTTTATTTTATTTATTATGATATAATTAATTCAATTTTCATATGGCTTTATACTTACTAATATTTGTTTTATTATTAATAAATTATGATATGACAAAAAAAAAGAATACACATTTAAAAGATGGTGCGGTTATGTCGCATAAAAACTATTCAGAAATTCCACTCCTTGGTCTGGATTGGTAATGGAATTATTTCGCCGTATAGTATCATCATATTCAGTAGTTTCATGACTGTCAACCGAATGTCGCGAAGGTGCCGGCACACTAAATATGCCTCTCATAAAGTTAACCGGTACATCTAAGAATTTAAGCATATCATTTATGTTTTCAGGCTCCGAAACTAATGATTCTTTAACATTGCTCCTTAATTTGTAAGATATTTGGTTAATAACATTTAAGTCAAATTCCCCTTTATATAAAGAGTTCCTTGCCAAAGCCATAACCGCATTTAGTTTTACAATTATATCTAATAGTGCTAATTTAGAATCATCGTCGCTATTTAGTTGAGCTATTAATAAGTCACTTTCTACTTTATTTTTTTGGGCGATTAAATAGTATGAATCGCCAGCATTCAATCTTATATAAGAATCTATACTTTTAGATGCGGCCTCTATTTCACCCAAATCCAGAATTATATTTTTGGTTTTAACCATTTCCCACAGGTTTCGTTTTAGTCTTTTAATATGCATCTCAAATATATTAGGCTCCATCATAAAATCACCCTTTGCCTTTTTTACTTTAATAACTTTCTTATTCATGGAAATAATTTTTTGGCATGGTCGTGACTTTGTCGTTGATAGAATAAAGAAAGTTATAAGTAATACAATAATGGTAACTCCTAAAAAATTATAATTTACGGATTCAAACTCTTCGCTAAATGACATATATAATTATATAATTTTTTTATTTCATTGGAATAAATATAGATATTAATATGTCCGTTAAAGCCGAAAAAAATGTTACTATACCAAACAATTTTGATAGTATGACAAATAAACAACTTTTCATGAGTCCTTACAATATAAAATATATAATGGATTTTACCGCAAAAAACAATTTTAAACCATTAATCCCAATTCAAAAAATTATGGATAAATGGGCCGATGATAATAATATAAATGACTACGAATACGTGACTGATGTCTTACAAACTCTGGGATTTATAAACAAAAGTTTTGTTTCGGCATTTATCCCCGAAGATACATTTAAAACAGAAGCAGTGGTGACAGATGCATTTGGTAATAACGTAGTTAAAAAATATAAAGATATGATGGCGGCCGACTTTCACACATTAAACTTGTGGGAAAAAAATCAGATTTATCGCCACAATGGAAATTTCCGAAACAATAATAAAATTCCCATATGGCAAAAATCAATGCAAACTCGACATTATGACCGCGACAATGGCGGGGTAGCGTGTGCCGACCCCGACCGGGCATCATTAAACAATCAAATACATGGTTATTTATTAAACCCCCAGCTTTAAACCCCCCAGCTTGAACTTGCTTGATAAAAAATAAAAAAAAAAGAAAGTATAAAAAGTATAAAAAGTATAAAAGGTATAATATAAATGTTTTGCTTATTCGATGATATGTTTTTGGGGTTTCCTATATGGGTTTGGTTATTTATAATAACGGTAGTTTTATATATCGCCCATAAGAAAAAGAAATTACCGAACCAAATTGGCACTGTCACAGATAAAGTATCTCAATTCGTTGATAACAATACACCAGCACCTATTAAGAAAGTACTTACAAAAGTTGCTACCGTTGCTAATGATGTTGCTAATGATGTTGCTACTGGAGTTGCTACTGGAGTTGAAAAGGTTGCTTCAGTATTACCATCAGCGATTAATGATGCTACTTCAAAGGTTTCTAAACAAGCCGCGGCCGCATTTGGGTACTTTTAATAGTTGCGATACAAAAAAAAATATTTTAATAAAACATATAAGCAATTTAGACATGCAACCCATTAAGCATAGATTCCTGTAAACTAATATCGTTTACGTCATCATCAGTAATTTCTCTGATATTTCCACTACTTTTCATTGATTCGAATTCATTTTGATAGAACATGAAATGAACGCGAAGTCGCGATGTGCGACCTAAACGTTGACCGCGCCCGATAACCTGCGTTTCAATATTCGGGTCTACAATTTTGTGAGCGAATATTATGTCAGTGGCCGTTTGTAAATTTAGACCGGCACAATGTTTAGTTGAATTAACTATTAGAACACATCTTACCGCACATTCCGTAAATTTTGCGACTGTCGAATTAATTTCAGAATGAGAACCGCCAAGTTGCCAATAATTTATTTTTTCTTCTTCCAAAGTTTTTCTTATTTTTACAAGAGTTTCATCGAAGTTAGCAAATATCAAAACTTTATTATACAAAGGTTCATCAACACGATGAGTTCCTTTCATTAAATTTAGAATATTAACATCCACGCGTTTTCGTTCCGGGGGGTTTTGATTATTAATTATGTCTAAAATAGCCGTATATTTACTGCGAGGCCTATCGCCATCGTCTACTTTTTCTTCCACCTCTTTGACTTCCTCTATCTTATCGTCAGTGATGTTAGCCAGGTCAAAATCCCCGCTAATATGAATCAAAGATTTTAAGCCAAGTTTTGTGCGACATTTGGCACACTGCCCTACAAGTGATTTTTTAGGAAATACTACCCCAAAGCAGCACATACCGCATAGAATAGAACCGCAGCATTTTAATATTATAATATCGTCTTCATCGGATAAGTCGCCCATACAAATAGGGCATTCCCCATCTTTGATATTATTTTTTACGCGGTCTATGGCAATTCCCGAATGTTTTTTGACCTCAGTATATTCTTCTTTAGTATTATCAATCAAACCTTTTAAATTGGGATAATTGTATTTAATGGGACGCCTAATAAATAAATCGGACTTTTTGTAGGTGTCGTCTTCATCGGGGTTTTCCGACATGGGGGTGCGATTTCCCTGCATAGGTTCGACTTCCTTAATAAAATCCAACACATTTACTGCATTTTTATAAAGGTCATATTGCTTACCCAGCATCAATTCAAAAATGTCCGCGACACTTCCAGTGTTAATACCAAGTCGTCCAGCCGCCGTAGCTATGGCATCTCCGTTTAGCATTTCCATAATTTCGTTCGCCTCAGAATTATTCATAGCCCCTAAAAGTCCCATATATTGGTCGTTGGGGTTTTCGAAAACATAAACATAAAATCTTGGAGAACTTATGTTGTTAGTCATTTTAACAAACTCTGGATTATTTCTAATATTGAGATTATAGAATAAGACATTATTTTTCATGATATCGCTGCAACTATAATTGCTATACATCAACATATCAGAAGTAGTACTAAATTGATTGTTATGTATTATACGACGTTCCATACGTTTTTTTGTCGAGCTTATATACCAGGTAAATAATGCATTAACTACTCCTGCATTATGAGGCAACTTGATTGTGTCGAAGTCGTCTATAACAAGTCGTGCCCAGCAATGTCGCCTCATATTAGCTAAAACATTATATATATAAAGCGTAGACTTATCTAAATTTTTGTCTTCTACTAAGATATTATCGGGTAATGTAATAGGGCGTGTAATTTTGCCATTCTTTACCAAGATAATATCATAATAATTAACTTCTTTAGTTTCCATTTTATCAATGAGTTTTTGTAAACCCCTAACATCAAATACGGTAAAGAATTTCAATGAAGTAAATGTCGTAATGGCTTTTTCCCATTGGTCGATGACAGACACCCCCGCAAAAATTAATGTGGGCTTTAAAATATTTTTAAACTTCTTTCTAATAATAGATGCATAATACAATTTAGTACGGCGTCTCTTATTAGCTGATTCCTCAATCATAGTTAATTCCGATATGTCCGGAAATACCTTTGGAATTTTTTGAAGAAGTATGAGACTTAAAATATCGATGGTTTTACCGCTGCCGACCGCTTCTGATAGAATTGCGGCGGAAGTCTTAATTTCATATTCATATTCGTCTCTAATCTGGATAGTCCTAAACATTTCCAAATCTACCATAGCTTTAACTATGGGTTTTTGATGGGGAAATAGATTAGTTTTTAATCCTTCGACATGCTCCACACATTCGAACGTTTCGTCAATCTGAATATCAATATGAGACCCCGAACTCATAAAATTGCGGGGTTGCGTAATCCATGATTTAATGGTACTCATGACATATATGTGTATTATATTTTTCAATTTTAATACTTTTTTCCCGGGACTTCCCTGCTTAAACTCCTGCTTAAAAACCGGCTTAAAAACCGGCTTAAAAACCGGCTTTAAAAATAAATAAAAAATAAATAAAAAATAAATAAAAAATAAATAAAAAAAGAAAAGTTATAATATACATGACCGAACTAAACCAAGAATCAAAATTATTAATTAAATCAATTTCACCCGCAATATCGCCCGCAATAGTCGCCGAAGTTAAGAATACCCTAACTGATTTAATCAAGAAAGATGGCTTATCAGATTCAAATTTAATGCATATAGTAACAAATTTAATGAGCGTCGTTAGTCAATTTACAATATTATCAGGCAGTCAAAAAAAAGAACTTATTTTATGCCTAATAGAAGATTGTATAGAATCTAATGTTAAAGACCCCGTAATTTTACAAATGATGATTAAAAACGTAGTTCCTGGTGCCATAGACCTAATTATAGATATTTCTAAAAAAGTATATACATTTAATGCAAAAAAATGTAATTGTTTATGTTAATCACCATTCACATGTTGTCGAAGCATTTGCAGTTAACTTGCATGAATTAATTAAATTCATATTGCTATCAAATAATGAAAGCAGAACACCATTTAATCTTTCATAGCAGCAACCTTTACGGTTAAAAACTATTACTTTATTTACCATTTTTGATGAACTAAGTGTTAATAATAAAGATGGAGCATTGGCATCTGCCGAATGTGCAAAATTATTTTCATTGCCATCTAAAGCATTCCAACCCGGAAAAGTTGTAGTTAAATCGCCAGGTTCGGATGGTGAAAAATCGGCAGAACTAAAATCTGATTTAGTTAACAAATTATTATTACTATATACTTTAATTTCAGATAACTGGAATGATGGACTAGCCCCCGAGTTTGGATAATCTCCAGTTGTATTAAATTTTTGTAATCTAATATATTTAACATTAGGGGCTGACATAGGTGCCGAAACTAACGCTTGCATTGGTGTGTTTGACTGTAGTGTAGTTTGTGTGGCCGATTGTGTGTTTAGCTGAGCGACTGGCATAAATGAAGTAGATGCCTGTGGGACTGGTACAATACCCATAGCGGTATCTTGTACACTCATTCCCGGGTTGGGTTCTGGTTTACTCGATGTTATAAATTTAAATACATCGTCCATCTTAGCCGCTATTGGAACTCCGGTAGCCTTATCAATGTCAAACACCAATTTATTTACGCCGTAATAAACCAATAAAATACAACATACCATAGCAACACCATGTGCAAAACTACTCATTTATAATATACTTTACAAAAAAAAAATATAAATAAATAATACTTATTTCGGTATTAATCCCATTGATACAAAGTAATCGTATCTTGGTATAACATAAGTATTAAACGCGTAGTGGTTTAATTCGACATTAGGTATATATCCTAATTTTTTCAAATTAATCATAAACTTTTTTTTATGTTCTTTAACTGGTTGTGATGTCTTTAATGTTCTGGTATAACTTAATTCTTTGTTAATCTCGTTTATCATTTTTATAATAGATTGTTTTATATTTTTTTCATCTCGCATTTTTAGATAACGCTCCAAAATATATACTTCAGAACTATTATCATAGTCATTTGACATTCCGTATTTTTTGGTTGGGTCTATATCGAATAATATGTTTGCGAAGCTGCGAGGTCGTATATGATTATTGAAATGAAACAACTGCTCTTCATATTTGCGATTATCATACATTCGCGTTTTTGCGTTTTTCTCAACAATTAAACGCGTTTCAGTAGAAGTCGGCGGTGGGTATGGCTGAATATAAATATCGCCATCCAAATATTCGGTTTTGCTATCATTCCATGGCAACCTAAATTTAAACATGGCCATTTCCGGCGTCATGATATGATACCATGTTTGCTGCCAAATGTGGTCTATACCAACACGCTCTTCAACCATTTCTTGCGTTTGAGTCTCGGGTTCGCCGGTCCGAATATCGGATACCAAAAGAATAGTCTTGTCCGGATGATTGCCCGCAATCCATTCCCTCGCCGTATCATCGGTAAAATACTGGACGAATGTCTTAATCATAGGCTCATTTCTTAATTTGTTGCTAAACTCTCTGGGGTCATATAGAATAAACATTATCCGCGGAAATAAACGTGACAAATACACTATATGAGTTCCGGGGGCTGACCCAGCATATATTACATATACGGGTTTCTCGCCGTCGTATGACTCTAAAAATAATGTTAAAAACTCAATCTCGGTTAGTAGTAATTTGCGTTGACCCCAATGCAATACATTCTTAACTTCTTTAGTTCGGCGTTTATATACTTCGCGCGGTATATCATCATTTAATTTTCTAACCAATTGCATTACATCATGTTTTACTTCCGGCTTGATAAAACGAAAGATATTACTTTGTTCGGTTACCTCAAATCCGGCCGATTTGAACGGTTCAACATCTCGTAATCCAACAGACATAACGATACCAAGTGGTTTTAAAACCCTAAATATTTCGGTTACAATTTTGACATCTGACAGAGTGGTTATAAAGTCAAAGCTATTATCGCTGAATGGTAACGTAATTTCGTCATACTTTGAATAAGTTACCGCGGGATTCTTGCATGCAACTATATCCACACCGTGCGTTTGCAATGGATTTAATCCGAGAACCGCGGCTATTTCTTGAGTTGTTTTTCCATCACCGCATCCGATATCCAAATAGCAATTAGCTTTTATTTCATGTAAATGGTCTTTTATGGGGTCGCAACTGGACTTTATTTCCGAGTAATAAACATCCATATTTAATATTTCATTATGTTCCTTTGCGTAGCTACTAAAAGAGCGAGCTTCGTGGTTTAAGCGAGGGCGGGTAAATGAACGGCTCATGCAATTTATATGGACCTGAATATATAGTTATAGTTATTTCATTTTTTAACAAATTATTTATTCTATAATATAATTAATTAAAATGTCTAACTCGGAAAAAGAAGATGGGGAAATGCAATATAGTATTGGAGTTCTCATAACATTAATTCTAATATTCTGGTTTACTTGCAAATGCATAAATAAGAATAGCCGGGAGTATGATTCGGACTCAGACGAACATGAATGCAGACATAAGCCGCGTATTCCCGGTAGTAAAACATCTTCGCGATATTTACATGACGAAACTTCTGATAATAAAACTCTTGAAACTCATGGAGATGTCGATGATAAGCAAGCCCTGATGCATTTATCAAAAAAGAAAGAAAGAATGCATGATATCCCGCGAAGTAACACAGTTAATTTTAATAACTTCCAACGTTCGGAAGTAGGTTATTAATCCATCAGTAATTTTTTCATTATGTCCGCATGATGCGGTTCATGACTTTGTAGTAAAATATAGCCATTTACATCTTTATTAAATTTAAATATATTAAAATCATCCGTATAATAATATTTTTCGCCATCAACATCAATTTCTTTGGCCGATATCTCTTCGGTTGTTAATTTTTTGCATGGGTCTGGAAGCATCATATCTTTGGCTATTAATGGATGATATAATTTTGTATTAGTAACCGCGCATAATTTACAGTGAATTTCGTCTCTAACTGATGCATCAAAGTTAGGCTCATGCATGGAGCAATCTATTGATGCCTCGGCCAAACAAACTAAAAATTGTGAAATTAATATCTTGTTTTTTACTGTCATATTATATAAATGAACGTCGGTCGTATCTTCTTTCTTTTTTTTAATATCATATTCTACCGGGTAATCACTAAGATACATATAAGTTTGAACGTTTTGTTCCGATTTTGGCATATCTACATGAGATAAATATCTAACGCCTCTGGCTATTATTTGTTCTTGACGGGCGGCATTCCAATACGGCTCAATAATATGTATATGGCGGACGCGTTTTAAATCAAGTCCTTCGGCCCCAGTTTTTGATATCAATAGTAACGATATATATTTACCACTACTATTATTCTTGTCATTAAACGCGTTAATTATCAATGTACGTTCCTCTACGGTTATATCGCCGGATATTATAGCGTATGTTTTTTTTTGTCTCAGCTGGGGTTTCAGCTGGGGGTTCTTTTCTGTTTTCTTTTCTGTTCTCAACTGGGTTTTCGGCTTGGGTTTCTGGGTTTTTGGCTTGGGTTTCAGCTGGGTTTCTTTTTTCTTTTTTGATAATTTAAGACCACCGCCGGCAGTTTTATTTTCAGTACTCGCATCACTCTCAGAACTCTCCCCACTTCCAACCCCACTTTCAACCTCACTTTCAGCACTTTCAACTTCACTCACAGCACTCTCAGAACTCTCGTCGCCTCCCCATCCGCCATCGACCCATAAATCCATGTTTTCCTTTTGTTCTTTATTTTTTTTCCATGAAATGTATCCACGCAATTCTAAAATCTTTTCGAATATCGCGATACCCTCACCCGAAACAAATTCGCTATATACCAACCCCAATTGATTGGCGTGATTTGCGATATTTTCCAATACTTTGCCAAACTTTGGGCTGAACTCATCCGTATTTAATAAGTCTTTTGAGCTTATTTTGTCAATATATTTTAGACGCGATTTCATTCCTCTAATCGGCCCCAACGCATACTCCGGAATAACATAATTACTGAATTGACGCGATTTAACCCGGTATGATGAACTTATTGAATTTTTTGATGTGAATCTTTCAGCCCTTGACGGCCTTATTTTAACCGCCGATTCTTCTATTTCCGAATCGCGAGCCGCATTATAACGCGAGAATTGAGTGGCCGACATGGG
>Ga0114969_10004234_pt1 | contig 11373 bp, 19 predicted proteins | sample M_130807_MF_Meta_FD_87316 | JGI IMG/M metagenome (GOLD analysis project Ga0114969, IMG submission 87316) | Freshwater microbial communities from Lake Montjoie, Canada to study carbon cycling - M_130807_MF_MetaG | ecosystem: Environmental > Aquatic > Freshwater > Lake | place: Lake Montjoie...
CGCTCCTTTTTATGTTCCTTGCCAAAGGGGATCTTGGGCTTCGCAGCAATCCAACCCATATCAGCAGCCAAGTTCATCATCGTTGATAAGGCAGCCAGCCGCCGGTTGATGGTGGCCTGAGAGAGCCCTTTGAATTGCAGATCCATGACCATCTTCACGACCACGGCATGGGTGATCTCAGAGACAAGTTTCCCTGGGGAAAGAAGGGCAACCACCCTGCTCCCCACATCAGTCATCGAGTCTGTCCGAAGTCTTGACCAACGGGTCTTATGTGTGATAAGAAAAAGATCCTGTAGCGTGTGAGTCTCTTTTTGGTCAACAGTTGGTGCCGAAAGAAGAACACTGGTGTCCTCACCACTGTCAACAGCTAACTCCAGCCGCCGCCGCCACAGATTCGCTTCCTTCTCAGTCTTGAAGCTCTGCCGGTGCCTCTTACCGGAAACAGTGAAGGAGGCCTGATAGGAGTTACCGCGTTTCGTAAGCATTTAAGAACCTTCCGATTGATTGATTTGCAGGGCAATGGTCTTGCCCTTGGTAGTTAGGAATAGCAATACTTGCCGCCGGTCAGCGGGATCTTCTTCAGGACGAATGAGGTCAAGACCCCACCGCCCCGCTCTCCCTGGGCGAACTAAGTTCTTCCCAAGGAGAGAGACATTGCGAGAGACAGTGGATGTCGAAACACCCATGGCCTCTCCGATGTCAGCCATGCACAGCGGCTTCCCCCTGAGGTTCGACTCGGCAATGAGGCAGAAGATTGCTGTTGCCAGCACCGGGATATCTTCGTTCTGAGTCCTCATCAATGCACAATTGCTCAGGAACTTCTTGATCGGTTGCGTGTTGTTGACTTTCGTTGACATGGTCACCATTATCCTGTGCGCGGGATTGTGCGTCAACCCACTTGTCCCACTTATGGCACAGATTTATATAAAGAGTCCAACGGTGGATTTCAAGCTCAAAGTGGAGCCAAGAGATACTTTGGTGAGTTATCAGCACTTGCATTAGTACACCCTCAGAAGAAGTTCGCAACGGAAATAGTTCACACTCATACGCAGTCCCCCCGCCTCCACGAGTGCCCCCACTCGTCGCAAACCAATACCCTGGATAGCAGCCATACGGTGCTCCCAGCGAGGCCCCAAGATCCTTTCTAAGCGTTCGGCACCAATGCGAAACTCATTTACATCCCAAGATCGAAGCATTTCCTTGCGGATAGCACGATGGAGGATTCGTTCGGTGGAGTTGTAGGATAATGGATCCCCTTTAGATAGGGGTACACGACCACTATTAAAGGATTTTTCCCATCTTTCTGCATGATCTGAAGGAATCGAAGCGACTGCCCGGGAAGTTCGGGGAACCATTACCAGTGTCCTCCCCGAGACTCCATCTCAGTCACCTTTTTTTGGATCATTAACAGGCTCTCCTTGGCCGCATCAATGCGACCCGCCTGTTCAATAATAAGGTCTGCTGCACGGGCGAACATCAGGGAATCAGGGGAAACCCCTAGGTCTCCCCCGTCAGCCTTTGCCCTTGCCCGTAGGTAGTTCGCCGTCACTTCCACGATGGGATCTAGTGCCTTCATTCTCCGCCTCCTTGCGTTGTAGTGCCTGAGTCAGTGCCAACAGAGCCAGTTTGTGAGCGTCCAATGCTCTTTCTAGCTCCACGATTCTCCGCCGTAAATGCACCTGGGTTACCACGGTGCCATCTGGATTTAGTTCCATTGCAGAGAATTATCCTTGTCGGTCAATGATTCGTCAACGGGAATGTAGGGGGAATCGCAGATTAATTCGCGAAAAACAAAAACCCTCCCAAGGGGCGTAATCCCTGGGAGGGCCTATCGCATCTACCCTGCTATAACAGGGGATGCTTGGACGGGAATGCGGTCAGTCAGTACAGTCGCATGGTACGGTGTGATCGTCAGTGCTCTCTTGAAAGAGTACACCCTGGAGCGTGATCTGCGTAAGCAAGTGTGCGTAGGTTGGACGATCCTTGCGGAACCGTGCATCCCGTAGGCGTTCCTGTTCAATCCACCAATCAGCTAGATGGGGCTCCGCACGGATGACCCGCTCTACCCTTGCCATGCCCTTGAGGAAACATAGGTCACAGTTACCGAATGCAGGATCATCGTTGGGCAATTTCAGATCAAAGTCATTCTGCTTCCACCACTCAATGATCATGTCTCGGGTGATCCCAGCGTCGGCCAAGGGCATCTCAATGTCCCTCGTTGGATCGCTTCGCAGTTTAGCTACACGCCTCGGTTCATCCGCACGGAGCCCAAGGATGGTGGTGTACTTGGGGAATCCAAGAACCTTCATAAACCGTTTCATCGGGGTGACCTTCAGATCACTAGTGCAGAACCGGGTCACTGGGTTTGGTAGATATTTCTTCGCTTCAATCAGGGCAGCAAAGGGCTCCCCATTGCGGCTGGCATCCCCATGCTCTACTAATGCGTAGAAGGGGAAATCCCGGCGGTACTCCACCCAATGGATGGGGCACCAACGCTCGACATCACGGACGAAATCGAGGGTGGATGGGTGCTCCCGCCCAGTGTTGGCGAACATCACCTCACCACCCTTGGGGAGTTTGCCACCCCAGGCATCCAATACATGGCGCAGCAAGTAACCCGATGTACGCCCCCCACTAAAGGAAACGATGAACGGAGGATCCACCTTGAATGGGTTGCGTTTCATAGAAGGAATATACATTTCGGTCAATGATCAAGCAAGGGGAATCTTCGGAATATCACGGACAGCCAAGGCAAGCCATGCCGGTGCTGGTTCATCAGGGGCCTCACGGTGGTGCTCCACAATGTCATCAATGTAGCTACTGATGGCGGACCAAGGGGAATCACCAGTGAGCCCCGTTTCTTCCCCAGTGTGATCCATCCACCATTCATCTACGGTGCATATGTACCAGGTGATCCATCGGCGGGGAGTCATCATGCACCCCCTTTGATATCAAAGCGGATTCGTGATGCTTCATACATGGAAACATAGTCATCCTCCTCAAAGTCACTGGGCTCCCCAGCGTTGACCGCTACTACTTCGATATAGTTGGGGGCTGCCACTGTGCCACATTGGATGTTCCCGCCGCATAGATCCGTGATGCGCCATACAGTGGAGCTATCGGTTGCATAGTGACCAACCGAGGGGAATCCGTTACCCCGCTCGAATACGCGGAGTTTAACGGGGAGTAGCGGAGTAAGGAGCGCGGCCACCTTTGCGCCCTGGTGCATCCGATGGCACTGCGCGAGTAGATCGACAACATTCCCGGTAGTACCCATACGGATGACGGCATAGGCATCATGCGCGACCTCATCCGCTATCGGCAGCGTGAAGGTCATGTATGGAGGCAATTGATGGGGAATGACAACGGCGCACGGTTCGATAGGGATGTTCATAGGTGAATCCTCGTTAGATGGGAATAGCTGCCCTCATCAGTTCCCCTTATTACGCAAGGGGAATACGGATCATTTACGATCCGTTTCGGGCGCGAACGGGAATCACTCCAGCATGGCGGCATCGTCGATGGATTCGCAGACCCATACGGTGACCCCGGTGAGCCAGATTCGTTCCTCTTCGGTCAGTAGTTCCGGGGAATCGAGTAGGCCTAGGGCGGCCACGAGGCACCGATGGGCCTCCCAATGATCACCCACCCATTCCCCCTTATCTATGCGGAATAGCAGGGAATTGATGCGATTGGATACGGTAGTGGTAGTAGAGCGCGGCATAGGGATATTCATGGTATCGGTTTATTCCTGTTTGGTCAATCAATTTAATGAGCAATGATGGCAATACCGGAGCACAATCCACGGCGGCCACTATTCCCGGAGCACAATCGGCATCGGTCACACTGGGTACGGTTTCCCCCCTCGGCACTCGCGGGGCAAACAACTTCCCCGGGAATCATGGCATCCGCAGCGGAACTACGGACACGGAAAGTGCGCCATCCTTGCGCTTGGGCTTCCAAGTGTTCCGCAGGGGAATCCACGGATGCCATGCATAGGTGCTTATGACTAGTCGCCGTGCGCCATTGATGCGTGTACCCCGTATACCCCGATGCACGGGAAACTAGGGAATCCCACACACTCGCCGGGACCATTGCTGGATCCCCGTAGGCTCCCAGGCGAACGGCGCGACCTCTGATCATTGCCGATGCGTCACCAGGGGAGACCGTAGGGTAGTTGCCCGCAGCGTAACAACGATGCACGGCGTTTACAGACTTGCCGACTTCTACATAACAGGTGCGCGGGGAATCGACGGTACCCCTATGTTTACAGTCTCCGCAGATTGATGCATCTTCGCCATTCGCTAGGGCATCCGTAGGTTTCATATCGGCGCGAAGTATGAAAGTTTGCGCCATGTCCCCGGTCTTTACATTGCGCGAATGCCATGTAACGATGGCGACAATCGGAGCACCGTCGATAGGGGAATTTCCTTCCCAAACTACTGCCCCGGATGAACGGGGAATCTGATGCAAAGTGATAGCGCGGGCCGTTGGGCGTTCAAGTAGTGACATGGTGCAGACTCCGAATAGTGCGCCCGAATTACGCTCGGGCTCGCCAGGGTTCAAAGTGAACCCCCTAAGGAGCCCTACGGGAATTCGTAGGGATCCGAAGGGGCTCCACTTCTAGAAGTCTTGCACCACTACTACTTTGGAGGAATCACGCTTGGGTTCATGTTCGAGGACCGTAGTCGCGTCCCGTAGTCGCTTCGGAGTGACCCCGTAGGCGTGTGCAGCATCCTTGATGGTTTCATATTCGGACCATTCGCACCGAATGGCGACACGGTCGAATGTAATGGGGTCGCCCGTGTCCTCCGATAGCGCGTCTAGGTGTTCCATGATTAGGCGGGCTCCTGCGGGCGACCATAGAGCGCATTCATCGGCCAACAGTAGATCCATGCCATGCTCGACGGATAGGTGAAGGAATATCATTAGAGTCTCCAATAGTTCGTCCGAATTACGCTCGGACGCGTGTGGGAATCAAAGTGATTCCCCTATGGTGCCCACTGGGTTTCAATTTCCCCAGTGGGCACCTAAGGGGCTCCACTTATGTCGGATCTTTAATGACAAACTGACCGAGACCATGGGCAATCACTGCGGCTTCGATTTCGGCCTTAAGTGCAGCATCGGCCACTTCATCCTCGACCACTTCGGGGGTCGATTCGGCTTCATCGATGGACCATGAATACGGGAAGTGCTTCAATTCGGCTTGGATGCCGTCGATGACTTCGGTGGCCGTTGTGGAATCCGCATCGGGCACTTCGGGCACTTCAATGACTATGAATACTTTCACTTGGCTCCTCCCTTCATGGCGATACGCTCGGCCTTGATTAGTTCCCGTAGTTCCCGCTTGGAATCCGCGAGTAGAGCCCGGACATACTTTCCGGTGCCATGGGTAACGATATTGGATTCAATGCTCTTGACTTGGGCGCATACTTTGACGATGCCCTTACGGATGGACACTAGATCCATGGCGTGAAACATTTCAATAGGTGGGTGCATGGTGTTCGGCATGGTGGCGCGGAGGTCGCAAAGTGATTGGAAGAAATCGGGCATGATGTTTCCTTATGTCGATGTTTAGGCGGGACGGATATCAAGATGGCCGGGGCCGTTGCCCTCGGGGTCCATATGAATCATGGCAGTAACTAGAACACCATGGATTTCAATGAGGAGCCCGTAGGTGGTCTCCATCTTCCCTTCGGGGCATTCATCGATGACTACATTACGGATGATTCCGCCTACTAGTGGGCGAAGTGGCCGAAGATGGAGTTCGTCATGTTTGCTAAGCGTTTCCATTCTTGAATCCTTTATAGAGGAGTGGTTGAATCGAATCCGTATTACGCACGGTTCCGATGCACTGATGATAGCAACTACTTCGGCTCGGTCAATCAATTAAGGGTACCAATTTCGTTAAATGGGCAACTATTTCTAGTCGCCCATGGTTCTCTCCCTTCCCCGTCCCTCCCCGCTGGGTTCGTCCGATAACGGTCGATCCCCAGTGCCCGATGGCATACATGGGATCCATTATCCGATGCGGCGCATCCATGTATAGATGGATTCGCACACGGTGCCCCATTCGTTCGCCCGTTCGCCCGTTCGCCCGTTCGCCCGTTCGCCCGTTCGCCCGTTCGCCCGTTCGCCCGTTCGCGTGTGCGCGTGTGCGCGTGTGCGCGTGTGCGCGTGTGCGCGTGTGCGCGTGTGCGCGTGCGCGGGCGCGAGGCCACCGGCACCGGGGGGGAACGCCCCGGGCTCCATGCGATACACCTCTTCAGACTTTTTCGCCAAACATTTGGGTTCCCCTTGGTTCCCCTTGGTTCTCCTCAAGTCCCCCTTCGATACCCCAACCTCCAAAGTGCCTCGGAGACCCCTTGAGCTCCCTGGGCAACCGCTGACTCCTCAAGATCCGGGTAGGCAGCATGGAGGATCTCATGGACGAGGGTGTCCAGTTCATCCTGAGGCTTCTGCCCCAGGGCGATCCTGATCATCATGCCGGTGTAGTCACACTGCCCTGCGGAGTCCCCAAGGTTCGGTACGAACCGGAGTCCCCATTTCTTCCCCCTGACCTTAAGAGTCTTAACGGTTCTCCTCGGACTCCGAGCAGGGTCTCCGCTAGTCATCCTTTAGTCCTCTTAGGTTGCCTCAGGTTCCTTGGATCATCATCATCAGCATTCTGCTGTGACTTCCATAGGTTCCCTAGATCAGCATCCTGACAGGAGCTTCTTTAGGTACCTTAGGTACCCTGGTACATCATCATCAGTTTCCTGACAGTACCCCCTCTAGGAGCCTTAGAACGCCATATTTCTTTCCCTAAGGAAAGCGTGTGACCCGGCCCCCAAGTTGCCTTAGAGTCTCCTTATCCCTCCCTAGTGGTCTTCATCCTACGGATGTATGCACTAGTACCTGTTTACCTATCTACTACCCAGTCCTAGCTTCTTTGGAGGATGATGTTGTCATACCTACAGGATCTAGACTATCTGACCTTAGGGTGGTTGCAGAGGTACAGACACCACTGTCTGGCTCTACTCACCCCGGGTGGTTGCAGTATGGTTCTAACCTGACCATACGCAGGGGCAGAAACGAAATTCAGTATCTCCATAGGTCACCGAGAGGGATTCCCACTACCCCCATGGCCGCTGAACGGCATCTTAAGGAAATTAGATCATCGGTAGCGTATGGACGCTGTATAGACGCTGTATTGACAAGGAGGCTCCTAGGTTCCCCTAGGATCGATTCTTTCCCTTTGGTCACCCTCTGACCCACCCGAGGGGTTCAAAGGGCTCCTGGGGCATCCTAGGCGAACACCCGGTATGGAATGGAGGGCTCAGGGGCAAAGGTAGGGAGCCCCTCGATCACCTCAGGGGTCAACTCGATCATGGCGCGGATGTTGGTGTGCCAACGGGTGTCGCCGGGTTTCAGGATGTTGCCATCGATGTCCACGGTGGGTGGGATGGGGCCGATGTGGTCAATGGAGATCCCTTCAGTAGGAACCACCGTGACCTCCCCTTCGTGATCTGTGGCCTCCTGGGCAAGGCCAGCAGCGATGAGGATGTCATCCATAGCGGACTCTGTGGGGGTGCGGAGCATATAGTCCATGTTTAGGGAGCCGTTAGGGTTTGGAGTTGGGCGGCAGTCAGTTGCATTGGGTACAACTTTAATTGTTGCGCCCATATTGGATTGAATGAACCTGCAACCTGACTTGAATTACAAAGTTGAACCCACTGAAGTCCAAGTGCTGAATCAATCACACCACTTGTAAATGTTGCGCTAGTCCCATTGATGGCAGAAATTGGATATGCACTTGTGCTTTGAGCGAGCGCAATTTTTAGTTTTGATGCTGTACCGACATTTACATTTTGCACGGTGCGTGTTTGCGTGGCTGCCCATACTGTAGTACCAGTAAAGTCTCTCACGTCAATACGCAAAGCATTGGCATTCGTTCTTGCATACAACGATGCTGGATAATCTCGTTTACTATTGGGATCCCTTGCATACACAAACAAAACCGTATGTGCATCCAATGCGGAAGTGCCGGGTGCTAAGTCATCAAGACTGAATTCAGTATTTCTAGACGCGCCACTTGATGATGCTGAGAATAGGTAATCCGCATTCCGCGTGACCGTACTCGCACCCGTAGGGATGTAGGAGGTTGCGCCGGAGCCGAGTTCTAGTTGTGCGCCCCAAATGTAAACGCTTTTTGCTGATTCACCTACGAAAGTGGCTTGCGCGTTTGCATTGAAAGTAATGGCTCCATCGTTCACTAGCATAAAGTGTGGATAGAGAGTGGTATCCGCAGTAGTCATTGTGACGGAACACCGATACCAACCATTTCCATAGGCTGTAATTGAGTAGCCCGTTCCGGTTGGTGCTGGCGAAGCCGTGCTTGATGATGTTTCAAACGATCCGTTACCTGTTAAATTGAATACTGCCGTGTATCGTGCTCCTGCTGCAATACAAACACCAATACGGTTGTATCCATTTGCTTTGGCGAACACGCTTAGTGTGTATGAAGTCGCGTTTGATACACCAACGGTCGAATAAATCAAATGTGACGAATAAGAGAATCCAGGAATTGCAGCCATTGTCGGAGCACTTGCAGTATTTGACGGATCGACCGAAGATCCGGTGCTCATTGTGACTTCTTGCGTTGTGTAGGTAGCCGATCCCATTGTGCTTGAACGCAAAGCAAGGTTGACCGCTTGCCCCTCAATCAGTAGTCCCCTTGGCTCCCCAATGTTCGTAGGGCTGTAGTCGAACCGAGGGGCGTAGTAGGCGGCTGCTGCTATTGCTGGTTGATAGGTTTTCACTGTAGAACCAGACTCCAACTGCGCTCCATAGACATGGAAAGTTGCAGTTTGTGGAGAACCTGAGTTCAAAACTCGAATCTCAATACCATCAGCAGTTCCAGATGCTGTAAACGAAAGACTTATTCGTTGCCATGTTGTACTCAGAGTAGGGAAAAATGCGCCACCCGCTGTTGCTCCGCGTCCAAATCGGACATTTGAAACCGTTCCGCTGTCTGACCGCATCCACACGGAAATGGTGTATGGCAATCCGTTGTTAACAGCAACAGTGCGAGAAATAACAGCATCCGCTGCGGTGGCAGTAAATACTAGTTTTACAGCAGCCGTTCCACCATTTGGATCTGTTTGTGCTGATGTCCGAACAACATTTGTTCCAAAGGCATTCCAAAATGTATTGGAATCTTGACTTTGGCTGTAAGTCATTTCGTTACTTGCGGCGTTTTCCACATACCCACTTGAGTTCACAAAGGTCGCAGTACTGGCTCTGCTGAAGGTCAGCCGAGGATCAAGCACACCCGAGGTGAAGTCAAGGGACAGCGTGGAGCCATCCCCTGATCCTGGGAACAAGCTTGGGCGACCACCCTTTCGCATACCCATCCCGCTGAACGGGTTGAAGTTAGTGGGTGAACTTGGGGATGAGTAGGTATTGCTGTATGTCATTGATTCTTTCCAAGCCAGTTGAGGCCTGAGGTTCCTTGGGTTCCGAAGGTTTTCGTATATGCCCGCTCGACCCGTTCGAGTTCGACATCAATATCTCTTTGTTTCCTAGCGATGATCATCTTGTCCACATCAACTGCCACTGCTTTCGCCCAATAGCCCACGGCCATGGAGAGCGCATCGAGTCTGTCATCATGCCTGAGGCTCCCACGATCCCTTGTGATCCTGGTGAGTTGATAGAAGAGCTGATAGGACAACTGCTTCTCCGGCGGTAGCCCCTTGGTGGACTCATAGTCAGCCTTGATGACTGCCGGTTGCACTACGAGTCGATGCTGGTTGAGGATGGGTTCAAGGGTATCGATGATCCGCCGTTCCTTCTGAATGGAATGGCGTACCTCTTCGATGCTGCATGGCCATGAGTCCCGTAGGTACGGGGTCAGGAGCTGCGTGAACATTCCATCCCCGAAGTTTGATTCGACGATGCACTTGTTGACCTTCTGATCCCTGGCAACCTTGGCGAGTGCTCTGAGGTTCTCAGGTGTGTAGCCACCACGGAGTCCGCCGGCTGCGGTGAGGTGCATCCATCCATTGCTCATCTTCACGACGGCATACGCAGTTTCATCCTCACCACGCCCTGAGGGGTCAATGGCAAGTACGGATCCTGCGAAGGGTATGAACTTGTCTGAGATGGATATGGGGTTGTGGTAGCGGTCACCACGGAAGCCAACGGCAGGTAGGTCTTCCTCGATCTTCTCCTTGGATCCTGACCACACCAAACGCTCCGGTGCTTGCTCCCAATCGCCACCATAGGCAATGAGGTCATGGAGCTTGAGGGGGTATCTGTCCTGATCAGCCAGACTCGTATTGAGCATGAACTGAAGTTGGAACCCGCTTCGCCCATAGGACAACGCTCGTTCCTGTAGATCCTCTTTGGAGAACCGCTTGGGGTCTGTAGGAGTCCCAACGATCTCTTCAGTCCACTCCTCTTGGATCGTGGGTGCCAAGCGACCACCGTAGGCGGTCATCTCGATCTCTGAGGGGTACAAGGCTGGCCATATGCGGCACTCATAGCCTCGCTCTTGGAGGATGTTGTAGATGGACTCTTCGCTCTGAGGGGTCCCTAGGAAGATGACGCGCCCCCCAGGCTTGATGATTGCATCGACTTCCTTGATGCGCTCCTGTAGTTGCTCCCTCATGGTGGAAGTGAGGCTGTTGTTGGCTACCTCCACATCATCAAGGATCACTACATCAGCACGGGAGCCGGTTAACTGCCCGGTGATACCGAGGCTCTTGACACTTGGAGCATGGCTCGGTGGCGCAGGACCCACATCGAAGGCTATCGCTGAGTTCCTTTGGGTATCCCTGGGCATCAAGTGCTGATACATGGGCACTACCTGCATCAATTTCCGGCAGAACGAGGCGAACTCATCAGCCCGGTTCTTGGATGCAGAGACAACAAGGAACTGCTTCGTAGGATCCAACATCAATTCATGCATAACGAATGCTGAAGTGATCCACGACTTCCCTACCCCACGGAAAGCAAGCGTTACAGATCGCCTTGGACCCCCTTGGAGCCATGATGCCATCTCATATTGCACCTTGGTAGGCGCAGGGAGCCCAAGTTCAGCCCAGACAAGGTGGAGTCCATTGCGGAAGTCCTTGAGCCGGGGATCTATCTCCATACTTAGGTGCCGGTACGCAGATCTTCCTGATTATCAAAGGGAAGCTGCTGGGCAAGACGGAGAATTGGGGTACCCGCGAGAGCCACTTGATCCACCTGGTTGTCCTTGAGCATCTGACGGGCAACATTGAGGTCAGCGGGTGTCGCTTCCCCTGAGGCAACCCGGCGCAGCAGCTCATTGCAGAGACTCGCATGGAGGCTCTTGAGGGTTTCCTTGGTGGGATCAGCCATTGAGGA
>Ga0114969_10004235_pt1 | contig 11372 bp, 10 predicted proteins | sample M_130807_MF_Meta_FD_87316 | JGI IMG/M metagenome (GOLD analysis project Ga0114969, IMG submission 87316) | Freshwater microbial communities from Lake Montjoie, Canada to study carbon cycling - M_130807_MF_MetaG | ecosystem: Environmental > Aquatic > Freshwater > Lake | place: Lake Montjoie...
ACCAAATAATATTTCCTGGGATTGTCTATGACGACCAAGACCCAATGATGTTGGGTAGACTTCGTGTTATACCCGAAACAAAAGACTACGCATCAATTATTAAGGCGGTGCCTAATTGGAATGAAGAAACGGATATATGGTCTAGTAAAGACCCTATCATTTTTTTACCGTTATTACCATTTTATATCAGCCAAACCCCAAAAAAAAATGAATATGTTCATATAATTTACCAAGATAAAAATTTTGTTTTTCAAAACCAATTTTATATTCAAGGACCATTCTCATCACCAATGACAACTCCTTTTGAAAATTATCAAGGGGCAAAGAAATTTCTTTCGGCAGGTGATAGAATCAAAGAAGGTAGAAGTATTAAAAATCTTGATGGTACTTATCGAGATAAAAATAGTTACGGTGTTTTTCCTGAACCTGGAGATAATTCTCTTTTAGGTAGAGGAAGTGCCGATGTTGTTATAAAAGAGAATGAAGTTTTAATAAGAGCAGGAAAAACTAAAACATTATCTAAAGACGAATTCCCTATTGGAAATCAATTTAGGTCATTTTTACAATTATCTAACTTTACCCAAACAAAGGTTTTAGGGGAACCTCAAACTGAAACCAAATTACAAGAAATTGTTAAAGTTGTTAAAAAAATGGTCATATGGAATATCGATAATCTTGAAAATTCCCAAAACGTTTTTAATGGGACTGTGGGTTTATATAACGTATTACCAACATCTGATATAGTGAACACTCAGAACTTTAAACCTAATACCATAACTAAATTAAGTATCGGAACTAACTATACAGGTCCGTTAGAGGAATTTAAATTCACTAATGTCTCGTTTGATGATGCGGTTTATTTAATCAATAAATTTGTAACTGGGTTGTTTGAAGGTTATTTAGATATTACGGGATACACTATTAACAACCAACAGAACTTTTTTAACGACTCGTTCCCATTCATTGTGACCCCATCAAAATTAACGTATGAAACAGGAATTAAATTCTCAGACTCTACAACCGTTGATGATGTTACGGAATTAGGTAATTATGTTAGATTCTACTCTAAAATAAAATTATCCACAGGTAAAGTGACTAGTGGTTTTTTCTTGGTGTCTGAGAATAAAAATGGTAAACCATTAATTGGTCCCCAATCCAAGATTAACAAGGAAACATATACACCGGCAGAATTTACCCCATCGTCAATTACTTATGGAGTGTTAGGTGCTCAACGAGTTTATTTATTATCACAAGACTCAACGGGACCTAAAGGTCAGATTAGTTTACAACAAACTTTATATGGGATTCCTCAAGACAAATTTATTGGGGACGAAAAAAGTCTGTCAAACATAACATACCCTTCTGTAAGAGGAGATGTATTAATTAGTTTACTTAGAAAAATAGTTTCATATGTTAAAGGACATGTTCATGCAATTTCGACAGTACCACCTATTCCTGTAGCTGCAGGTAATGGTCAGACCACAACAGAGATTGACCAAATACTTGCCGACGCTGAAAATTCAATCTTAAATCAAAATATCCGAATTAATTGATATTTATTGATAAAGTATTCAATGTCAATTAACAATTCGTATTTCAGTAAAAATAACACGATAGTATCTAATAGTTTTACCAACACGGGGAGAAACCCTGTGACGGAACTATTTTATGGCTCTTTGGCGACATCTCAGTTTCCAAATGGGTATAGTCGTTTCATTTTTGATTTAGACCTTTCATTATTAATGGAAAAGGTCTTTGATGGTACTATCAGTACCACTTGTCCCGACACAACTAAACATACGTTAAGAATGACTAACACGTCATGGTTTAATGTTGAACTGTTGAACACTAAAACGTCTCAGACAAGGATGAGAGCAACTTCATTTGATTTAATCTTATTTAGAATTCCATATATTAATGATGACCCGACAACACCACAAGTGTGGGATGAAGGGGTTGGTTATGACTTTGCGGACTTAATCTATGAATATAGTAACTTTGATAAGAACTTCTCTGACAGACCATCTAATTGGGTTCAAACAACCACTATTGGAGTATGGACTGAGCCTGGAATATATAACAACATGAATACCGCAACAGGTACAGGGGTTAATTATTCGGCAATAACTATTGTTGACACACAACATTTTGAGTTTGGTAATGAGAACGTTAGTTTTGATATGACCGATGAAATTAATAATATACTAAATGGTAGTTTAACTAATATTTCAGGATGGGGAATTGCTTATAAACCTCAGGTTGAAAACTTAATAGGATTAACTGACGCGTATGAAGTACAATTTTTCACAAGACACACTCAAACATTCTACGAACCATTTTTAGAAACTAACTATAATGACTTAATTGATGACGATAGAAATTTATTCACCTTAGGCCACGTTAACAGACTTTATCTTTATCTATACGATAATGGTCAACCTGTTAATTTGGATTACTTACCAAGTGTGGATTTATTAGACTCGTCAGGTAGTAAAATACCTGGACTAACAGGATTAACAACTTGTCAAAAAACTAAAGGGGTTTACGAAGTGGTAATACCACCGTTATCAGGATATAAAACACCTTGTACTTTCTCAGATAAATGGTATGACTTAAGTCTAAACGGATTTCTAATTCCACCAATAACTAATGATTTTACATTATACCCATATAAAAACTCTATCCAAATAGGAACAACTTCGGTTGACCCTAAATTATATGGTTTTGACTTTTATGGTATTAAACAAGATGAAAAAATCTTAAATACCGATATTAGAAAAGTTGGTGTGATAATCAAACAAGCTTACTCAACTCAAAAATTATTACAGAAAGTTGATTCTTATTATAGAGTTTATGTTAGAGAAGGTCAGACTGAAGTGCAAGTACAAGATTGGACAAAAATAAATAGGACTCCAAATGAGTATTATTTCATGTTTGATACAAGAGATAAAATACCGAACGAATATTATGTGGATATAAAGGTCGAGAGCTCAGGAGAGGTAAATACTTATAAAAGACAAATAAAGTTTCAAATTGTTAATGTGAAGTATTCAGAATAAATAGATATTTATAAATAAAAAATTATGGCAAATATATATTACTCAGGAACATCTTGCACTGATAGCTCACCAATTGAAATTATTTCGGTTGAGGGTCTGTTAACCGGAAAAACATATCAAGATTTGAATTTAAATTGTGTTTCATTAACTTATAGTGCATCTACAAGTGGAGAAACTAACACAATATTCTTATATGGTCCGTTTGACGATTGTTCCGAATGTAACTCTCCATTATCCGCAGGAACCGAATATAATGTATGTATAATAGATTGTAGTGGTGACACTGTGTCTATAATACCTCCACACCCTACTTGGACAAATGAACAAGGTAAGGCGGTTGTTCTGTTAGATGCAATCGTATTAGGCGGAATAAACGGATTAAACAACTAAACGAGATATTTTTATAAAAACAAATTAAAATGCCAAATTATATTATAAATGAATGTTTAACTAATGATGTATACATTCTTTCCGCATCAACGTTAACGGAGGGAGCCACAGTAGAGTTCGATATTAGCGAGGAAAGATTCTGTGGTACTGTTGGTTCAGAAACATCGAGCGGTGAAACTCTAAATATATCCTTTATTTCACTACGTACAGATTGTTGTGTGTGTTTGAGTGGTCTTACAGAGTCTTTAAATTTTAAATTTATACAATGTGGTACATCAGGTGAGATTTATATAGAAGCAACTAACTTTTGTGAACAATTTGGTGCCCCTACAATAGGTGTGATTTATGGAATAAAATTTGGTTCTGACGCATCATTTTGTGCTACTTTTGATAAGTTAACACTAACGACCGGTACAACAAATTATTCATACTTTTCAGGAGGATTTGCAAATTGTGAAGATTGCATACCACCGATAAGTGCGGGAACCGAATATAATGTATGTATAATAGATTGTAGTGGTAATACAGTATCAATAACTCCTCCACACCCTACTTGGACAAATGAACAAGGTCACGCGGTAGTCCTTTTAGACGCAATCGCATTAGGAGGAATGAACGGATTAAACTCGTAAACAATATGAAAAAAATAATTAAACTAACCGAATCTGATTTAAACCGACTTGTTAAAAGAATCATTAACGAACAAGAATTCGATGATGAAATTGGTAAACCTGAGTTTACCGTAGAACCACATGTTAGAATGACCCCAAGAGAAAAAGATATCGAAGGGTTATTCGGGAAATATAGTGACCAAATTCCCGCAGATATCTTACGTTATATGAGAAAAAATCCTCAATTGGTTATGGACAGATTGTCCGTTATCTATGGTAAAGATTTTTTACGATACGCCGATAATGCGTATATGAAAAACAATAAGTTTGATTTTTAAATATTGGCTTTTATAATTAATATTTTTGTATATCTTTGTTAAAGATAAAAATAAACTATGAAAAAAATATTTAAAAGGTTATATGTTAAATGGGTTATTTGGACACGTTATAATGACATTAAAACCTTCGAAAAATTAACTGATAGCCAACGAATTTCTTTAGGGATTTGTCGTTCTTTAATAAATCACCCAAAATCAAAATTCCTTATAGCACCATTATCAGGTGAACGATACATTAAAAATTCTGAGTTAAATTTATTCATTGTTCTTGATGATAGACATATTAGCGTCACTAATCATGTATATCATTATGATGTCACATTATACGAAAGAGAGTGGGATAGACTAACAAAGATGTATGATAATAAAACAGAAATTATTCGTCAACAATATAAGGAAGAAATCACCTCTCAAATTAAATATTCTTTACGTACAATTTTAGATAACATAGAATCCTCAGAAAGATTCTCTCAATACACTCTTGATGAAATTTCTTAACGGATTTACCTCAACAGGTAGTATTTCAATCCACTCATTAACAGGAACAATTGTTTTTTTATATCCTGGCGTCTGATTAATATTATTACCATCATCATCACTTGTGGTTAAGTTAGGATGTTTCTTAAGATAGTCAGATTCTTTCTTGGCTTTACGTTCAATCTTAGAGATTTGTTTTTTAGGTAAACTCATTTTACCATCATAACTATCATACGCCAACATTGCGTCATTATACTTCGATACAGGGATGTTAAAAGGTTGTAGGTCAGTTTTACTGAACTCCTTTGTTCCAGGTTGCATTGGACCAACATATGACCCTCTACCACCACCATCATTTGTCGCTTCTTTGATGAGTTCTTGTTTTAACTTGTTTAAAATATCTATTAACATTCTGAAAATTATTACTTATACTTATAAATATCTTATACTATTAAAATGGAAGAACAAAAACTATTTGGAAAATTATTTAACACCATACCTCTATTAAGTGAGGACCATTTGGATGTATTACTACAGACAATGGATAAGGATTCCTCATTATACCTTCTAATTCAGTCAGTTAAATATGCTCATGAATCGGGCGTATATTCTTTGGGTGAATCAGAAGTAATCTCAAAATGTATTAGAACATTATCAAAAATAGAAGTACCAACTGAAGATAAGGAATAAAAAAAATCGATGAAATTTTATCTAGGACCACCTCCTGTCTGAGTTGGATTTTAATTTAAAGTTGTTCCCCCACCTAAAGCACTTATAATACCATTAAGGGTTATGTTACCCATAACACCATCAACACCATCTTTATTAGGTCCTGAAGTACCCAATTTAAATCCTTTGTCTTTCAATAGTTGCTGGATTTTTGTTATAAGTGGTCCTTTAATAGCCGCCGTCGCTTTAGCCGCCGCCGCCGCTTTATCCGCCGCCGCTTTAGCCTCCGCCGCTTTAGCCGCCTCCGCTTTAGCCGCCTCCGCTTTAGCCGCCTCCTGTTTTTTTAAAAAATCAACATTAGTACCCCCTTCACTTCCTGTTAGGGGTATCTCTTGTTGTTCAGATAAATATTGTTTTTTAGTAGCATTTTTGTGAAGATTTAGAATTCTTTTTGACTCTTCTTCATTTAAAAAATATAATTTTTTCATACCCATTTCTGTTTAATATATAAATATCCGTTTTTCCAAAAAAAAACGTTTTATTCAAAATTTATTTAATTATAAATCTAATTTGTATTTAAATAACCCACAATCCCATATTTTATCGTAACCTAATTCTGTGGTCAACTCCTTTTCAGTTTTGGTATAATCTAAATCAGGAAATCTTTTTTTAAGATTGTTTTTACCAAACCCAAATTTATGGAATCTTTTATATTTACTAACCTTTGAATTATAATAATAATATGTTGGTTTTGTTATCGACACTAAATTAAATCCCAAGTTAGTATATAGATTATTTTCTGGGTTAATCGTCCATCTTCTATCCGCAAAACTAATTATTGATGTTGGGTTATATTCATTGATAAAATGCTTAATAAATTTAGAGGCTAACCCCCTAATTAAGTAATTTTGTTTTGTAGCATATCTACTTAATTCAAATTCACCATCATTATTTTTAGTCATATTACGTTTATCGTTAAACGTCATGACACCAACCATAACATCTTTATAATACGCCCCATAAGAGATGTTAGATTTGTCAGTTCCTTGAATATGATTATTTTTTAAAAAAAACGATTTATCCTCTGTATTGATTTTTTTAATCGTAACATTTCTACCACCGATTTTAATCCCATCATTAACTTTTAACAAATGTTTTATTTTTGATTTAACCAAATTTTTATTTATCTTCCATTCATCCTCAAAAATATGAAATAACCTATATCCAATTTGATTGCAATCAATAGTTTTATTTAAATGATAAGAACTTGTTTTACCCATCTTCTCTGTGTGGTAATATAAACCATTATATTCAATACATATGTTTGTTCCCTCGATTACTATGTCAATTTCCTTACCATTTAACATTTTACGATTTTTACTTTTACCAACAATAAATCCAAGACTCTCAATAAATTCTTTAATTTCCGTTTCACCCTTTGATGTCCAAGTTGGTACCATGTTAATGTTGGTGGTTTTCGATAAATCACTTAATTTTTTTGATATGGAAGTTGATACAATTTTTTCGTTTGGGTATTTTAATTTATATTCTAATGTTGTGATATTATGTTTTTCTTTTAGGTGAGTATTTGTTATACTTTTCATTTTTTCGCCACAAATTTTACAAATAACATAATTTTTACTTTTAGATAAAAATTTGGTTAATTCTGTTTTTTTTATATAATTTGGGTGATGTTTAACATCTTCAGGGAATTTTAATAAATAATCATCTAATGTTATTTTATGAGATTTACCTATATGTGTCTCAAAACAACCTGTTTTATTTGAAGTGTCCTCTGTTACCCATTCACATAATTTACATTTTCTTGTTGGTAAACTTTCAATCTCAATTATGTTGAAATATTCCTCAAACCATTTTTTGTCGTTAATTAATTCGTATTTTTTTCTTTGGTAAGTATTAGTTGGAATCCACACATCCCCGTATAATTCAATAATATGTTTGGTTAATTTACCAGATAAATTATTGGGGTCTTTAATTACTACATTAGTTTTTTTACATTGTGCAATTAATTCGTGGGTATCTGAAGTTGTATATAAGTTAGATTTTACGGTTTCAATTTCAAAACTATTACCCATTTGGATTTGACCACCCTTTTTATTAATCACAATATTATTTTCTTTTAATATTTGACTGATTTTTTTATGACCAACTTTAAATTTTTCCGCTAATTTATGAGTACTTGGAATTTCAGTTTGATACAATTCAATAATGTTAACTATATTTTCAGGAGTTAATTTGGTTTTCATATTTATATAAATATAATATTATTTACGTAAAAGTCAAATTATAACCCATTTATTTTTAACCCATTTTATAAATAAAAAAAGAGGACATATAGTCCTCTTTTTGTTAAATATGATAAGATTTTTGATTATCTCAATTCTCTTAAGTCAAAAGTTCTAACTCCATCAACCGTGATACGACCGTAAAAACGGTTATTTACCATCTTTTTCGCGTATCTTGTCATAATTCCTTTAATTGGTGTGAAATTAAATGGATTATACATTGTTGGTGTTAATTGTAATGGTACGTATGGTGCGTAGATGTAACCAGTATCTAACAATGACGTTCCTTTGTGTCCAATCAAAACTTGGTTTGGTGGAAAGTAAGGGTCACGGTAAACTTGGTAACGACCAGCTAATGTACCAACTCTTTCGATACCCATGTTGTATTGGTCTTGCTCTGGAGACGCGTTAGATACGTGGAAGTATTCTAAATCATCAAAAATTGCGGAAACTTCAGAAGAAACAACAATCCAGTTAGCTCCACCTCTTAAAGTAGACTTGTGAATTTGTGCTGACAACTGATTAATCGCAGTGATTAATGTTTGGTTCCAGTCTTTTTGAGTGTAGTTAGTTGTTGCAGAAATTCTTCTCCAACCGTTGTAGTCCCAACGTAAGTTCCATGCGGCACCTTTACGTAAATCTCTAAGGATTTCACGGTCGATTTCAGCTGCAACTTGTTCAGATAATAAAGCCGTTAATTCAGCTTCAGCATCGATGTTGTGGAAAGCCGCAACGTCTTGAGCTAACTCAGGAGACCATTGTGCTCTTAATTTTCTTTCAGTAACAGAAACTGTAACAGAATCCAATTCGAAAGAAACCTCACCGATTTTGTCTTCAAATTCTAATTCTTTGTAACGTCTGAATACCGCAGTAAATGCGTTAGGGTCAACATCAGCTCCAAGAGTAGTTCCTGTATAACCATCTAAAGTATCTGAACCACAAGTTGCACATGCAGGACATGATAAATCAACTTCTAAATAGATACAACCTGTTGGTGAACAGATGTCATTGTATTGACCACCATTACCATTTGTTGGCCAAGTAGTTTGTGCCATACTGTTTAATCCTGATACAATTCCTTGACCGTATTGTTGAGTAACAACTCTGAACAATAATGATTTAGGTTGATGAGCGGAATCAAAAACGTTTTGACATTGTGTTGACGCAGTACTTGCGGACCATGTAGAGTCAGTCCAAGTACCATTAGCAAAAATTCTTAAATCAGATAAAAAAGTCTCAGAATCATATTCGTTACCATCAGGTCCGATTAATTTTCCTGTACCTACATTTGCAAATCCGCACATAGAGATAATTACTTTTCTAACATTTTGATTGTTTAACGATGTTCCCGTGTAGTTAGTTAAACCACCATTTTCCCAAATTTGGATATCTGTTCCAACAGTAACTGCTGACCATTGTCCTTTAGAGTAATCGAATAAACCTGGAGGGTCTAATTGTCCTTCATTTCCTTCGTAAAATAAATCGTAAAGATTTTTCTTACCGTAAGTAGATGATGTACCATAACCAACACCATTTCTTCCGTCTTGAGGTGTTAAACCATCAACAGCACCAATTGGTCCGTAATGTTCACCTGATTGACCACCGTAATCACTACCTGGTGTTTGAGGACTTCCGCCATCATACCCTTGAATTTTAGGTACAAAGTAGAACAATTTACCGATTGGTAAGTTCATTGCTTGTACAGAAACGATGTCATTCGCTAATAATTTAGAGAATACACGTCTAACGATAGGAAAAACAACAGTTTCAAATGAACCTGAAGAACCTTCCGCAGTAGCTTCGTTTATTAAGTGAGACGCTTGATTCTCATATAACTGAGCTACGTTCTCTTTTAGGTGACCTTTAAGGCCTTCTAGGAATCCTAATTTATCCCATTTGTTGATTGTATCTTCTTTGATAACTTTAAGGTGTTTTAACCCGATGTTACCTACAAGACCTGATTCTAATAATGCTCCCATTTTAGTTTTTTTTTGTTTTTTTTTTGTTTAGTTTATTTTTATGTTTTATTTCATTTTAGACATTAAGTCTTTCATTCTAAGGAATTGAGGATTTTCATAAGTTTTGTTCTCAATTAAGTTAATCGCTGAACCTGTCGTTGGTGCGTTTTCAATTTTACGCTCAAATGATTCATTCATTGATTGACTTGTTGTAGGTGAAAGTTCGTCTTTAATGGTTTTGTACAAACCTTTAGATTCTTTGATTGATTCTACACCATCAAATCTTCTTAAAATATTGATTTTTTCTTGTTTTGATGTTGAGTGTTCAGTGAACAAACGTGTAGCGTATGCTAAGTTTGAGTTGAATACCGCAACCTCATTCAATTTATTTCTGAAGATGTTTAATGCTTTTCTGTATTCTTCATTCTTTTCTCTAAGAACTTGTACTTCTTTTGTGTTACTTTCTTTAAGTGCCATGTTAAATGCTGAGTGAGCTCTTGGTTTTGGTAAACCACCTTTTCTACCCGCAATACTACCTGTACCTAATGTCCGTACACCTTCTTTGGTTTCCGCTTTTTTGACCATCTTGTTTTTTCCAAGTTTGTCACCTAAGTTTTCACCTTCCTTATATTCAAATTTTGCTTTACCCGTACCAACCGCTCTAGGACCTTGTTTCATTTTTGTTTTGAAACCTGTTCCTTGATTTGGATTTTTAGAGTAAACTTTTACGTTAGGACCTTTTCCCATTCCAACTCCTTTTGGTTTGATAGTTTTCTTACCTGACTTAGATTCGTACATATTCATTTCATCCATGTCGTATTCTTCTTCCATGTCGTATTCTTCTTCCATGTCATCATCAAATGAGATTTCATAAACAACTTCAGATTCACCATCCATTTCGTCTTCTTCACCAAATTCAGATGAACTAAATTCATCGTCTTCAGAATCTCCAAAAGAGTCATCCTCGTTAAAAACTTTTTCAACGATTTCATCGATAGATTCAAATTCGTCAGAATATTCTTCGTCCTCATCAACCTCCATGTTGTCATCGTCGCCAAACATTTCATTAAACTCCATGCCTTCCTCTTCAACTCCTTCACCAACAATCATATATTCTTTGTTTGCTTGGGTATCCTTAAGATTGATATTACCGCCAGCGTCTTTCGTTACTACGATATTATCATCAGGTCCCATCAATTGGAATACACGAAGAACTTCTTCGTCTGATTTGTCAGTTAAGTCGATAGGTTCTGCCATGTCATCATCTGACATGTCTTCGTCTTCAACGTCTGTATCTTGGTTATCAACATCCATGTCCATGTCATCCATGTCCATATCCGCATCGTCTTCAACCTCGTCATCTGATTCTTGTTCAAATAGAGATTCTTTTACCAATTCTTTGATTTCTTGCGACATTGTTGAAGCAAGTATTCCTTTTGCGTTTTCGGCAACCGCTTCTTCCAAATTTTTCATTTGAATGATTGCATCTTCTACTAATGATTTTTCTTTTGCCATTGTGAGTTTTATATTTTTATATATAAATATTACCAATTGTGAAAAAAGT
>Ga0114969_10004236_pt1 | contig 11371 bp, 9 predicted proteins | sample M_130807_MF_Meta_FD_87316 | JGI IMG/M metagenome (GOLD analysis project Ga0114969, IMG submission 87316) | Freshwater microbial communities from Lake Montjoie, Canada to study carbon cycling - M_130807_MF_MetaG | ecosystem: Environmental > Aquatic > Freshwater > Lake | place: Lake Montjoie...
ATTGGTCTTGGGAAAATGGGTGGCAATATGGCTACTCGTCTTGTTCAAAAAGGTATTTCTGTTGTGGGCTTTGATCGAAGCGCAGACATTGTAAAAACACTAGAAGAAAATGCAAAAATTATTGGTGCAAGCTCAGTTAAAGATGCTGTTACAAAATTAGAAGGCCAAAAAATTATATGGTTGATGGTGCCAGCAGGGGTCGCAACCGAAGAACAAATCAATGAATTGATCCCTATGTTAAATAAAGGTGACATTATTATTGATGGTGGTAATTCAAATTATAAAGATTCTCAGCGTGTCGGCAAATCCCTAGAAGAAAAAGGTATTGGTTTTATGGATTGTGGTACATCAGGTGGTGTGTGGGGTCTAGCAAACGGTTACTGTTTAATGGTAGGTGCAAAACAAGAAGTTGCAGACACAATGAAACCTATTCTTCAGGCGCTAGCCCATGAAGATCGTGGCTGGGCTCATGTAGGACCTGTAGGTTCAGGTCATTTTACTAAGATGATTCACAATGGTATCGAATACGGCATGATGGAATCATTTGCTGAAGGCCTCGAGCTTCTTAAAGGTAAAAGTGAGTTTAAACTCGACTTAGCGCAAATTACAGAATTATGGAAACATGGATCAGTGGTAAGAAGTTGGTTATTAGATTTAACTGCTGATGCACTAAAAGAAGATCAAGCACTTGAAGAAGTTGCACCTTATGTTGCCGACTCTGGCGAGGGAAGATGGACTGTAGTTGAGTCCATTGAACAAGGTATTCCTACACCTGTACTTACGCTTGCGTTACAAGTTAGATTTAGAAGCCAAGAAAGACAAGGCTATGGCTATAAATTGCTGTCAGTGATGCGCAATGCATTTGGTGGCCATGTAGTAAAAAAAGCCAAATAACTTTCAGATAATTTAAATTACCTATGACAAACATTGATGACTGCACCCTAGTTCTCTTCGGTGCAAGTGGAAATCTTTCTAGAATAAAACTTATTCCAGGTCTTTTTAGACTTGACTCTCTTGGTCGTCTCCCTGAAAAAATGAAAATACTTTCAGTAGGAAGATCTGAAGTCGCAGAATCAGCATGGCGAGATGATATCAAATCAATGCTCGATATTAAATTCAAAAAAAAATACGATGCAAAAGTATTTGACCGTTTTATCGCTAGGAATTTTTATCATGCAAATCCACCTGAAGATAGCAATGCTTTTAAAAAATTAAGTGAAAGACTTTCCGATGCAATTATCTTTCCTCAAAACCTAGCATTCTTTTTATCCGTTAGGCCATCTGATTTCGCTTCTATTGTGGATCTTCTTGCAGGCGTTGGTTTAACTGATGAAAGTAAAGCATGGCGTCGTGTTGTGATAGAGAAGCCTTTTGGTACAAACTTAGAAACAGCGCAAGCCCTTCAAAAGTCAATTACCAAGCATTTAAAAGAAACACAAATTTACAGGATTGATCATTATCTAGGTAAATCAGCATTACAAAATATTCTGCTCACACGTTTTGCAAATCATATTTTCGATCCACTTTGGTCACATGAACACATTGATCATATTCAAATTACTAATAATGAAACACTTGGTGTAGGTGAAAGAACTAAATTTTACGATGCAACAGGTGCGCTAAGAGATATGATTCAAAGTCATCTCATGCAAATGCTTGCGCTCACCACAATGGAGATACCGAAAACATTAAGCCCTGAAAGTATTAGTGCTGAAAAAATTAAAGTGCTTGAGTCTATTATTCCTATCCCGCTTAACGAACTTAATAAACATACTTTTAGAGCTCAATATGGTCGCGGCAAAATTAATGAGGAAGAAGTTAAGGGTTATCTAGAAGAATTAGAAGATCCGACAAGTGTGGTTGAAACATATGCGGCTCTCAAATTCTATATCAACATACCTCGATGGAAGGGTGTGCCAATTTATGTCAGAACTGCAAAACGACTTCACGCATCCGATACTGCCATTGCTATTAAATTTAAAAAAGCACCACTTTCTCTCCCTCAGCAAGCTGACAACTGGCTCGTCATTAGTATTCAACCTAAAGAATTTACTCGCTTTGAAATCCAAACAAAAATTCCAGGACTTGATACTAAAGTAAGAACAGTTGCTATGGACGCTCCAAATAGAATTACAGGGGACGAGAGTGTAGATGCTTACGAGTCGCTTCTCCTTAATCTCATTCAAGGCGATCAATCCTTATACCTTCATATCAATGAGGTAGAAGCTTCATGGAGACTTCTTGACCCTGTAATTAAAGCTTGGAATGAAGATAAGAATCCAGTCTTTACATACCCTTCTGGCAGCGCTGACCCCGTTGAATCCAAAATTATCTTTGATAAGCCTGAACAATTTTGGCGTCAGAGTATTGAAATCAGTGAAAATAAGCTCTAAAGTAATGAAAATTTAAATGAATAGAAATCCCGTAGCGTCAAGATTGTGCAAACGGGATTTTTCTTTTTTGAGATAAGAAAATTATGGCGATAAAATCAGATAAATGGATAAGAAAGATGGCTACAGAACATGGCATGATTGAGCCGTTTGAGCCTAAGCTTATTCGCGAGAAGGATGGTCAAAAGATTGTTTCTTATGGCACATCAAGTTATGGATACGACATTCGATGCGCTAAGGAATTTAAAGTTTTTACCAATATCAATAGCACCATCGTAGATCCAAAAAATTTCGATCCTAATTCATTTGTTGAATTTATCGGAGATTATTGCATCATTCCACCTAATTCATTCGCTCTCGCCAGAACTGTTGAGTATTTTAGAATCCCAAGAAGCGTGCTCACTGTATGTGTTGGAAAATCAACATATGCAAGATGTGGAATTATTGTAAACGTCACACCATTCGAGCCTGAATGGGAAGGTTATGTGACTTTAGAGTTTAGTAATACAACACCCCTTCCAGCAAAGATTTATGCAGGTGAAGGTTGCGCTCAAGTGTTATTCTTTGAGTCCGATGAAATATGTGAGACATCCTATAAAGATCGCGGTGGAAAATACCAAGGTCAAGTAGGTGTTACGTTACCTAAAATATAAAGGGTTAATATGAAATTTAACTTCCCCGTAGTCATCATTGACGAAGACTTTAAATCCGAAAATTCATCTGGTCTTGGCATTAGAGTTCTAGCGAAAGCAATTGAGGAAGAAAATTTCGAAGTGCTTGGTGTTACAAGTTACGGTGACTTGTCATCATTCGCTCAACAACAAAGTCGTGCTTCAGCATTTATCCTTTCTATTGATGACGAAGAGTTTATCGAAGAAAATCAAACCGCCCTTTCGCAATTAAAGAAATTCGTAGATGAGATCAGATATCGCAATGAAGAAATTCCAATATTTCTTCATGGTGAAACAAGAACAAGTCGTCACATTCCGAATGAAATCTTAAGAGAGTTAAATGGCTTTATTCATATGCATGAAGATACGCCTGAATTCGTTGCACGCTACATTGTGCGCGAAGCAAGAACTTATCTAGATAGCTTACCGCCACCTTTTTTTAAAGCCCTCACCCACTATGCAGGTGATGGCTCTTACTCATGGCATTGCCCTGGTCACTCAGGTGGCGTTGCTTTTCTAAAATCACCTGTGGGTCAAATGTTCCACCAATTCTTTGGTGAGAATATGCTAAGAGCGGACGTTTGTAATGCAGTAGATGAATTAGGTCAATTGTTAGATCACACAGGGCCAGTAGGTGCTTCTGAACGAAATGCAGCGCGAATTTATAATTGTGATCATCTCTACTTTGTAACAAACGGCACCTCAACATCTAATAAGATGGTTTGGCATTCTACTGTTGCACCTGGCGACATAGTCATTGTTGATAGAAATTGCCATAAGTCAGTATTACATTCAATTATCATGACAGGTGCTATTCCAATCTTCTTAATGCCGACCCGCAATCACTTCGGTATTATTGGGCCAATTCCTAAATACGAATTCGAATGGAAAAATATTCAAGATAAAATTCAAAAAAATCCATTCATTACTAATAAAAAAGATAAGCCACGTGTATTAACCATTACACAGTCCACCTATGACGGTATCCTCTATAACGTTGAAGAAATTAAGGAAATGTTAGATGGTAAAATTGACACGCTTCATTTTGATGAAGCTTGGTTGCCACATGCTACATTCCATGACTTCTATGGTGATTATCATGCGATAGGTGCAGACCGTCCGCGCTGTAAAGATAGTCTAGTATTCTCAACGCAATCAACACACAAACTTTTAGCAGGATTAAGCCAAGCCTCTCAAATTTTGGTTCAAGATGCAGAAAAAAATAAACTAGACCGAGAAGTTTTTAATGAATCATTTTTAATGCATAGTTCGACAAGTCCACAATATTCAATCATTGCAAGTTGTGATGTAGCAGCGGCAATGATGGAAGAGCCTGGTGGTAAAGCGCTTGTAGAAGAGTCGCTCATGGAAGCTTTAGACTTTAGACGTGCTATGAGAAAAGTAGATATTGAATGGGGGGCGGACTGGTGGTTTAAAGTCTGGGGGCCTAACGATTTATCAGATGAAGGTCTTGAAGATAGAGATGCTTGGATGTTAAATGCCAATGATCATTGGCATGGGTTTGGAGATCTTGCGGATGGCTTTAATATGCTTGACCCTATTAAAGCAACTATCATTACACCAGGACTTAATGTCGATGGTGAATTTTCTGAAGAGTTTGGCATACCCGCATCTATCGTCACTAAATATTTAGCAGAACATGGTGTGATTGTTGAAAAAACTGGTCTCTACTCATTCTTTATCATGTTTACTATAGGTATTACTAAAGGTCGTTGGAATACCCTTGTAGCCGCCTTGCAGCAATTTAAAGATGATTACGATAAAAACCAACCTTTATGGAAAGTGTTGCCTGAGTTTATTCAAAAACAACCAAGCTATGAACGTATTGGACTTAGAGATTTGTGTAAACAAATCCATGAAATTTATAAGAAACATGATATTGCAAGATTGACCACTGAAATGTATCTCTCAGATATGGTGCCTGCGATGAAACCTGCAGAAGCTTTTGCAAAAATGGCTCATAAAGAAATTGAGCGTGTAGCGATTGATGACTTAGAAGGTAGAATCACCGCAGTACTTCTTACACCCTACCCACCTGGTATTCCACTTTTAATTCCTGGTGAGCGCTTTAATAAAATTATTGTGGATTATTTAAAGTTTGCGAGAGATTTTAATGAAAAATTCCCTGGATTTGAAACAGATAATCATGGATTAGTTAAACAAAAAATTGATGGTAAGGCACATTACTTTGTAGATTGCGTAGCTACTTAATTTTCTTTTGTAACCTTACAAAAGAAAATTCAAGTCCATCAGAAGAGATATGAGTCTCTCTTGTAGATTCAGTCCATAAGGATTTATCGATTTCAGGAAAAAAAGCGTCGCCTTCAAAAGCTTTTTTAATCTCAGTAATATATAAATGTTCAGCTAAATGTAAAGATTGCTCATAAATGTTTGAGCCGCCAATAATAAAAACTTCATCGTCATTTGATGAAGTAGAAAAAGCATCTTCTAGGCTATGAACCACTTCAATGCCGCCATAAAAAGCATTTAGATTTCGGCTTATCACTATATTTCTTCTATTGGGAAGTGGCTTACCTATCGATTCATAAGTCTTACGACCCATGATAATGGTGTGACCTGTCGTTAAAGTTTTGAAATGTTTTAGATCTTCACTTAGATGCCATGGCAAGGAGTTATTCACGCCAATGACACGGTTAGAACTCATCGCAACAATAATTGATAACTTCGGCACTAGACTGCTACAGGCGCTTTAATTGCAGGTTCAGGATCATAATTTTCCAAAACAAAATCCTCGAATTTAAAGTCAAATATACTTTTAACATCAGGACTAATTTTCATACGAGGTAAATTTTTAGGTGCTCTTGATAATTGCTCATTCACTTGATCTATATGATTGGAGTAAATATGTGCATCGCCTAATGTGTGAACAAAATCACCAAGTTCTAATGAGCATACTTGAGCTACCATCATTGTAAGAAGAGCATAAGAAGCGATATTAAAAGGTACGCCTAAGAAAATATCTGCACTCCTCTGATAAAGCTGACAAGATAATTTTCCATTTGAAACATAGAATTGGAAAAATGCGTGGCAAGGGGGTAATTTCATTTTTGAAATTTCTGAAACGTTCCATGCAGAAACGATCAATCTTCTCGAGTCTGGATTTTTTTTAATCGATTCAATCAAATCAGTAATTTGATCAATATGCTTCCCATCAGCTACAGGCCAGCTTCTCCATTGATAACCATATACAGGGCCTAAGTTGCCATTTTCATCTGCCCATTCATCCCAAATACTCACGCCATGATCTTTTAAGTACTTAATATTTGTACTTCCACTTAAAAACCATAAAAGCTCATGAATAATCGACTTTAAATGTACTTTTTTGGTGGTGAGTAAAGGAAAGCCTTTTGATAAGTCAAAGCGCATTTGATAACCAAATACGGAAACGGTTCCTGTGCCTGTGCGATCATGTTTGACATCACCATGATCTTTAACGTGACGAAGAAGATCTAAATATTGCTTCATAGTTTTACACGCTCTGTCTTATGAAGTTTTTTACAGCCTCAACTTGATTATCGAGAATCTCAAACATTTGTGGAAGGCTCTCTAAATCGCGCAATGATTCTGGTCTGTCAGGTTTTTGGCCAATCGCTTCTACAATAGAGTCTTCAAATTTAATAGGCAGTGCTGTCTCAAGAACAATCATAGGAACATTCTCATCCATATGTTCATAAGCCGCTTTAAAACCATCAGCAGTATGTGGGTCAATGATGATCTTATATTGATTATAAATTTCCTTAATGTAGTGAATACGTTCTTTGTGTGAACTTGAAGATGAAGTAAATCCAAAATCCTTAATTTTTTCAAAAATACCTTCCTGGTTTAAATCAAAATTACCGCCCTGATCGATTGATTTCCATAATTCATTTAATTTATGACTATCTCGTCTAATTAAATCAAAAATGAAACGTTCAAAATTAGATGCCTTTGATATATCCATTGAAGGACTTGATGTATGGAAAGTATTTTTAGAGTCGCGTGGCTTATACATACCCGTCTTAAAGAATTCATCCAAAACATTATTTTCGTTCGTGGCGACTACAAGTCTTTTAATAGGAAGGCCCATCATGCGCGCAATATGTCCAGCACAAATATTTCCAAAATTTCCTGTAGGCACAGTAAAACTAACTGCTTCATTTTTTTTGGTGACAGCAAGATAGCCTTTAAAGTAATAAACGATCTGCGCTAAAATTCTGCCCCAATTGATTGAATTCACTGCGCCAATTTTAAAGTCTCTTTTAAAATCTAAATCATTAGACACAGCTTTTACAATATCCTGACAATCATCAAAAACACCCTTAATGCTTAAATTAAAAATATTCGAATCTTGAATACTAAACATCTGGGCTGATTGAAAACGACTCATCTTTTGGTAAGGCGATAACATAAAGACATTGATACCTTTTTTGCCTCTCATAGCATATTCTGCAGCAGAGCCAGTGTCACCTGAGGTTGCACCCAATATATTAATTTCAGCATTTTCTTTAGCTAAAACATATTCAAACAGATTACCAAGTAATTGCATTGCAATATCTTTAAATGCTAGCGTTGGTCCATTAGAGAGTGAGAGCAAGTAAAGATTATCTTTGACCTTTAAGATTGGTGTGACGTCTTCAGCCTTTTGCTCAGGTCTCGAGATGGCATACACCTCTTTTGTGTATGTTTTACGAATGATGGATTCGAGATCATCTTTTGGTATGTCATCTATAAATTTAGAAATGATATGAAAAGCAAGTTCAGCATAAGTCATGCTTCGCATAGCATTCAAATCTTGATCTGTAAATTTCGGGTAAGTCTTTGGAAGATACAATCCACCATCAGGTGCAAGACCGCCTAATAAAATCTCTGAAAAAGAAAGTGGCTTTGATTGACCACGCGTTGAAATATATTTCATAAAACCTTTATTTACTAAGTTCTTCTAATCTAATTTTAATAACTTTTCCAATGGTTGCTGACATTAATTCAATAGCGTGAATTACTGAATTGATGTCTTTCTCAACTGCTAAGTGACTCAGAAGAACAATATCTGCTTCAGACTCTTGCTCATTAGGTTCTTTTTGGAGCATGGCATCAATAGATATTTTTTTATCGCCAAACAGCTTTGTAATTTCCGCTAGCACGCCTGGCTTATCTGAGACTCTAATCCTTAAGTAATAAGCACTGATTGCATCATCAATTGAATAAATAGGAATTGTATTAATCTCAGCGTCTTCAAAACCAAGAAGCGGTACATTAGATGATCTTGAGATATCAATGAGGTCAGCAACGACCGAACTTGCAGTTTGAAGTCCGCCAGCACCAGCGCCATAATAGAGTGTAGGTCCAATCATATTACCTTTAACGACAACTGCATTCATTACTCCATTTACATTAGCAATCAAACGTTCTTCTGGAATTAATGTTGGGTGCACTCTTAACTCAATACCTTTATCTCTTTTTTTAGCTATACCTAATAATTTAATGCGATAACCTAATTCTTCTGCATATTGAATATCTTTTTGCTCGAGCGCTTTAATGCCTTCCACATAAACATCTTTAAAGCTCATAGGAATGCCAAAACATAAAGCAGCAAGAATGGTTAATTTATGTGCGGCATCAATTCCTTCAATATCAAATGTAGGATCTGCCTCTGCATAACCTAACGTTTGGGCTTCAGATAATCCTTGCGCAAATGTCACGCCCTTTTCTCTCATTTGAGTCAAAATAAAATTGGTCGTACCATTAATAATACCGGCTACCCACTCTATTTTATTTGCAGCTAACCCTTCTTTAATGGATTTTAAGATAGGAATGCCACCAGCGACTGATGCTTCAAAAGCAAGAATCACATTATTTTTTTTAGCTAAAGCAAATAATTCATTTCCAAAATTGGCCAGTAATGCTTTATTAGCTGTTACAACATGTTTTTTATTTTCAATGGCTTTAACAACCAAATCTTTCGCAATAGTTGTACCGCCAATGAGTTCAACAATGACATCAATGTTCTTGTCAGAAACTAATTTAAAAGGGTCATCAGTCAACTCTATAGAAGCATCTACAATTTCTTTTGCGCGAGCAATGTCTTTATCAGCGACAGCCACAATTTTTATATCAGTCGCTGTCTTGCGTTGTATTTCATTCATGTTTAATTTTAAAAGCTCAAACACACCGCCACCAACTGTACCAATACCTAACAAGCCTATATTCATTCTTTTCATTTGTTATGGCTTTCTAGTTAACGGTATTTTTCTTAAAGTTTTCAAGGTAATTTCCAATGCGATTAATTGATTCTCTAAGATCGTCTTCATTTGGTAAAAATACAATTCTTATGTGATCAGGATTTTTCCAATTAAAACCTGTGCCTTGAACCAATAATACTTTTTTATCGATTAAAAGTTTTAGAATAAATTCTTGATCATCTTTAATCGGATATATTTTTGGATCTAATTTAGGAAATAGATACATCGCAGCCTCTGGCTTAACGCAAGTCACGCCAGGAATTGAAACAAGCATGTCATAAGCAAGTTCCCTTTGCTTAAATAGTCGTCCTGTAGGTGCTACAAGATCATCAATACTTTGGTATCCGCCCAAAGCAGTTTGAATAGCAAGCTGTCCAGGAACATTTGCACATAAACGCATGGAAGCTAACATGTTAAGGCCTTCAATATAATCCGCAGACTCTTTCTTATTCCCTGACACAACTAACCATCCTGCGCGATAACCACATGCACGATAGTTTTTTGATAAGCCGTTTAATGTCACAAAAAGAATATCATCAGCAAGGGATGCAATTGAAATATGTTTCTTTTTGTCATAAACCACTTTGTCGTATATCTCATCAGCAAAAACAACAAACTTATGTTTCCTTGCAATCTGAATGACACCCTCTAGAATTTCTTTCGGATAAAGCGCGCCTGTAGGATTATTAGGATTAATCACTAAAATTGCTTTTGTTCTGCTGGTAATTTTACTTTCGATATCTTTAAGGTCTGGGTACCAATTAGAAGCTTCATCACATAAGTAATGCCTAGGCTTTCCTCCCGCCAATGTCACAGCTGCAGTCCATAGCGGGTAATCTGGCATGGGGATCAACACTTCATCATCGTTATCTAATAATGCTTGCATCGACATCACAATAAGCTCAGAAACGCCATTACCAATAATCACATCATCGATATCTACATTTGGAATATTTTTACCTTGTGTGTAATGCATGATAGATTTTCTTGGCTCAAAAAGGCCCTTGCTATCTGTATAGCCGGATGCTTTACCCATATTTCGAATCACGTCTTGCACGATTTCTTCAGGGGCCTCAAATCCAAAAGCAGCTGGATTACCAATATTAAGTTTGATAATCCGATGGCCCTCTTCTTCCATTTTTTTAGCATGTGCTAAAACAGGTCCGCGAATGTCATAACATACGTTATTTAACTTCAATGATTTTTTAAGCTGTGCCAATTTAATTACCTATATTTGAATATATGATATCTTACCTTGTGAACGCCCATTCCGCCAACAAATGAGAGGGTTTTGATTCAATTTATTTCTTTAAAAACACGATGTTATGAAATTTCACTTAATTCAATCTGATAATAAAAATCTAATCACAGGTTACGATTTAAACTGGGTAGAAATCAATCAAGTGCGTTACCAATCAAGCCTTATTGTGACGCCAGATCAACTCCTTCTTGAATGGTCAGTTAAAACAATTGAAGGTATTAAAGAAAATAGCTTTGAAGCTGTTGAATCCTTAAACGCTGAAATTATTTTATTGGGGACTGGGAATACACAACAACATCTTCATCCAAGACTGCTAGAATTTTTTTCAAAGAAAAATATGGCAGTTGAATCTATGAGCAATCAATCCGCATGCAGAACTTATAATATTTTAGCTAATGAAGAGCGCAAGGTTTTACTCGCGCTTATGCTTTAAAGATTTTTTGTTGAAAATACGAGGCAGGCGTTTGTACCGCCAAAACCGAAGCTATTTGAGATTGCTGTTTTCACTTCAATATTATCAATGCGCTTTGTCACAATAGGAAGGTCTTTAGCTAAAGGATCTAGCTCGTCAATATTCACCGATGGCGCAATAAATTTATTTTCCATCATGATAAGACTGTAGATTGCTTCATTAACACCGGCAGCTCCTAAAGCATGGCCGGATAAAGATTTTGTAGATGCAATATGTGGCATAGGGCCATATTTTTGATCTGCAAATACCGCTCGAATTGCTTCAAGCTCTTTGACATCCCCCACAGGAGTGCTGGTGCCATGTGTATTCATGTAATC